>QWCJ01000690.1_pt1 | contig 19068 bp, 16 predicted proteins | sample 1972501 | NCBI WGS metagenome assembly QWCJ01 (sample SAMN09866711, study PRJNA288562) | Human vaginal metagenome isolate term2_vaginal, whole genome shotgun... | isolation source: vagina | host: Homo sapiens | place: USA: California
ATAGCGGGTGTTGATTTGCCAGATAACAAAAGAATAGAATATTCACTTACAGCTGTATACGGTGTTGGTCTACATACATCACAAGAAGTATTGGCCAAATGTGAAATTGATCCTAATACAAGAACTAAGGATTTAAGTGATGCTGATTTAGCTAAGATCCGTGACGTATTAGAAGATTATACAATTGAAGGTGATTTACGTCGTGAAGTTGCTATGAATATCAAACGTTTACAAGATATTGGTAGCTACAGAGGTCGTCGTCATAGAGCAGGGTTACCTACTCGTGGCCAAAGGACTAGAACTAATGCTAGAACAAGTAAAGGTCCTAAACGTGGTTCAGGTATTAAGAAGAAGAAATAAGGAGCTAGGTTAGATGGCTAAAACTAAAACAACACAAAAAAGAGTAAGAAGAAGAGATAGAAAAAATATTGACAAAGGTCAAGTTCATATTCACGCTACTTTTAACAACACAATCGTTACTATAAGCGATATGCAAGGTAACGTTATTTCTTGGTCAAGTGCTGGTGCACAAGGTATGAAGGGTTCACGTAAAGGAACTCCTTATGCAGCACAATTGGCAAGTGAAGTAGCTGCTCAAGCAGCAATGGAACATGGTCTAAAAACAGTTGAAGTTTATGTAAAAGGACCAGGTTCAGGTCGTGAATCTGCAATTCGTGCCTTAGGAAACGTCGGTTTGGAAGTTACAATGCTAAAAGATGTAACTCCAGTACCTCACAATGGTTGCCGTCCTCCTAAGAAGAGAAGAATATAATTGGGAGGTAAGATATGGCAAGATATACAGGTCCAACTACACGTTTAAGTAGACGTGAAGGTCAAAATCTATATTTAAAGGGTGATCGTAGTTTCAGCAATAAAGATGATTTTGCAAAACGTCCATATGCTCCAGGTCAACATGGTAAAGCAGGTGTACGTCGTAAGATGTCTGAATATGGTATGCAATTACGTGAAAAACAAAAAACTAAACGTTTCTACGGTTTACAAGAGAAGCAATTCCACAAGCTCTATCAAGAAGCTGATAGAATGAGAGGAAATACTGCTACTAACTTCCTAACTTTATTAGAACTACGTTTTGATAATATTGTATACCGCTTAGGTTTAGCAAGTTCCAGAGCTCAAGCAAGACAAAGAGTAAGTCATGCACACTTCACAGTAAATGGTAAAAAGGTAAATATTCCTTCCATTACACTAAATGCAGGTGATGTTATTGAAGTTGCTGAAGGTTCAAGAAATTTAGAAATATTCAAAGAACTAGTGGCAAATCATGCTGTACCTGAATGGTTAAGTTTTGATGCTGACAATCTTAAAGGAACTGTTGTTAGAACACCAGGTAGGGAAGATGTTGATTTAGAAGTTCAAGAACGTCTTATCGTCGAGCTCTATTCACGTTAATTTTCCTTCCTTGTTGCGAGTTGCTAGTTAAACTAGCTAAAAACCCAGGGAGGTAAATGATGTTAAAAAATAATAAACCAATTATAACCATAGCTGAATCAAATGAAGATGAGTCATATGGAAAGTTTGTTGTAGAACCTCTGGATAGAGGCTACGGAATTACTTTAGGTAATGCATTGAGAAGAGTTTTACTTTCTTCTCTAGGTGGTGCAGCTGTTACAGCTTTAAGAGTTGATGGTGTATACCACGAGTTTTCACCAGTAGATGGCTTGATTGAGGATATGACAGACATTATTCTTAATGTTAAAGGCATTAGAATCAAAATGAATGTATCAGGTCCAAAGACACTTTACTTAAGTGTTGAAGAAGGTGAAACAGGTGTAATCACAGCTGGTGATATTGTTCATGATGATGAAATTGAAATTATGAACCCAGATCATGTAATTGCTACTTTAAATGGTGAATCCAAAGTATTTATGGAATTTACAGTTAGCGAAGGAAGTGGTTACAATACAGCAGATGAAAACAAGTGGCCAAATCAACCTATTGGAATTATTACAGTTGATTCAATTTTCACACCAGTACAAAAGGTTAATTATAGAGTAGAAAATACTCGTGTTGGTCAAGTTACAGACTTTGACAAATTAACTATTGAAGTTACTACTGATGCTACTATTACAGCAGAAGATAGCTTAAATGAAGCAGCCTCAATCTTAATTGATCAATTCTCACTCTTCCTTGATCTTGAAGAAGAAGTCGAAGAAGAAGTAGTAGTTATTGATGAAGAAGAAGAATGACATTAGAGAGAACATTTTACGTAACTTAACAACTCAGTTAATCGTTAGCGGTAAGGTAAAAACAACTGTAACAAGAGCTAAAGAAGTTCAAAAGATAGCTGAAAAACTAATTACTTCCGCAGCTTTAGAAGCAGATAACTTTACAACAAAAGAAATCTTAGTTTCAGAAGCTAAAAAAGACAAAGATGGTAAGAAAGTTTTGAAAGATGCTAAATCTTTGGCAGGAAATGATTTCTACAAAGTAGAGCGTGAGTTAAGTACAAAAGAAGTTCAAGTTGATGAACCATCACGTTTAGCAGCACGTAGAAGAGCATTAAATGTATTGTATCGTGCAAAAGATGAAGATAATAATCAATTGAATCCGGTAAATATTTTATTCAATGAAATTGGTCCACGCTTCAAGGGTCACACAGGTGGTTACACTAGAATAATTCCTACTGGAACACGTCGTGGTGATTCAGCAGAGATGTGTGTACTAGAAATTATTGATGCAGAATAATTTTACTAAAATTTAATTTAAAGTATTATATATTAGGTCAGGGTAATCCTGACCTATATTATTATTTGGAAGAATTTGGATGTCTGCAAAAGTATGATTGAATCAAACGAAACTTTTTTGAATATTAGTAATGTTAGTTATATTTATGATGAAGGACTAGAGTTCGCTGAGCAAGCCTTAGATAATGTAAGTCTAAGTATAGAATTAGGCCAAAAAATTGCAATTTTAGGAGAAAATGGTTCGGGAAAGTCTACTCTTGCTCATATTATTAATGCATTAAACTTTCCGCAAGAAGGTGATGTTTTAATCTTTGGAAAATCGACTCAGGATGAAGACATTTTCGCTAAAATTCATCAGTTGATTGGAATGGTTTTCCAAAATCCAGATAATCAAATCGTTGGGACAACTGTTGAAGAAGATGTAGCTTTTGGACCTGAGAATCTCGCCATACCTAGGGAAGAAATGTTGAGACTTGTACCTGCTGCAATCAAGAAGGTAGGTCTCGAAGGTTTAGAGCTAAGAACTCCGGCAGAACTTTCTGGTGGGCAGAAGCAAAAACTAGCAATAGCTGGAATTCTAGCCATGCAGCCTAAGTGCATTATTTTAGATGAAGCTACTTCAATGTTAGATCCTAAATCTAGGCGTGAGATTCTATCTATACTATATGAACTTAATGAAAAGTATAAGATAACTATAATCAATGTTACTCATCATATGGATGAGGTTGTCGGCGTTGATCAAGTTTTTGTAATGCAGTCTGGTCGAGTAGTTTTTGCGGGTAAAGCAGAAGAATTTTTTACTGAAGATTATTTGTTAAACGATGTTTCAATGCGAAAACCTGAATATGTTGAACTCAGTTCAAGATTATTTGAGGCTCTGCAGGAAAATCTTGAAACTAAATTCTTAATAAGTCCAGAGACTGCAGCAAATAATGTTAGTGAGCTTTTTAAAAAATCAGAAACAAGGAAGTTGCAAGATATCTTTTCAGCATTAGATAAAGAAAATAATTTATTTCCAGATTCTAAGAGTTATTTCGATGCAATTAAAGATAATAGGGATCTTATCATTCAAGCTAAAAATTTAAATTTCCAATATGATAAGGATGAAGAGGATTCTTTTGATGCCCTTATTGATATTAATCTTGATATTTATAGTGGAGAATTTATTGCTATTTGTGGAAGTACTGGTTCGGGTAAGACCACATTAGTGCAACATTTTAATGGATTGATTAAATTACAGACTGGTGAGTTAAGAGTTTTTGACAAGGATTTAAAAAAAGTAGAAGATATTGCCTCGATAAGAAAAAATGTTGGTATGGTTATGCAGTACCCAGAAGATCAGCTTTTTGCAGAGTCTATATTTGAAGATGTGGCTTTTGGTCCTAAACAATTGGGATTCCCTGAGGGTGAGATAGCAGAAGCAGTTAGTGATGCTTTGGCGATGATGGGCATGCAAGATATTGATCCTAACAAGTCTCCTTTTGCTCTTTCTGGTGGACAAATGCGAAGAGTAGCTATTGCAGGTATTCTTGCGATGAAGCCAAAAGTCTTAATTTTAGATGAACCTGGTGCAGGCTTGGACCCTAAAGGTAAAAAAGAACTCTACAATATTCTCAAAAACTTGCAAAGTCAGGGTGTCACTATAATTATGATTTCGCACAGTATGGAAGATGTTAGTAAATTAGCTGATAGAGTGATAGTTATGAAAGAGGCTAAGATTCAAAAATTCGCAACTGTTAAAGATGTTTTTGCTAATATGGATTTCTTAGAGGAAAGTGAATTAGATAAGCCTGAATTAATTGCTTTTGCAGAGGAATTTAAGGCATACTATCCGGAGCTTAATACTATACAATTTAGAGTTGATGACTTGATGAGAGAGTTGCTCAAGGCTGAAATAGGCTCAAGAGAGACTAATTAATTTTAATTAAACATAGACAACAAGAAAATAAATCAGGAGATTTTTGTGAAGCTTAATGTAATTGGAACATACAAAGCAGGAGATTCAGTAATACATAAATTAGATCCTAGGATTAAGTTATGTCTATCTTTTGCATTAATGATTTTGGTGTTCTTTTTGAGATCGCCTTTAGCTTTAGGTATGTATGGCCTATTTACTTTCACATTAGTTTTATTAGCAAAAATGAACTTGAAGAGAGTTTTCAACTCAATTAAACCCATACTTTTTATTCTTAGTTTTGCATTTATAATTAATATTTTCACAGTACCAGGTGAGAGTATCTGGTCGTGGGGATTTTTGAGTATCAGTAGAGAAGGTCTATATTCTGGTATTTTGGTGAGTGTTCGCTTGATTCTTCTGACGATCCAGACCAATGTCTTAATATCTTATACAACCAGCTCATTGCTTTTAGCGGATGCTATTGAGTCTCTCTTGAGTCCTCTGAAAAAGATAAATGTACCAGTTCAAGACTTTGCTCTGATGATATCAATTGCCTTAAGATTCGTACCAACTTTAGCAGAAGAAGCGGATAAAATTATGAAAGCTCAATCAGCTCGTGGAGCCAATTATGACACGGGTAAGCTAAAGGATAAAATTAAAGGAATGATTACGATATTAGTTCCACTTTTTGTAAATGCAGTCAAAAGATCTGAAGAGCTAGCCATCGCCTTAGAGGCCAGAGCGTATGGAATTAGTCCAATAAGAACTAAATATAAACCACTTAAATTAGGTTGGAATGATCTGATTTTTAGTGTCTGTAGTATTTTTGTTATTGTATTAATAATAGTTTTAGAGATTTTCTTTTAGATAAACAACTGATGGAGTTTTAATGAATAGTGAAGGTATAGAAAAACAGAATATGGAAGCTGATGTGAATGAAGCAGCAAGCAAAATACAATCCAGTCAAGGCAAAGATAATAGTAAGAAGAAAATAGCTTTGTTAGTACAGTATGTTGGCACAAATTATGGTGGCTGGCAGAAACAAGATAATGCACCTACGGTACAAGGTGAGCTAGAAAAGGCGCTTACCAGATTATGCAAAGAGCCAATTCGCCTGCAAGGATGTAGTAGAACTGATGCTGGAGTACACGCTAGATTTCATATTAGCCATTTTGTAAGTACTACGACTATGCCTATAGAGAAAATTCATATCGCTATGAACACTATTTTACCAGGTGACATTACCGTCATGGATGCAAAAGTCGTAGATATGAGCTTCAATTCGAGGTTTGACACTATTGGTAAAAAGTATAGTTACTATATTTGGAACAACACACATAAGAGTGCTTTTTTGACGCCATATTCTATTCAAGAGAGTAGAGATTTGGATTTAGCTGCGATGCGAGAGGCGGCTACTTATCTAGAGGGAGAACATGATTTCCAAGGGTTTATGTCTCAGGGTTCACCCGTTAACTCTACTATAAGAGAGCTATTTGAGGTAAAGGTTCATGGTGAAAAAGGGCAGATGATACGAATTGATGTTAAAGGAAATGCCTTTCTTTATAACATGGTTAGAATTATTGCTGGTACCTTACTATATGTAGGTTTGGGAAAAATTAATGCAAAAGATATACCAGAAATAATACTAAGTGGTAAAAGAGAACTAGCTGGAAAAACTTTAGCGGCCAAAGGACTTTTCCTAGAAGAGGTTTACTATGACAATGAGATATTCAATGAATGGTATAATGGAGAGCAAAATTTGGTAGAATACTTAGGTATTTAAATTATTCAATGTCCTTAAGATGGAGGTGGAGTTTTGAGTAAGTGGGTAAGAAAAAATAATATGAGTCTTGTATTAGACTATTATGAATTAACAATGTCACAAGTGTACTTCAACGAGAAAAAACACGAAGATATAGTATATTTTGATCTATTCTTTAGACGTGTTCCAGAGAATGGTGGCTATGCCATAATGGCAGGTCTAGATGAAATTATTAATGCTCTTGAAAATTTTCACTTTGATGCAGAAGATATTGAATTTTTGAGAAGTACTGGTGATTTTACTGAAGAATTCTTGGATTATTTAACTAATCTGAATTTCTCCTGCGATATTTGGGCAATACCAGAAGGTACTGTTGTTTTCCCAGGAGAGCCTCTGCTTAAAGTTAGAGGACCACTTGTCCAAGCACAGTTGATTGAGACAATGCTTTTGCTTAATATAAACCACCAAAGTTTAATCGCTACAAAAGCGAGCCGTATAAATCACGCAGCTGAAGGTAGAGCGATTGCTGAGTTCGGTGCACGTAGAGCTCAAGGGTATGATGCCTCAGTTCTTGGTGCCAGAGCGGCCTATATTGGTGGAGTCTCAAGCACATCAAGTACTATGGCAGGTGGAGTGTTTAATGTTCCGGTTTCAGGAACAATGGCACATAGCTTTATCCAATTATATGACAACGAATATGATGCATTTGTAGATTATGCGAAGGCATATCCAGATAATACAGTACTCTTGGTAGATACTTATAACGTATTGAAACAAGGTATTCCTAACGCTATTAAAGTTGCAAAAGAAGTCTTAGAACCAATGGGCAAACGTCTAAAAGGTATTAGAATTGACTCAGGTGACTTGACATACTTAACCCAAGAAACACGTAAAATGCTTGATGAAGCTGGTTTAGAAGATTGCAAAATTGTAGTAAGCAACTCATTGGATGAATACGCAATCAAAGACCTATACTCTAATGGGGCGAAAATTGATTCATTTGGTGTAGGCGAGAGATTAATTACATCAAAAAGTGAGCCTGTTTTTGGTGGCGTCTATAAATTAAGCGGTGTCGAAAAGGAAGATGGTAGTATTCGAGCAACAATGAAAATTTCAGAGAATGTTGCGAAAATTACAAATCCAGGTAGTAAGGAAGTTTATAGATTTTACGATAACGAAACTGGTAAAGCTATAGCTGACCTAATCACACTTGAAGGAGAAGAAGTCGTAGGACAAGAATCATACGAGCTATTTGATCCAATTGCGACATGGAAACGTCAAACAGTTACAAACTTTACAGCAAGACCATTGTTAGAGAAGATCTTCGAAAATGGTGAATTGAAATATGAAAGACCTAGCTTAAACGCGATTAAGAACTACTGTACAAAAGAGAAGAGTACATTATGGCCATCTGTAATGCGTTTCGATTCACCTCATGAATATTACGTGGACTTATCACAAGACCTATGGGACTTGAAACAAGAAATGATCCGTAAATTAACTAAGAATATATAAAAATTTAAAAATAAGTAAAAGAAAAGACGAGTTTTAATTGATAAAACTTGTATATGAAAGATTTAGAAGATTTTAGAAGTATTAGAAGTATTAAAAGTATTAGACAGAAGAAGGGCAGAAGCTATGACTGATGTTTTAAAAGAAAAAAGAAAATCAGATAATAAATTTTATTTAACAACACCTATTTATTACCCAAGTGATAAATTGCATATTGGACACTCATATACTACTGTTGCGGCAGACTGTATAGCTAGATACCAAAGATCATTGGGTAAAGACGTAATGTTCTTGACTGGTATGGATGAACATGGTCAAAAAATCCAAGAAACAGCAGAAGCTGCAGGTCTAGAGCCACAAGAGTACGTTGATAATATGGCAGTTGGTATTAAAGATCTTTGGAAATTGATGAACATTAGCTATGACAAATTCATTAGAACAACTGATGATTATCATGAGAAGGCAGTTCAAGAAGTATTTAAGAAACTATATGATCAAGGTGATATATATAAAGGTGAGTATCAAGGTTGGTATTGTACTTCCTGTGAATCATTCTGGACTGAGTCCCAATTAGCGGAGGGTGGGGTTTGCCCTGATTGTTCTGGCCCAGTATATTTAACAAAAGAAGAATCTTATTTCTTCAAGTTAAGTAAATATGGAGACAAAGTTCTTGAACTTTACAAAAATCAACCTGATTTCTTAAAACCAGATAGATCTAAAAATGAGATGATCCATTTCATTGAAGAAGGTTTGGAAGATCTTGCAGTAACTCGTACTTCTTTTAATTGGGGTCATTATTTGGCCAGCGCTTTTAATGGCTTTGGGAATTGAGCTTCCAGAGCGAGTATTTGCTCATGGTTGGTTACTATTAAATGATAGTAAAATGAGTAAATCTAAAGGAAACATTGTTGATCCAGTATTGCTATGTGAACGCTATGGTGTTGATGCAATTAGATATTTCTTGTTAAGAGAAGTTAGTTTTGGATCTGACGGTAACTTTAGTAATGAAGCTTTGGTTGAAAGAATTAATTCAGACTTAGCTAATGATTTAGGTAATCTTTTAAGTCGTTCAACCGCCATGGTAAATAAATACTTTGATGGTGTTTTGCCAAATGAAAGAGTAGAAACTGAGTTTGATAAAGACTTAGCAGCTGTTGCTAATAAAGCAATTACTGATTCAAGAAATTACCTAGATCAAATGCAATTCTCTCACGCTCTAGAAGCAATTTGGGATTTAGTTAAGCGATCTAATAAATATATTGACGAAACTACTCCTTGGATTTTAGCAAAGTCAGAAGATGAGAGTGCTAAGTTAGCAAATGTTCTAGGAAACTTACTTGAAGCTTTAAGAATTACGGGAATACTACTGGCACCATTTATGCCAGATACTTCAGATGCAATTTTAGCTTCATTAGGCAAAGAATCAGACATAAATATAGATCTTGAATTTTCTGAATTCGTTACGGAGTCCAAGGTTGAAACGACTAAGCCTTTATTCCCAAGATTAGAGTTAGATAAAGAGATGGAATGGCTTGATAAAATTAACTCTGAGCAAAAAGAAAAGGCCAAAGCTAGACAAGAAAAGTTAGCTAAAGTAAGAAATAAGAATGCTGATGTAGAAGCAAAGACTAAAACTAAAGAAGAAATAAAATTCAATGATTTTGAAAAATTAGAACTACTAGTAGCTACAGTAAAAGATTGTCAAGCAGTTCCAGAAACTGATAGATTATTGCAGTTCAAACTTGAAACCTCTAATGGAGAAATTAGAGATGTTATTTCTGGATTAGCTGAGCATTATAAACCTGAGGATCTAATTGGCAAGCAAGTTGTACTCTTAGCTAACTTAGAACCTCGTAAGATTAAAGGTGTAGTCAGTCAAGGTATGATCTTGAGTGCCGAGAACAAAGATGGTTCATTGAGTCTTCTAACAACAGACAAAGAAGTAGAGTCAGGAGCAGAAATAGGTTAAGATGCTGTACGATACACACGCACATTTGAATGACCCAATATTGATACAAGAACTAGATAATTATATTGAGAGTGCCAAGCAAAATGGCGTGAGTCTGATCAACAATGTTGGTTATGATTTAGAGAGCTCCTTAAGGGCAGTCAGGATTGCACGAGAGAATCCTAATTGTTACGCAATTATTGGTATTCATCCGCATGATGCAAATCAGTGGAATGCTGAGACTGAAGTGGTTTTTAGAGAGTTATTAGATAATAAAATAACAAATAAGATCATAGGAATTGGTGAAATTGGTTTTGACTTGCACTTTGACGATAGACATAGTGATGAAGTGCAGATGCAGGCTTTCATAGGTCAGATGCAATTAGCTTATGAATATGATCTACCTGTGTCAATTCACTCTAGAGATGCAAGTGATATAACTGAACATGCATTAATAAGTCTTAAAAATCAAGGAAATTTTAGAAAAGAAAAAATTGGTGTTTTTCACTGTTATTCTTATGATGTAGAATATGCATTGAAAATGAAAAAACATGGTTTTCTTTTTGGTTTTGATGGGCCAGTTACTTTTAAGAATGGTGCTGATAAAAGAGAAGTTGTCTCAGCTTTAGACTTTGAAGACATTTTGCTTGAAACAGATTGTCCATACATGGCACCAGAACCATATAGAGGTAGAACTAATCAACCAGCTTTTCTTACAGAAATTGCTAAAAAAGTAGCAGAGATAAAAGAAGTTTCTTATGAGAAAATTGCTGAGATTACTACGGATAACGGAAAGAAACTATTTGACTTAGAAAAATATAATTAACTTTAAATTAGTAATTATATGTTTCCTAAAGTTTTAGAATGAGATTAAGAGGTTAATATGAAAAAAATCAAATATATTGCATTAGCTTTAACTGTATTACTAGTTGCTTGCGATGTACCAAAAGTTAAACAAGTAGAAGAATCTACTCCACAAGCAGCAGAAAACTCTAGTAGTGAATCGAGTGAAGAGACTAGTGCAAGTACAAGTAACCCTGATACAAAGGAATCTTCAAGTAAAGATTCTGAAAAAGATAGTGAAGAAACGGAAGAATCTAAAGAAGCTGATAATACAGAGGTTTCAAATCAAGGTGAATCTGTAGATGGTAATGGTGATAGTCTAACAACAGTACCGGAAACAGAGGCAAAACCAGAATCATATTTTGCAGATGCATTATTTATTGGAGATTCTAGAACACAAAGTTTGATGCTGTATGGTTCTTTATATGACGCTGACTTTATTAGCACTAGAGGCTACAATGCACCACAATATTTCAGTGAAGTAATTTCAATAAATGGTACAGAAACTACAGGTACAGATTTTGTGAGTTCTAAAGAAAATTCATACAATAATGTTTACTTAATGCTAGGAACTAATGAGCTGGGATATGATTTAGGGGTATTTATAGAAAACTATAGAGCAGTTATCAAAGATGTTAAGGCAAAACAAGCAAATGCAAATATTTACTTGAATGCAATATTGCCTGTTACTAAGTCGAAAGATGATACTAATGATGCTTGGGGTGTTAAGAACTCTAATATTGTTATTTTTAATAAAGCGTTAAGACAACTCGCAGATGAAGAGGGTATTTACTTTTTAGATGCAAGCGCAGCTATAGCTAATGAGTTAGGATATTTACCAGAAGATATTTCACCAGATGGAGTCCATTTTGATAAGAGTACTGTAGATAAATGGCAAAAATATATCCAAACACATGTAGCTTAAATTTGATTAATTATAGTAATTGTTGATATAGTTAAAAAAACAGATTATAAGTATAGGAATAGGAGATTTGTATGAAAAAGAAATTAATAAGTGTTTTATCAGTATTTGTTATGGTATTTGCTTTAGTAGCTTGTGGAAACAAGTCTGGAGAATTAGCAAGTGATTTAAACCTAGATGGTTTGGCAAAAGATTTATTGGCGAAAATTGAATTCCAAGATAAAGACCTTGCCCCAATACCAGAAAAAATTAGAGACAGATATATGAATCAAGTAGATTTCTCTAAAGTTAAAAATTCTGCTATCTACGCTGGTGGTGGTTTCATTGCTGAAGAAATTGCATTGTTCGAAGCTAATAGTGCAGAAGATGCTGAAGCCGTTGAAAAATCTATTGAAAGTAGATTCGAGTATTTCAAAACATCATTTGGTAACTACACACCAGAACAATTAAAAAACTTAGAAGATCCAGTATTAATCAGAAGTGGAAACTATGTATTGAGTGTTATTTCATCTAATAACAAAGAGGCCAATAATTTAGTTAAAGCTTGGATTGATAGCAATTCTAAGTAGTAAGTTAATTAACATAAATATGAAATAATTATAGAAGGTTAAAAGAGGTACAAAATGGCGTTTAATAGTATTGTGTTTTTATATATGTTCTTACCAATTACTTTGGTACTATACTATTTACTGCCGGATAAAGCTTCCAATACTAAACTTAAATCTATAGTATTAATAGTTTTAAGTTTAATCTTCTATTCTTGGGGAGATATTAAATATCTTCCTCTACTTTTATTGGCTACAATTTTTAATTACTTGGCGCTAGAGGGCTGGACTTGGTTCAGAATGACTAAAGGTGAGTCCCTAACTGCCAAGATTTTATTTGCTCTAATTGTAGTACTCAATGTAGCTCTACTTGCAAGTGGTAAGTATTTCTTAAAAACAATGCCTTTGGCAATATCATTCTATACCTTCAAAATGCTCTCAGCTGTTTTTGACATTAGAAAATCTCTTATTGAGAGTGAAGCGGAGAGATTAGAAAACCAAGGCTTAGTACTAGAGCGTAAAGAAGCTGAATTAGATGCAATTTATCCAACTTATATTTGGACTAATTTCAAAAAAGATATTAAGCTAAACTTTACAAATTTTTTGCTTTACATTAGTTTCTTCCCAGAGCTAATTATTGGACCTATATCTAGATTCAAAAATTTTGTCCCTAGTATAGAAAAGGCAAAAAAATCCTGGAGTAATTTATATCAAGGATTGCTGAGATTTTTACCAGCATTGTTTGTAAAAGTTCTAATAGTCGATGAGATTGGAGCGTTGAGAACTGACTTGCTTCATGGGTTAGGTGATGATCTAGGTGTACTAGAGGCTTGGTTAGTAGCAATTTTTTACATGATATATATTTACTTAGACTTTGCTAGCTATTCTGCAATGGCAGTAGGTTTGTCAAGAACTCTAGGTTTCGATTCACCTGAGAACTTCAATAATCCATATTCAGCTGTTTCAATAACAGATTTTTGGCGAAGATGGCATATGAGTTTGAGTAGTTGGTTTAGGGATTATGTATATATTCCATTAGGTGGAAATCGTAAAGGTTTAGCAAGGCAACTTCTCAATATAACTATAGTGTGGGCTCTTACAGGAATTTGGCATGGTAATCAGCTAAACTTCTTGTTGTGGGGACTCTTCTATGCAGTGATTTTGATCATGGAAAAAATGTTCTTGCTCAAGACTATGGAACGCTTACCTAAAGTAGTAAGAAGAATAATTACTCTATTTATTGTAAATATGGGATGGGTTCTATTTGCCTTCCCTAATACAAAAGATCTATTCTCAATGTTAGGCAGCATGTTTGGTGCTAATGGATGGTCTAATGGTGAAGGTATTTATGTTTTAACTGGCAATATTTTCCTAATATTAATAGCACTGCTAGCTACAAGTGAGTTATTTACTAAGTTCCTCAAGAATTTGCGTGAGAATGAATCTTGGAATAAACCTTATATTTTAGTTATAAGACATTTAGTTACTTTGATTTTACTAGTGATATCAACTGCATATATTCTTGATCAAAGTTTCGCATCATTCTTGTATTTCCAATTTTAGGCATAGGAGGAGAATAAAGTTATGAAGAAGATAAATAAAATTTTTGTAGCATGTTTAGGTGTTCTAGTTTTTGCAACTACAGCAACTCTATTATTCTCTAAGCCTAAAGAGTTTTCCTGGACTGAGCGTAGACCTTTGAATGTCTGGCCTGATTTTAACTTGAGAAGTGTAGAAGCGGGAGAATGGAGCAAGAATGTTGATTCAGCCTTAGCAGATCAATTTCCTGCAAGGGATGAGTTATTAGGCTTGAAAGCCTTTACCCAAAAATATACTGGTAAGTCTGATAATGGACGTGTTTATTTTGCTAAAAAAGATCACTTGATTGAAGTAAATAGAGAAATTAATGCGAAACAATTACAACGAAACATTGATGATATGATCGATTTCTACGAAAACCAATTCTTAAAAACAAGTACAGGACAAAGAGGAAGTCTTGTACTAGCGCCAACCTTAGCTGAAGTTGGTAAAGATCTTTTGCCAGCATATGCTCCAGATGCAAATCAAGCTCCTTTACTTAATGAAGCTTATGCTAAGGGTAAGGCAGGCGGTTTGAATGCGCCGAACTTACTTGAAGCTTTAAGCAATAAATACAAGAATCTAAATAACGATGAGCATCTATACTTTAGAACAGATCATCACTGGACACAGTTAGGTGCACATACAGCTTATTTGGCATACTTGGAAGGCTTAAGAGAGGACTTAATTACAGAACAGTATAGTATCAAGAAGGTTAGCGATAATTTCTATGGTACAAATTGGGCCAAAGCCAGTACAAAGACTATTGCTCCAGATGATGTTTATGCTTATGAAAGAGATGCTCTAAATGATGTAAAAGTTTACAACAAGGATGGTCAGCTTGTAAGAAAAGGCTTCTATAATGAAGAAGCTCTAAGCGGTACAGATCCATATGAATACTTTTTAGGAGCTAACCAAGATTATATTCGTTTAGAGAATAATATAAATGGAAATAATAAGAAGCTTCTAATCTTTAAAGATTCATTTGCTAATGCATTTTTACCTTTCCTTTGTGATGAATACACTAGCATAACCATTGTAGACCTAAGATATTTATCCACTCCTGTTTCTGAGATTTTAGAACAAGGTGAGTTTACTGATCTCATGTATCTATACAATATTGTTACTTTAGCAGGGGATAATAATACATATAAGTTGTTGCAGGATTAATACTGGAGTTAAGAAGAATTTTTGGAAAAATAGAAAAAACTTGTAAAAAGTGCTTGACAAGTATTATCACTGTGATAAAATTTTACATGCTTTTGAAAAACAACTACACAGATAACTGTTTAGTGTTGAGGGGAGTTAGCTCAGTTGGTTAGAGCATCTGCTTTACACGCAGGGGGTCGGGGGTTCGAGTCCCTTACTCCCCACCAAACAAGAAGCCAGTAAATATGAATTTTTTACTGGCTTTTCTTTTGCAAAATGACACTTTAATTATTAATAGCTTAATTAGTAAAAGTGTTTGCAAAAGCTTGAGTTATTTAGTAGAATTTGTAGCACGATTTGAAAATCTAGTTCTTCCAAGAGAAGAAATTGCTTGACAAAGATATAAAAGATGATAGAATCGTTATACACAGATTTGGCGCAGTAGTTCAGTTGGTTAGAATGCCAGCCTGTCACGCTGGAGGTCGAGGGTTCGAGCCCCTTCTGCGTCGCCAATTTAATAAATACCAGACAAGCTTCTGGTACATGCCCAGATAGCTCAGTTGGTAGAGCACTTGACTGAAGCTCAAGGTGTCGCTGGTTCGATTCCGGCTCTGGGCACCAGTCAAAACTCCGTAAACATTTAGTTTACGGTTTTTTTATGTTCTATTTTAGGGTGCTTCCTTTATAACCAGATTTCTGAGGCTGCCATTCTAAGCGAATGCTCCAGATGCTAAGTCCAATTATAATGAGATGTATAAGAACGCTAATTATCCAGTAAATTCTGTCATGCAGCATAAGATTATTTACTTCTGCCAACCAAGCTAAGGAGAATAATTGCATTTCTCTGATATTAGCAAACATTGCCAATGCAGGTAATACTGTAACGATAGTAGTGATAACTGCAGAGATACTTGTATTTTTGGACCTAGCTGAGATTGCAGCAATAATAGAAGCCACGCTAATGCTTGCTATGAATCTAAATATGTACATGACAATAAAATAAGTTTGCATGGTCCAGAGGCTTGGAAAATCTCCCCAACCACTGTGGTTTTGTACAGGAACATGTAAGTCCTTTAGTTGATCAAACTTATTGAATTCAATTATTCTAGTAACTTGTACCAATGCAGAGATAGCTAAAGTGAATAGAACTGTTATCAAGAACTTATAGCGACGCAACTTCCTATTTTCTGGAGTTATACGTAATAAGCGTTTGGCATCAATAGAGTTTTCTCGTGCGAAGATACCTGAGCATAAGAATATAGCTGCTAGGTATGTAGTAATAATATCGCGGAGGTCAGCACGAGGATTGTCTAACCACTGGGAGTAGGTATCATCATTGATTAAATGAGCAGGAATTCCTCTTTGGGCTTCGATTTCTAGAACTTCTTTGAGCTGTTTTTCAACTCTATCCAGAGCGTTGAGTTCAGTCTCGACTAAATCATGTCTATTATTACTTAATAAATTATTCCTTTCTACAGCAATCTCAGCTAAGGTGGTTTCAGAAACTTTTCCTCGGAAGACTTCTATATAATAGGCATATGCTTGCTGTTCAGAATCTTTGTAGCGATAGGCAGTATCTACACGGTAATAGAGTAGACCGATTAATATTAGCAATACAAGCAAACCTTTATCCGAGAATAAAACTTTCTTGAGTTCGTTGAAGAAAATTCCCCCGCGACTATTAATTCTGTCTGTCAAACGAATGAAATTATCCTTGACCTTAGCAAGATATTTCCAAGTGGACTTATTGTGCAAAATTTTGGCTGTAGAGAATCTTTGGATGATAATAATTGTACTTACAGTTATAAGTATTGAGCAGAGAATTGGCCATAGAATTATCATTTCTACAGGGTGGTTGAATATATTAATGTTCTGATAGCGTCTAATTAAATCGAAAGAGTTAAAACCATAAATCGGGTTGACGAAATGTAAGATGTTAAAGACAGAATTAACTGGAATGCTGATGTAGAGAATATAAAACATGATCCAGAAACCAGCTATAATTGATAAAACTGGAATGGCGCGTTTGAGAAGTGTGTATAGGGCAAAAATTATTAAGGATACGGTTACAGCATTTATCCATTTAATCAGAAGAGCTAAGGTAAAATAAACTGCAACTGTCATAGGATAGATTAAGGATCTAAAGTCGCTTATCGACTGGACTAACCTATTTAGATCGTCCCAGCCGTAGATGAAGCCAGCAGTGATAATATTTCCACCATATAAGCCCAAGCATAGTAATAATAGAGTGAAGATAATTGCCGAAATCTTTGAAATCCCTAATCTTTTTCTGCTCTGAGTTGCAGTCAACAGTGGAAATAATTCTTCTTCATATTCCTGGGTAAACATTTGGGTTGTTAGCAAGATAATAAAAGCAAAGAGAATTAGATCTGAAAATTGAAAATCAAAGGGGCGAGTTACCTGTAGATCATAACCAATTGCTAAAGGCAAAGATTCTAGCCCAGCGAAATCTCTTACTGTTTTCTCGATATTGCGTTGATTATAGATAGTAATTTCTTCGCCACTTAGCGCATAGGCATCTTCAGCGCGATCAGGTGTTCTTAGGATATAATCAGGGTAGGTTTTTATGTAGTTATGTTGTTGGGCTAAAGTGTTGAGAGCAAAGCTAGAAGGTAGACCTCTTTCTTCGGGACTTGATATTTCTTTGGTTTGCTCTGAAGATTTTAAATCTTTTAAAACCTCAACATAAGTATTGTAGTCCTCAAGTATATGTCTATCCTTGTGTCTGAAATGTTGTTGAAACAAGAAAATATTTAAGATTAAGGCGAAAATAATAATTGTGATGGATTTTAGATTTAACCATTTACGTAATTCATAGAACATTTATTGAACCTCATGCGACAATTATATATTAAGTAAATCACCTTCGTTATAATAGAGGTAAACATCCTCTAGATTGGGGTTAACATTTCTTGCTTTATTAGAGGGGCGCTCGTCACTGATTACTCTAGCCATGACACCATCTACTGAGTGAAAGATATTACCTACGAGATATTTCTTCTGCAAGTTTTCCAGTTCGGTTTCATTGACTTGCATTTCAAAAACTTTGTCCTGGATATCATGTAACCATTCGCTTATTGGTTTACAACCGATAATATTACCTTTTTTTAGTAAAATCACTTGATTAGATATATACTCAATATCACTAACAACGTGGGTTGCTAAAATAATAATTTTATTTGTAGAGAAGGAGCTGATTAAATTACGAATACGTATACGCTCAACTGGATCTAAACCAGCAGTTGGCTCATCCAAGAGCAGAACTTTGGGATTTCCAAGTAAGGCTTGAGCTAGTAACACACGTTGCTTCATACCACCAGAAAACCCTTTCATCTTTTTATGACCTATATCCGCTAAATTAACAGCTTCTAGGAGATCTTCTACTTGAACGTGGGCATTTTTTACTTTCTTTAGTTTTGCCATATAGTGGAGAAAGGCTCTAGCTGACATATCTCTATATAATGATTGTTGTTGAGGCATGAAGCCTAGAACTTCTAAAATATCTTGTGCCGGCTCAAGTTCGACTGAACCAAAATCTGCTTTTAGATTTTGGGAAATTATATTTAATAGAGTACTTTTGCCAGAACCATTGGCACCAAGAAGACCATAGATCCCAGGCTTTAAATTCATATCAAAGTCATTGAGTGCCTTAATAATGCCATATGATTTATTTACATTGTTGATATTTAATTGCATCTTCTATCCTCATATAACTTGTAAATTAAATTTTTATAATTTAATATTAACATATATCACAATAGAATATAAAAAGAGTTAATATTTTTGTGGAAAATGGCTTTCGAAGAAGAGGTTATATGAAAAAAGTTTTTTTAGTATTATTTTCACTACTTTTTATTGTATCCTGCGATCGTACAGGTGATAAAGTTGATAATGTAAATAAAAAAATTAATAAGTCACAAAATCAATATCAATATGCCCAACAATATAATCCATGGACAATAGCAGAGTCGGATAATTACTACTATCATATTTCAGGGAATTTCCTGTACGCTATTTCCAAGAAAGATGGAAAAATAAAAGCTTTAGATAATAACCCAGATAGTTTGGCTGATAAAGAAACTGATATCAACAAATTAATTGAGAGTAATGCATTTTTCCATTCACCACGCTCTGTATACTATAACGATAACAAGTTATATGTTTTGGCTAGCAAAAAGAAGCTCTC
>QWCJ01000313.1_pt1 | contig 19067 bp, 15 predicted proteins | sample 1972501 | NCBI WGS metagenome assembly QWCJ01 (sample SAMN09866711, study PRJNA288562) | Human vaginal metagenome isolate term2_vaginal, whole genome shotgun... | isolation source: vagina | host: Homo sapiens | place: USA: California
TCGAATTTGAAAAAAGCTAAGAATCAAGCGAAGAAGGCTGATTTGGCGATTAGAAAGTTCAACAATATTATGATTGATTTGGATAAGAAACCAAGTGTTGGTTTCAGATATAAAAAGACATTTTTCTTGGCGGATTATTTTGATAACAAGTTTTTCGATTCTGTTATTCAAATGCAAATTTTATCTAACAAAAAAAATTGCGAAAACGCCATCAAACAATTGAAAAAAGAAGTGTATAATTTACAAAAGGAAAAAATGAATTTGATGAACGAATAATTTTTATGTTTTTACAGGGGGTATTATGTTAAAAGAATTTAAGAAATTCATTACTGAAGGTAATGTAATGGACTTGACAGTTGCAGTTATCATGGGTGCTGCTGTTAAGGAAATGGTTGACGGACTTATCAATGGTCTTATCGCACCTTTGATTGGAGCAGCAACAGCGGGTGTCAACATGAAGGAAATGGCTGTTACAATTGCTGGAGTTAAGTTGCAATACGGTTTGTTCTTGGATGCTTTGGTTAAATTTATTATTATTGCATTCGTAGTTTTCATTATGGTCAAGGCTGTTAATAAAGGTCGTGATGCATTGCACAAAGAACCGGCGCCAGAACCAACAACAAAAACTTGCCCATATTGCAAGAGTGAAATAGACATTACTGCTACTAGATGTCCACACTGTACATCTGAATTAACAGAATAATTTAATTCAAAAGAGGATAATTGTATCCTCTTTTTTGTTGTTTTTGTGTTATACTGAAGACATAATAATTTATAATAAGGAGATAGAAATGAAATACGATTTTGAAACTATTAGTGACAGAAACGAAATAACAATTTCCAAATTTGAAAAAAGATGTTGTTCCATTTAGTTCGGCTGATATGGAATTTAAAAACGCACCGGAAATTATCGATGGTTTGAAAAAACGCTTAGATAATTTGGTTTTGGGATATTGTGCTCCTACAGAAAGATTTTTCAACAGTATAATCAATTGGGACAAAAAACGACACAATGCAGATATTAAAAAAGAATGGATTGTTGAAGTACCAACTGTTGTTAATGGATTTTTCGCTGCAGTAAGTGCCTTTACGAAAAAAGGTGATTCTGTAATGATTATGAGACCAGTGTATGGCCCATTCAGATTAGCAATTGAAATGAACGACAGGGTAATGACAGATGTTGCCTTGATTTCTGATGAACGCAACAATTACTCAATTGATTTTGAAAAGTTTGAATCAGAATGTAAAAAAGATGAAAACAAAATGGTTATTCTTTGCAATCCTCACAATCCTGGCGGAATTTTGTGGAGCAAGGATGATTTGGAAAAAGTAATCAAGATTGCAAACGAAAATGATGTGGTTGTGGTTGTTGATGAGATTTGGCAAGATATTGTTATGCCTGGAAACACTCACACATCTGTGCTTTCTTTGGATAGAAAATTAGTCGAAAAAGCTGTAGTGTGTCAATCTGCCACGAAATCTTTTAACCTGGCAGGACTTTGCTGCGGTTACACAATTATCTCCGATCCTGAAATGATGGAACAATACAAGAAGACTTTGGATGTTATGAGAAGTAACGCTGTCAATGTTATGGGACTTGAAGCTACACAATTGGCTTTTGATAATGCAGAAGATTGGCTAAATGAAATGATCAAAGTCATCGATACTAACCAAAAAATCGTCTACGATTTCTTAAAAGAAAAATATCCTAAAATTATCGTAAATCATCTTCAAGCAACTTATGTTATGTGGATGGATTTCAGATGTTTGGGATTAAGTGGCGATGAGTTGATGCAAACTTTGGTAGACAAGGCTGATTTGGTGTTTACTGACGGAAGATTCTTCGGTGAATGCGACGGATTTGTGAGATTTAACGTTGCAGCTCCAACACATTTGATCAAAGATGCACTAGCTCGTTTGGACAATTTACTACAAGAAATATACAAATAAACAAAAAACTTCCCGAAACTCGTTTGAATTTCGGGATTTTTTTATTTGCAATTATTTTATATTCAAAAATTGTTGCATAAATTCGAAAGGACCATTATCCACTTGTACTTTTGGATTGTTGATGGATGTGTCTTCTTTTGAATTTAATGAAATGTTCATTTTTTCTGCATCCTTTGATTTAGGAGTGGACTTCAAATGGACATCGTATGATTTATCTTTGAATTCGAATGACAAATTGAACATATCTTCTTTGTTAGTTGTTTTCAAAGTGTTGATTTTGTCTTCGAATTCTTTTTGTGATTGTTCTGATTTAAGATTGTTTTCAATTTCTTGAAGTTTTTGTTGTTCTTGGTCTGTAAGCTCACTTCCCTTGGCGAGTTTGGCGTATTCTTTGAAGTTTTTCAATAAAGTTTTTCTTGAATACTCCATAACTTTTGCCCATTGTTCACCAGTCAAATTCACAGAATACTTGTGGTTACCATCATCAGTAACTTTCAATTCCTTGTTTTCAATCACGAAATCTTTTGCGATTTTGATTTGGAATTGTGTATTAGATGATAAAAGTGGCATGAAAATTGTGAAGTCTCTTACAGTTGTAGCTTGAAAGTTTTGTTGTGTTAATTTTTGCAAGATTTCTGTAACATTGAAATACAAATTCTTTTTAATCAAGGCTTCCTTCATTTTTCCTGGAAGATTGTTAGCGAATGCATCGTAATTCAAGTACGCTTTTCCATCTTGGATTGCGAAGTGAAGTTCTCCCAAATTATTGCCTTGACCTGCTAATTGTGCGATATCGCTTGTAACAGTCGCCATCGCAACTCCTGTTTTCTTGTCTTGTGTTGCAGTGACTTTTATTTCTTTTAGCTTGGAAGTTTCGTTTTTAAATTCGTAAGATTGGTTCTTCCATTCAGTTGTTTTTCTAAAATCGTTTAATAGGCTCACTTTTTCTTTTGTTTGAGAGCAAGCACTTAAAGTTATTACCATAAGTAGCGATAATAACACTAATGTAAATTTCTTTTTCATAAATTCCCCCTGACTATATTATTATAACAGATTTGGGCAAATGATTTTAAACATTTCACAATTGTAGACTTATTGTAATAAAATGTTGAATTTTGAAGTATAAAATGACAAATAAATAGTTGAAATATAGAAATGTTGGATTATAATTAAATTGAGATAATAAATTTGAAAATTATTAGGGGTTCATATGGCTATAGGTAAATTAAAAAAAACAATCACACTTGTTATTATTATGTTGTTACTTTTATCATCCTGTCAAAAAAAGGAAATTAAAAACGACGAGAAAAAAGCAAATCAAAACGAGACAGTAAAAGTAGATATTGACGAAAAGGATAAAGCTAATATAAACAAAATTGTAAAAACCTTCATAGTTGAAAAATACCACAAGACGGAAAAAGATACGAATAAAATTAGATTGAGTGAAAGCCTTGAAAAATTTTTAGCTAAAAAACCAGATAATAAGTATTATGAATTATCCAAACTGGAAACATTGGATTTTTATAAAAATAAGGATAAAATTATGGTCTTAGTGAAGACCTGGATTTCTACTAAGGACCAAAAATCTGGAGAAGGCGCGATAATGAGGATTTTAATATCTGAAAACAAGGATGGGTATGTCGTAGAAAAAGAAGAGGATGAAGATAATATAGAATCGAGAAATTATCAAACTAAACTATCCCAAAAAGATATCAAACATTATCTTAAAAAATCATCGATAATGAATGGAGAAAACATATCGGATTCAGAGATAGATAAGAAGATAAAAGATATTGATGTGTTAGATTTTTACTCATATATTGGAATGTTTGAAGTTCAAAAAAGTAAAGAAACTAATGAAGATTTAATCCATGTTTTAGAAAATCACGAATACAAATAATTCAAAAAGGAAAGTTCATAAAAAGAACTTTCCTTAATTTTTTTTATTTTAATTTTTTTAATAATTTTAATGTGTAATCGTACATTCTTTGAGTAGATTCAATTCCCAAATGTTCTAATGGAGTGTGAGCTCCGAAAATATCTGGACCGAAACTAATCATATCGCAATCAGGAAGAACGCCTTTCAACAAACCACATTCCAAACCTGCGTGAATTGCAGTTACATTAGCTTTCTTGCCAGTCATTTCTTCGTACAATGCTGGAGCAACCTTTGCTAATTCTCCATCAGTGTTGAATTCCCATGCTGGATATTCTTTTTCGATAACAGTAGTTCCGTGAGTCAAATAAGCTAGTGATTTGATCTTGTCGAACATATTGTGAAGTTCGCTTTCTACAGAACTTCTTACACAACAAGTAACCTTGATTTGTTCGTCATCTGCTTCAACAACACCAACGTTTGAACTTGTTTGAACCAAACCTTCGATGTCTTGTGAAGTTGAAATAACATCGTTGATTAACAAATACAAGAATTTAACGATTGATTGTGAAGTTTCTTTTGAATAAGAAAATTCTGTTTTTTCTGTTTCTTTAATATCCAAAACCAAGTTAGGGTCAGTTTTTCTACCTTCGTGACGAACGTATTCTCCAACTTCGTTTAAAATATCCATCGCTTTATCCAAATCATCTACAGTGATGATAGCGTGAGCATTCTTAGCAATGGCGTTGTGTTTTGAACCACCGGAGATTTCTTGCAATCTAAAATCCATTTCCAAAGCAACTTTGTTCAAAAGTCTTGCCATTACTTTGATGGCGTTTTTGTTTTGTTTTTGAATTTCAAGACCAGAGTGACCACCATTTAAACCAGAAAGAGAAATTTCGATAGCTTTTGACAAACCTTCTGATTTTTCACTTTTAAAAGTAGTGATAGCATTTGCTCCACCAGAACAGCTTACAATGAAGTCTCCTTCAGTTTCAGTGTCGATGTTTAACAAACGAGTTCCGCTCAAATGTTCAGCAGTCACACCATTTGCTCCATCCATTCCACGTTCTTCATCAATTGTTACAAGAACTTCTAATTTTGGATGAGAAACATCATCAGAATCCAAAATAGCCAAGCAAAAAGCAACAGCGATTCCGTCATCTGCTCCTAAAGTTGTGTTATCTGCATAAACATATCCGTCCTTAACGTGCATTGAAATAGGATCTTTTAAGAAATCGTGGTCTGAATCATCAGTTTTTTCGCAAACCATATCCATGTGTCCTTGCAAAATAACAGGTTCTGAATTTTCGTAACCTTCTGTAGCTTCTTTTTTGATAATAACATTGTTAAGAGAATCTTGGTACACTTCCAATCCTCTTTCCTTTGCAAAGCTAACTAAAAAATCTGAAACAGCTTTTTCATTTCCTGAACCACGAGGAATATCGTTTAATTGTTTGAACCAATAAAACACTTTTTTTGGTTCTAAATCTTCATATTTTTGCATGAGTAACCTCCTATATATATTCTTACTTTATTATAACTCTTTTACATTATTTTGTAATCTAATTGACAAGATTATTTACAACATTTACGATAATATCCATACCATTAGAAATATCATCGTAGCTCATCTTAGCAAACCCAATCAAAAACACATTAGTGTTCATATTTTTATCCAAATAAAAATCATCGATAGGAATCACATACACTGATTTTTTCCTCAAAGTTTTCAAAAAAACATCACTATCAATCCTCTTATCTACCTTGATTACGACAGAAGTTCCACAATCAGTTTTCTCAAAATCAATGAATTTGCAGCCATTAATTTTTGAAAAAATAATCTCGTATTTTTTTGCGTACACCTTCTTCATCTGATTGACCTGCTTTTCAAAATCTCCACTGTCGATAAACTTGGACAACGCAGATTGAACGAAAATCGACACAGGACACCTCTCAGATTTTAATACAGAATAAAATTTCTTCATTAAATTTTTAGGCAAAACCATAAAACTCACACGCATCGCTGGAGTCACTGTACGTGAAAAATTCCCAATGTAAATCACCTTATCATTCACATCCAAAGTCTTTAGTGGAGCGATAGGACGAAGCTTGTATTTGAATTCTGCGTCGTAGTCATCTTCGATTATGTAGCGATTATTTTTTTCGTAAGCCCAATTCAACAGATCAATCCTTTTATTAATCGGCATAATTGCAGAAGTAGGAAACTGATGAGAAGGAGTCACACTTACAACATTCGCATCTGTTTGATTCAGAAAATCTATATCAATCCCATCCTCATTCACATCAATCGGCGTACTGTTGAAATTATTGTAAAAACCAATTCCGTGATAAGCATATCCAGGATTTTCGAAACCAAAAACTGGATTGTTAAGGAGATTTTTAATCAAAATCAACAACTCATTGCTGCCGGAACTCACGACAATTTGATTGGGATTCACGATAATTTCTCTGAAATCTTTCAAATAATTTGAAATAGAACACCTTAACGAAAATAATCCCAAACCATCGACCTTCCCCAAAATAGCATCGTCATCTTCATTAATTGAATCCCTGAAAGCCTTTCTGATTTGCTTGTATTTAAAACAAGATTTATCCACACCTGAAAATGAAAAATCATACAGGTAAGAATTCTTTTCTTCAACAATCATATCCTCATCATCAAAGCTTGTATCGTTTCGCAAAATATGACCAGATTTTTCTACAAAAAACCCACTTCTCTCACTGGAACGAATGTATCCTTCCTTTTCCAATTGATAATAGGCATTGGACACAGTGTTTATTGAAATATTCAGCTCATTTGATAATTTCCTAATAGAAGGAAGCTTGTCATTGGTCTTCAATTGTTTCGTGTTAATCTTTTCTTTTATAGAATCGTAAATTTGATTATACAAATAATCTTTGTCGTTTAAATTTATGAACATAAAATCCTCCGTTGGATTAAGTATAACACAAGAAAAAGAAATAATTACTCAAATTGCAATGTTCAAAACGAGAATACAACAATATTTATTATAATAAGAATTAAAAATTGAAAACATTTATCTTTTTTTAGTGGTATAATAATTTTAAAGCAAATATTACAAGAATATTTGAATTTTAATAATGAAAGGAGATTTATTTAAATGTATGTATTTAAGCTTGTAAAATCGTACAAAAAAGAATTTATATTTGTTGTCTTAGCCTCTATCGTAAGTTTGATTTGTAACTTGGCTTCAGCTTATATATCAAAGGAGTTAATAAATGCAGCGGTTGGGAAAACGAATTTTAATTTATGGGTTATAGTTGTGACAATTATTATTATTTCCGTGACCAAACCTTTTGGAACGTATCTTGTCAATAAATCGTCATATAACTTTGCAAAAAGCTTTATGATAGATTACAGAAAATCTATAATTGATAGTTATGTTTTGAATGAAGGAGAAATGTTATCGTCTGATTTTTTGAATACTGTTAATCAAACAACAACAAAGTTAAAAGATATGTTTGTAATGCCTTTTTTGAAAAATATTAGGTACGCAATTTTATTTATAGGAGCAAGTATCTATTTATTGTACATAAACAAAATAATTTTCTTGATTATTGTTGTTTGTTCTGTATTGCCACTTATAATTCCACAGATTTTTAATAAGAAAAATCAAAAATTAAGGATGGATTCCATAGGAGAAAATGAACAATTCATAGCTAAATCAAAAGAAATTACGGATGGTTTTGAAACAATAAAATCGTTTGGAATTGAGGATAAAATTATAAATCTATTTGAAAAGTTAAATAAAACAAATCAAAAAAAATTATTTCTTGCCAACAGATTCAATGTTTTTCATATGGCATTTTCAATTTTTATATCAATGTTGGGGATTGTATCTGCACTTGTAACAGCTACGTATTTGTCAAGCAAAGGTCTGATAACAGCAGGGGAAATAGGAGCAATTATTCAATTATCTAATTATATTGTTGATCCTGTTACAACAATTCCAGCTAATGTTATTAGTATAAAGTCTGTTGAAATGGAAATGAAGAGAATAGATAAAATGATTGCTAAAAAAAATGCTGATTCAAAAGTGCGTGAAAAATTCAAATTAGACAATCAAATATCTATTAAAAATTTATCGTTTAAATATGGAGATAATGAGGTTCTAAAAGGTATTTCACTTGATCTTGAAAAGGGTAAAAAATATGCTATTGTAGGAGAAAGCGGAAGTGGTAAGAGTACATTAGCAAATATTTTATTGAGAAGACTTGATTATGAAAATGGATCTGTGAAGTTTGATGATACAGAATTAAAACGTATAGATGAAGATGATTTTTATAGCAATATTTCATTGGTGAGTCAAAATGTGTTTTTATTTAATGATACTTTAAAAAATAATGTTTGTTTATACAATGATTACAGTCAATCTGATTTTGAAAGATCTATTGAAAAATCAAAATTAAATAGCGTTATAGAGGATTTAGAAGAAAAAGAGAATACGGTTCTTGGAGAATATGGCACATCACTTTCGGGTGGAGAAAAGCAAAGAGTTAGTATATCTAGGGCACTTATTAAAAATTCATCATTTGTTATTATGGATGAAGCAACTTCATCATTGGATATCAAAACAGCGAGAGCTATTGAGAATACTTTATTATCTTTAAATCAAACGGTTTTAGTGATAACACATAGAATTGACGAAAGCATTCTGAAAAAATACGACAAAATATTTTTGTTAGAAGATGGAAGAATTACACAAAGTGGAGATTATTCAGATATAAGTTATTTTAATGAGGTGTTATCATAATGAAAAACATTAGAGATTTATTAATTAAACAAAATTTAGGACAATTTATAGTATTCATTATAACCGCTGTAATAGAAATTCTAGCAGAGTTGTCATTTGCATTTGCATTTAAGGTTATATTTGATTTGGCTACTGGAAGTACAGCTTATAGTGTGAAGGAAGTAGCGGCTATAATCATTATTTCATTGTTGTTCAAGATATTATCAACATATTTAATTGAAGTTCAAACAGAGAGATTGAGCATTAAAGCTATGGAAGATTTTAAGTTAAATATGATGAGTTCATACTTAACTAAAGATAACGAAATGAACACTTCAAGTATTTTAAATGTAGTAACTGATTTATCTGAACAAATTTCTGAGATGTACGTTAAACCTTTTTTGACTATTGTTAGAATGATTATAATGTTCATTGGAGCTGCGTTTGCGATATTTATGAATCAAAAAGCTGTTTTACTGATAGTGTTCTTGGTAGGGTGGATTCCATTGATATATTCTAAGCTTTCATCTACTAAAACACAAAAATCTAGAGGAGAATATATTAAAACTAATGAACAATTCATTTCAAAGTCAAAGGAAATAGTAGATGGATATGATTTAATAAAATCTTTTAAGATTGAAAATAGAATTTTGAATATTTTTAAGAATCTGAATATAAAAAATGAAAATGCACGATATGCTGCTGACAAAGATAGATCATTTTATTCAAGTATTTCAGTTTCTATAAGTTCGATTGTGTATGTAGCAAGTAAATTAGCTGCATTTTTATTTGTAATATTTAAAGTTATAAGTGTTGGACAATTCATGATGGTGGTACAACTATCTAACTTCGTTCAACAACCACTATCTGTGATTCCTGAAATGTATAGTGTTATGAAAAGTATGGAAGATCAAGTGTCTTCTAAATTAAAAATGATTAATGAAACGAATAAAGATACGAGAAAAGCTAAGTTTGACTATAATGACACAATTTCAGTAAATAACTTAGAATACTATTATGGAGATAACTTAGTATTAAGTGATATAAGCTTTGACTTAGAAAAAGGTAAGAAATATGCAATAATTGGAGAGAGCGGAAGCGGAAAGTCTACGTTAGCTAAGATTTTACTTGGAAGATTAGAAGATTACAAAGGAAGTATAAAAATAGGAAAAGACGAACTTAAAGATATCAATAGAAAATCTCTATACTCAAGTATAGTTCCAGTTAATCAAGAAGTCTTTATGTTCAATGATACGATAAAAGAAAATATTTGTTTATATAATGAATTTTCTGATGATAGAGTTGAATATGCAATACAAAAGTCAGAATTATCCAAATTAATAGATTCGTTGCCTAATAAACTTAATACTATTTACGGAGAAAATATGAGGGATTTTTCAGGTGGTGAAAAGCAAAGAATCAGCATTGCTAGATGTTTGATAAGAGATTGCGATATGATAATTCTAGATGAAGCCACTTCAGCACTAGATTTTAAAAACTCAAGATTAATAGAAAATACTATTCTTTCGTTGAAGCAAACAGCACTTGTTATAACTCATAAATTGGACGAAAAGATTTTAAAAAAATATGATGAAGTATTTGTCCTTGTTGGAGGGAAAATTGTTGAACAAGGAAAATATGAAGATTTAACTTATTTTAAGTAACACATCTGTACCCATAAAATTATTTTGTTTTGCTACTATGATTAGATGCAATTTGCATGTATTATAAAGGCGAGGTGATTTTAATGGATATAAATGAAAAATTAAAGGGCGGAGTAATAATGGATGTAATCAATGCTGAACAAGCGAGGATTGCAGAAGCAGCAGGAGCAGTAAGCGTAATGGCACTTGAAAGAGTTCCTGCAGATATTAGAGCTGCTGGTGGAGTTAGCAGAATGAGTGATCCTAAAATGATTGAGGAAATCATGAAAGCTGTCAAAATTCCTGTGATGGCAAAAGTTAGAATTGGTCATTTTGTTGAAGCGCAAATTTTGGAATCATTGGGAATTGATTACATTGACGAATCAGAAGTTTTGTCTCCGGCAGATGACAAATATCATATCGACAAATCAAAATTTAACACTCCTTTTGTTTGTGGAGCGAGAAATTTATCGGAAGCTTTACGAAGAATCAAAGAAGGCGCTAAGATGATTAGAACAAAAGGTGAAGCTGGAACTGGAGATGTTGTCCAAGCTGTTACACATATGAGACAAATCATGGGCGAAATTTCATTGGTGAAGTCTTTGAAGGAAGATGAATTGTACGACAAAGCAAAAGAAATGGGAGTTTGCTTTGAATTATTGAAATACGTTCACGAAAATGGAAAATTACCTGTACTTAATTTTTCTGCAGGTGGAGTTGCAACTCCTGCTGATGCGGCGTTGATGAGACAATTGGGAGCTGAAGGTGTGTTTGTTGGTAGTGGAATTTTCAAAAGTGGAAATCCAGAAAAACGTGCCAAAGCTATCGTAAAAGCTGTGGAAAATTACAACAATCCTGATGTATTGCTTGAAGTGAGCAAAGATTTGGGAGAAGCAATGGTGGGAATTAACCCAGATGAAATAAAAGTAATCATGGCTAATAGATAAAACGAAATAAACTAAACAATGGCTACCGATTTTTTAGGTAGCCTTTGTTTGTGATATCTATAAGTTTAAATCCTTCCATAATTTAGAAATTGGTTTACTATTTCTTCCATCTTTTAGATAATCTTCATATGCTTTTTCAGCTGTGATTGCGTCGTATTCATCCTCAATTTTTTCGAATAAAGCATTTTTAAAAGCATCTTCCAAATTCATCGAATGATTTTTCGCATAAGTTTTTGCAAGAATCATTTCTTCTTGAGTTAATTGAATATTAATTTTCATAATGCTACACTCCTTTATACATATTTTACTCCATTATCTAATTTTGTGATATCATTTTCTTTAAATTTATTGTAATAGCTAGAAGTATTTACTATAATTATTAATGAAAGGGGTAGAAAATGAAAAAACTAACTACATCAAAATTTTTATTAGATAATAAATCTAAATTACAAGAAATTATAAAAAATTTGGAAACTGATTTCAAATACGTTTCTATTTTGGGTTGCGATGTTGATGGGGCAAGTTATTCTGTGACTACATCAGCAATTTCATTAAATCCATCTCCTGATTACCAAAGAGGATTCGTAATCAGAGTGTACACTGATTTGGGATTTAGTGAGTATTCATTTAACGAAGTAAATGTAGATGAAGTATGCGAAAATGTCCGCAAAATCGCACTTGAAGATCGTAAAAAAATCGTCGAAGGCTTGGACAGAGTAACTTACGACAGACTTCCAAATGACGACGAAATTACAAAAGAAAAAATCACTGAAGTTGAAAACTTACCAGAACAAGATAATCCTGAAAAAATTATCACTACTTTGCAAAAAATTCACGACGAAGTTAAATCAAAATACGAAAAAATCGTTCAACTTTCTTTGAGATTGAATATTACGCAAGTTAATAAAATTTTCTTGTCCAAGAATAAAGATTTGTATCAATCTTACGCTTATTCAACAGGATTTGCAATGGCAGCAGCAACTGATGGAAAGAATACTAAATTAGATTTTATTTCTAGTTCTGGACTGTGTGGAAGTGAATTGATTTCTGAATTCGAAAAAGCAGCGGATGATGCTTGTAGAAGAACTGAAGAATTACTTACAGCAGACAGAGTTGTTCCTGGAGAATACGACATAATTTGCGATCCTGATTTTACAGGACTTATCGCTCACGAAGCTTTCGGCCACGGAGCTGAAATGGATATGTATGTAAAAGAACGTGCAAAAGGAAAAGAATACCAAGACAAGAGAGTTGCAAGCGACAAGATAATCATGCACGACGGTGCAACAGCTTTCGACGAAGTGTCAAGCTATTTATTCGATGACGAAGGAAACTTGGGAAGAGATACTGTGATTATTGACAAGGGAATTTTGCGTCATGGAATGTGCGATGAATTGTCTGCGATTTTGTTGGGACAAGAATCCACAGGAAATGGCAAGAGAGAATCTTTCAAGAGAAAAGTATACACTCGTATGACTAATACTTTCTTTGAAGCAGGCGAAGATTCTGTTGAGGATATGATTAAATCTGTTGACAAAGGATATTTGTTGGAAGGTTTCTCATCAGGAATGGAAGATCCAAAAAACTGGGGAATTCAATGCGTTGCAATGAAAGGCCGTGAAATTATAGATGGCAAATTAACAGGCAAAATCGTAAGCCCAGTTTATTTGACAGGATATGTTCCAGATTTATTGCAATCAATCACACAAGTTTCCAATGGACTTGTACTTTCTGGTGGAGGATATTGTGGAAAAGGCTGGAAAGAATGGGTTAAGACATCGACTGGTGGATCATACATTAAGGCAAAGGGGATTTTAAGTTAATGGAAAGATTAATAAATATATTAAAACAAAACGAAAAAATTACCGACTGGATAGTTGTCAACACTGTGTCTACATCTAACGAAGTTTTTTTGATAAAAGACAAGGTGGACATGAATAGAAGTTGCGTGACTAATGAAACATCTGTGAGGGTGTTCGTGGATTTTGAAGAAAACGGAGACAAATTCAAAGGTGACAGCACAGTTGTGTTGAACTTAAATGACAGTGAAGACGAAATCAAAGAAAAAATCGATAGAACTGCTTTTGCAGCGAAGTTTGTCAAGAACAAATACTACGAACTTCCAGAAAAAGAAGAAGGATATGCTACATTAAAAGACATCAAAGTGTGCGAAGATTTGACAGATAATTTCAAAAAAGTTCACGATGTTATCTACAAAGATTACGGCTACCAATCAAAAGTAAATTCCTGCGAAATTTTCGCCTACGAAAATCACAAGCATGTCGTTACATCAAAGGGTGTGGATGTAGAATATCCATCCAACAAATTTACGTTTGAAATCGTAACTGATTGTAACATTGGTGATGAACCTGTCGAAATATTCAACGGTTATGATTTGACAAGTATTGATTATTCGAAAATCGAAGAAATTGTCGACAAACAACTTTTGGAAACTGAAAAAAGATCAAGCGCCGTTAGAAATGAAAAAATGGAAAATATGAGAGTGCTTTTATCAAACGAAGCTGTCGAAGAATTCTTGTATTACTATTACGAACAAGCGAGAGATGCCATGATTTATCAACAAATCAGCTCTGCTAAATTAGGCGAGAGATTCTTCGGAGAAAATCCAAGAGTAAACTTCAACATGAAAATCAATCCGATTTTAGAGACATCAATTAACAAAAGACCTGTCGATTCAGAAGGTAAAAAACTTGTAGAGTATGATTTGTACAAAAATGGAGTTGTTGAAAATTTAGTTACTAACGCAAAGTTCAGTTACTATTTGAATGTTAAAAACATGGGACAATCGCCAGTTTTCGAGGTGTGTGGTGGAGATATTTCTGTCGAAGAATTAAAATCACAAGACTACATTGAAGTGTTGGCGTTCTCATCATTTTTGATGGACAGCGCTACAGGAGATTTCGGTGGAGAATTCAGACTTGCAAGACTTGTAAAAGATGGTGTGGAATCATTCATAACAGGTGGATCAATTTCATTAAATGTAAAAGACGTACAAGATTCTATGATTTTCTCAAAAGAATTGAAATCTCGAAAGAACAGCTTAGCACCAGCAGTTATTGCATTCGATAATGTAACAGTTGCAGGAAAATAAGGAGGTAAAATTGAAACAAAAAGATAGATTTGGCGTGTTGGAATTATATTCGTATTGTATTGGATATGTTTTGTTGATAACAATCTACAGATTTTTCAGGACAAATGAGTTTGATGCTGTAGGATTTTTGAAAATAGCAGCTACAATTTTTGTAGTAGCATCGGCTACGTTTGCGATTTTCAATAAAGGATCATTCAAGAAAACATCTTCTGATTACAAATTACCTATGATAATGATAACGGCTGTAGTGTCTATTCTTGTTTCGGTATTTATATTCTAAAAAAATAAAGGTTTGAACATTGGAAACCCAATATTCAAACCTTTTTTAAATTCCGAGAACAAATTCGTCGTCGTTGTGAATTGTTTTAACCAAAAATCCAGATTTAACCAAGAAATACGTCGTAGTGATTGTCGACAAAACATCAGACACTGGCATTGCAGACCACACGCCTGTAAGTCCGAAAAGTTTTGGAAAAATCAACATTAAAGGCAACAAATAAATAAGTTGTCTTGTCATTGTCAATATGAAACCAATTTTTGGTTTGCCGATTGCTTGGAACAATGACGAACCAATTATGGAATATCCAAGCATGAAAATCATCGAATTGTAAATTCTAAGTCCAGGAATTGCGATGTCCTTGATGACTGCATAATCTTCAGGTCTTGAAATAAAAATCTTCACCAACAAATCTGGTCTAATCATTGTGAATGCCCAATTCAAAAACATATACACAGTTCCTGCAACAACTGCAATTCTTAGAGTGTGCTGAACACGTCTGTATTTGTGCGCTCCAAAATTAAATCCTAAAATTGGTTGAATACCTTGGTTAATACCGAAAATCGGCATGAACGCAATCTGGGAGACACTGTAGATAACACTCATAGATGATGTCGCCAAATCTCCACCGTAAATTTTAAGGAAATTATTGAAAATAATATTAATTCCACTAGCTACAAGTTGCATCGCAAATGGTGCAGACCCAAGTGCGAAAATTTGTTTACAAAAATGAAAATCGAGCTTAAAAGTTTCCTTCTTAAGTCTTAAAAGTGCACGATCTGACAAGAAATATCTCACAACCCAAATACTAGATAAAACTTGACCGATAATTGTCGCCCATGCAGCACCTTTTACTCCCATTTGCATTGGGAAGATGAATATATAATCCAAAATAATATTTGTGAATGCCCCGATAAACATCGTTACCATCGCAGCTCTAGGATTGCCTTCTCCACGAATGAAATTGTTCATCGCAAAACCAACCATTTGAAAAGGCGCACCATACAAAATAATTTTTCCATAATCGTAAGCGTAAGGCATCAAAGTGTCACTTGCGCCGAAAATCTTCAAAAACCATTTTAAATTTAAAAGAAAAATCCCTGATATCAAAACCCCAAAAATAATAGATAAAACCATAGACGTGCCGAGGATTATTTCTGATTCTGTTTTCTTGCCTTCACCGAATTTAATTGAAGAAAGTGAATTGCCACCTACACCAATCAACATTCCGAATGCCATCAAAAATAAAAAAATCGGGAAAATCAAATAAACGCCACCAATGGACATTTGATTTACACCGGCACCAAGGAAAATTCTATCTACAACATTGTACAAAGCTTGAACTAACATTCCAACAGTCGCTGGAACTGAAAACTTCCAGATTAATTTCGGAATGGATTCATTGCCGAGAAGATTTGATCGTTGTTCGTTTAAATTTTCTATAATAATCGCCCCCTAATCAAAATAATACATGCTATTATACATTAAACAACAAACATAATCAATGATTTATAAAAACTTTCAATAAATAACTAAAGAAATTAAAATGCCATTATGATAATATAGATGTAGAATAATAATAAAAAGGATGATCACATGAAAATACTACACGTAATCGCACAACTTCCGAAGCAAACTGGAAGTGGCGTTTATTTTACAAATGTAATTCAATTTATGCAACAAAACCATGAAAATGCTGCTGTTTTTGGAATACAAGATGATATAAAATTAAACTTGGATGAATCAATTAAAACTTATCCTGTGGAATTTAAAAGCGAAAAATTAAACTTTCCAATAGTTGGAATGAGCGATGAAATGCCTTATGATTCAACGAAATACAGCGACATGACACACGATATGATTGAAGATTGGACAAATGAATTCACGAAACAATTGAAAAAAGCAAAACAAGAATTCAAGCCAGATGTCATCGTATCTCATCATTGTTGGATGTTAAGCAGTCTCGTGTTAGATATTTTCGATGAAACTCCAGTTTTATTACTAAATCACGGAACCGACATCAGACAAACCAACCTCAACCCAGAATTGTTCATGACATGTGTGAATAATTTAAACCGTGCAAAAAAAGTCCTCGCATTAAGCAAAAAAGATGTTGAACCAATTTCTGATATATTTGAAATCGACAAAGAAAAAATCGTCGTAATGGGTGGTGGTTACAACAGCAATATTTTCTACAGAAGAAAAGAAGACCCACACAACGAAAAAATTACACTATTGTTTGCAGGAAAATTATCACACGCAAAAGGAGTGTACGAACTTTGCAAAGCATTCAAAAAGCTAGAAGAAAAATATGATAATTTGGAATTGACATTAGTTGGAGATGTCGACATAGAAACAAAAATTGAGTTGTGGGACCAAACAGCAAACTCGCTTCACTTCGATTTGCACAACACATCTTGTCAGAAAAACCTCTCCAACAAAATGAGAGCATCGGACATATATGTACTTCCAAGCTACTACGAAGGATTGGGACTCATTGCAATCGAAGCATTGGGCTGTGGAATGAGAGTCGTTGTAACAGAAATAGAAGGACTCATCCAAACACTAGATGACGAAATAAATAACAGTACAGCCATCGAATTTGTCAAAATGCCACGACTCAAAACAATCGACAAGCCTTACGAATCAGAAATTGACCCATTCGTCGACAGGTTGGCACAGGCTATTGAAACACAAATAATCAGAGTTCAAAACCAAGAACCAATACCAGAAAAAATCCACGAATTAGTATTGAATCATTCTTGGGATCATATTATGCTCGAAATCGAGAATGAGTTGATGGAAATAGTGGAGAAATAATTGAAGAAAATTTTACTGAATGCAGCTTTTAATTTATTAAGAGCTGTTTTTTTATTGGAAAATAGAAGAAATAACGAACTTTATTTTAGCTATTTCAAGATAATTTAATTAGAAAAAATGAAGCACAGGAAATTCTTGTAAGAATTAATTTGATAACAAATATCATTGAATAGAATTTGAAATTATAGTAAAATGAAAAAGTTCTTTAGATGATAAAGAATATCATTAATAATTTAATAGGAGGTTCTTATGAACAAAAAGAAGATTATTTTTTCTTTAGTTTTTGTATTTGCTTTGATTTTTGGATTAAATGTTAATTCGAAAGCAGCGGATGACAAATATACAGCGGATGATTTTGTGATTGTGGGAGATACTGTATACGGTTTTTCAAAAAGCGGAGTACAAAAGCTAAAAAGAAATCCAAATGTTGTGCTACCAACAAAAATCAAAAAAAATGTAGATTTGAAAAAAATAGCAAGTTTTGCTTTTGTGCACGATAAGAGTAGTGAGATTGACGAGTATACTCAAAGAGCAGGCGAAAATGGAGAGGTTAACAACTTAGATGTTGATGGAAACGAAATTAAAAAGCTTGGAGAAGATTTCGGGCAATTAGACATAGAATCTGTAGAGATTCCTAAAGGATATACTTATATTGGACAGGATGCTTTTCGAGGAAATAGTAATATTAAAAGCGTTAATTTACCAAATACCATCACTAAAATTAGTGATTATGCATTTGCACATCTAAGGTTAAAAACTATAAAATTACCGGATAATTTGGAATTTTTGGGAGAACAAGTATTTTTTGATAATCAAATAGAAGGCAAACTTATTTTACCTAAAAATTTAACAAATTTAGGAGAAAGATCTTTTAAATCTAATCAAATTACAGAATTAGAATTTAATTGTGAAAAATTGGAAATTATAAAAGAACAAGCTTTTGAAGATAATAAAATAAAGCAAGCGAAACTTCCAGATAGTGTGAAAAAAATTGAGATTGGTGCATTTAATGGAAACCTTGGTGATGAAAACTACGCAATGAAAGTTGTGCTTTTCTCAAATGGAAATGTGGACAACAAAGATTCTTCTTCCATTGTTAATCCGACAGAAGAAGACAAGACAACTTCAGTAGATGTGGATAGTTCAAAATGGGATGAAAAAGATTTTGTATTTGATAAGGGCAAGGTTCTTGGATTTTCTGGTATCGGGAAATTAAAAGTTCGTAAGAATAAGGATCTTGTAATTCCTGAAAAGAATGGGAAATATCCTATTGATGAAATAGGAGATGATGCATTTAGAAATGTGGATTTTGAAGGTAGTAGTTTAAACAAATACGATTTGAAAAGCATTAAACTTCCAAAAACTGTGAAAAAAATAGGAAAGTTTGCATTCCAGTCTAATTATTTGACTGAATTTGAAGCTCCAGAAGCTCTTAAAATAATTGGAGACGGAGCATTCATGAATAACAAGATAGAAACGCTTGAATTAAGCGAAAAGACTGAAATAATTGGAAGTAGTGCGTTTCATATTAATAAATTATTTGCAATAGTGATTTATCCAAATGTTAGGGAAATTGGAATTTCAGCTTTTAGAAATAACGATGCACAAAATGTAATGTTTATGGGCGATAAAGTTGAAAAAATAGGAGAAATGGCTTTTTGTAA
>QWCJ01000294.1_pt1 | contig 18998 bp, 13 predicted proteins | sample 1972501 | NCBI WGS metagenome assembly QWCJ01 (sample SAMN09866711, study PRJNA288562) | Human vaginal metagenome isolate term2_vaginal, whole genome shotgun... | isolation source: vagina | host: Homo sapiens | place: USA: California
GGCCTCGCCAGATTCTTCCCGAGCCAAGCGGGAAACCAACTTCGTTCGCTTCCGGTTGCACGGGCGTTTCACGGTCCCTCCTCTATCACCGCGTGACCCACCGCGGTCAGCTCCCCCGCCCCGAACAGGCCGATAACCGGCATGGGAGCCTTCACCCGCACCTCCATCACTTCCAGCTCCGAAGTGGAATAAGGACCGCTGAGCGTCGCCACGGTGACGCGCTCAGCACTGACCGTATGCACATAGTCGGGCCCCAAAGTCGAGGCGAGGACAGCACGCACGGTGTCATCGGCGGCACTCGCGGGTGCGCCTGAAAGTGCTGCGGCGTGCGCCCCCGCCCCGGCCGCGTCAATCACAGTCGTGTGTACCCACAGCGCCAAAGCCAGCTGCAGCAATCCCAACACCAGAATCAGCACCAGCGGCATGACGAGAGCGAAACTGGCCGGCTCCGAGCCGGACTCCCCCTGCCAGCGCTGCCAGACGCGTCGACCGAGGGATACTCGGCTCTCAAAGTGCCGAGACATGGGCGATGGCATCGTTGAACAGATTCGTTAGGGCGGGCAAGGCCACCGCCGAAAGCGCCACCACCAGCCCCGCGGTCATCAGGGTCACCATCACCCAGCCGGGAACGTCGCCGTCTTCGGCTCGCAAGCGGGCATACACCAGGTTTCGCAAAGCGCGGAATTTTTGCATGTTTTTATCCTTTCGATACTGATTTTGACGGTTTACAGCTGCAGCGCCACCAAACCGGGATAGAGTGCGAAAACCACGGTGAGCGGCAAAATTAAGAACACGACCGGTACCATCATGAGGACTTCTTTCTTTCCGCCCTCCGTGAGCAACTGGGTTCGCGCCACCGCTCGTGAATCCGCCACTTGGGAACGCAGCACGCCCGCTAAGGGTGAACCGCGTTCCAACGCGGAAACAATGGCATCGATGAGGTGTGCGAGGATTTCGGAATCATTGCGGGCTCGAGCCGCGGTCAAACTGGGAGCCAGAGAATCTCCGTTATCGGCCGCGGCCAAGATTTTTTCCAGCTCCTGACCGGCGACATCAGCGCAGCGGGCGGATACGCGGTGCAAAGCCCCGTAGAGAGGTTCCCCGGCTCCTACCGCCAGCGCCAACAGCTCGATGACGTCAGGCAGCTCTTGATTCAAATGCAGTTGGCGACGCCGCGCCGCGCCCGTCAGCCGGTAGTCAGGGATGAGCAATCCCGCCAGCACAAAACAGGTCAGCATCGCGAAGGCTCCGGGTATCGGCAAGGTTTTTCCCAAAAACCCTAGGAGGCTCAATACCGCCGCCACTATCCCCAAGGAAACGGCCCATCGCAGCTGGGAACGGCGAAATCCGAGCACGTCCCTGGGCAAACCCGCCAGCTGTAGCCGGCGCTCCACAGAGTCTTTGGAGGGGCTGATAAACGTGAGAAATCTGGTCAGGCCGTTATGGAGGAACGGAACATCGGCCAACCCATCACTGCGAGCAGCCGCCATAACAGTCAGGTCAGCCTGGACATAAGGGGTGATTCGCCAGGTCGGAAAGGCGCCTTGACGAATCCAGGGACCCAGGCACACCCCGATAAGCCCACTCCCAGCCAGGATCGCGAGGCTGCCGATAATCCAGGTCAAAGGGTCTTGCACGGTCTACTCCCGCATCGTGCGCGGACTGACTTCCAGGCGGCCCAAGCGCAGCATCAAGATGTAGGCCAGCGCCGAAATCAGCGCCCCCACCAGCAAAATCATGGAGCCTACCGACGTGGAATACACCTCTAAGGTACCCGGACGGCTCAACAGCAGCGCCAGGATAATCCACGGCGAAGCGGCAGCGAGGCGCGCCCCGGTCACAGTCCAAGATTGGCGTGCCAGCACTTCCCCACGGGTTCGTTCCTCCGCGCGGAGCATCGCACCCAAATCCTCCAACAAAACCACCAAGTCGTTGCCCCCCACTTGTGCAGCTAAACGCAACGCTTCCACGATGCGATCCCCCACTGGATCGGCCAGTTCATGCTTCAAGATTTTTAGGGAGGCATCGAGGTTCCCGCCCGCCCGATAATCGGCCGCGAAATGCGCAAACGGCACCCGCAGAGACTTCGGGGCTCTCGCGGCGACTTCCAGTAGCGTTTCGCCCAAACTCAGCCCCGCCCGCACCCCGGAAACCAGGTTATCCACCAGATTTGGCCAGGCTTTGCCGCGCTGACCCTGCACGGAATGCAGTTTGCCCTGCAGCCCCAAAAAGGGCAGATACGCGGCCAGCAGCCCCGCCAACCACCCGACCATCACCAGCCCGGTGACCAGGGCGAGGCCAATCCCTGCTGACAACCCCGCCAGGAGGGACAGCGCCAGGAACTGTCCCAGCCCGATGGGTGTTCCGCTCACCGCGGTGATGTCGTCGAAGCGGGCACATTTTTGTGCCCAATAGCGTTTCAGGGAGCTTTCTCGGCGGGTCGAATGCCGTTTCGGTCTCAACGTCACCAGGAAAATCCCGAAAGCCGCACTGAGGGCGGCCACCAGGGTCAGCAGGGGGCTAGTCATCGGGGGCCTCCCGCCAGATAGCCGCCAACTGGCTGGCTCGAGAACCGTAGGCGGAAAGAAAATCGAAATCCGCGGGATTCTTGGCTGGCTGAGTGCCCCCGGGCGGCGCACTGTACAGCGGGTGCGCCACGACCTGACCGTCGCGTAGCGTTCCGTCCAAAGCCAACACTTCCGTCACCGCACGGCTGCCTTGCCAGGTTCCGCGCAGCTGCACCACCAGGTCTATGGCTCCCGCTACGGTCGGCACTACGAATGCCGAGGTCACATTTTCTCCGGCCAGCAGCGGCAGGGTCGACAGTTTTGTAATCGCCTGGCGGGCGGTGTTGGCGTGAATCGTAGACATTCCGGGGATTCCGCAGTTCAGGGCGATGAGCATATCCAGGCTTTCGGCGCCGCGGACCTCCCCGATAATTAGCCGGTCGGGGCGCATCCGCAGGGTTTCCCGAACCAGATCCCGCAGAGTAATCTCACCTTGGCCTTCTATCGAGGCGTTGCGGGTTTGCATCGCCACCGCGTCCGGGGCTTTCAGATTCAGTTCCAGCACTTCCTCGCAAGTGATGATGCGCTGGTCAGGAGGAATTTCCCCGCACAGGGCGCGGACCGTGGTGGTTTTCCCCGATTGGGTCGGCCCGGCCACCACGATATTTAGGCCAATACGCACCGCTTCGGCCAGGAAACGAGCCATCCACGCGGGCATCATGTTGAGCCGAACCAGGTCCCGCACCCGCACGGCTTTCGCGCTGTGCTTGCGGATATTGATGGACCAGGTGGCAGTCACGGGCGGAATGACGACGTGCAGACGTTCTCCGGTTTCCAAGGTGGCGTCCACGCAGGGATTGACGAAGTCCAGATGCCGTCCCGATGCTCTCAACATTCGTTCTACCAGGGATTCTACTTCGTCTTCGGCCAGCAACAGGTTGGTCAGGTGGGGTTGTCCGCCGCGGGAACAAAAAACCTGGGAAGGGCTGTTCAACCAGATTTCTTCCACCGCCGGATCGTCCATCAGCGGCTGCAGTTTCCCGTAACTTAAGCCCAAGTCGACAACTCCCTCATGCCTGAGAGCCAATAAAATTACGGTCAGTTTAAGCGCTTTTTTTACTGCTACAGTGCCAAACCCTGGTTTCCGGAAGAAAAATTCTCATCTTACATTCATGTAATTCTCAGCTCTTTCTGAGGTTTGCCGTACCTTTGCCAAAAGTCGACGCGGCTCCCTCAGCAGCGCCCGTCACCCCCGTCCAGAGAGGGGCTTATTGACCGGATTTCCGGCTTTCCGGAGCGGTCTGTCGGTTTAGCTACCAAGGTGACATAAAATTGAAAAATGAGCGATACCGATTTCCTGACCTTGGCGGCTTTGGCGACCGTAGCGGTTCCAGACCTTGAGGTTGAGTCACTGTGCCCGCCCCTGGGCGAAGATAACGATTTCCGCTGGGTCGGCGTCCTCGATAATCATTCAGCCCGGTGGAGCATCATCGGAGCCAAGCATCCGGATGCGGAAACGGCCTTGGACAAGCAGCAAAAGATTTTGACCATGCTGACCAATTACCGTGATGCGCACCGGCTTCCTTTTGACGTGCCCCGTATCGAGGGCAGCGCCACCTCGAAAGATGGAACCTCGATTTTTGTTTATCGCCAATTGCCGGGCAACCCGTTGGAGTTCAACGAACTGGCAGAGGATCCGGATCTGCTGCGCGCCCTGGGCAAGGCCGTCGCGGCTCTGCACGAGATTCCCGCCAACCTGGTCGCTCACGTGGGCTTCCCCACCCCCAGCGTAGACGACATTCGTACGGAACTGCGCCAAAATCTGTCCCGAGCAGTCGCGACCGGTTTGGTTCCCCCGGTTCTGCAGGCTCGTTGGGAACAAGCCCTTGACGAAGATGCCTGGTGGCATTTTCATCCCACGTTTGTCCATGGTTCGCTGGAACCCCAGCACGTCCTGGTCGCGGATTCCCGGATTTTGGGGATTTCCGGTTTTGCCGAGGTCAGCGTGGGCGACCCGTCCCAAGATTTGTCTTGGGTGGCTTCGGAGCTGACTGACGAGGCCGTGGACCTAGTCTTTGACGCGTACCATTTGGGACGCGCGGAGGGCGCAGACCCGTTCTTGCGTCAACGTAACGACCTGTATATTGAGCTGGCGTTGATTAACTGGCTCAATTGGGGGGTTGACCAGGGGAATGCCTCGATCATTGCCGATGCCCAAGACCTGTTGAACGAGCAGCTGGAGCGGCTGGACGGAGACCTGTCACTAACGGGTCGTCCCCTCTATGAGGACCAGACCACCAGTGCCCCCGACCACAGCGTGGAAGCGAGCGAAATTGCCGCGCCAGCGAGCGAGAGCGACGCAGAAGCGAGCAAAACCGATGCGGAAGCGAGCGAAACTACGGCGGAGATTACCGCCGAAATTCCCTCAGAATCAGGCTCGGAAGTTTCCTCGCCGTCCCCGGATAGCGCCTGAGACCGGCACCTGAGACCAAGAAGTTTCAGGTTTCCCGCGGCGACCCGAGAGCCGCAGGGCAACCGCCCGGCACACGGCTCCGAACAGCCCTTCTCCCCCTCCTATGGCGACACACTACGGGGGCGAACTCTGCTTCGCCTCGGCCTGGAGAGCCGGGATGACCTATGGCGGCACACGACCGGGATGGACACCGCCTTCAACCAGAGACCTCTACATAACCTGGGGCGGCGCCTCGCCGGGGCGAACACCGTTTTCCAGCCCGAAATCCCTCCGCAAAGCCCGGGCGGCACATAACCTAGGCAAAACGGCGACGGCTTCAATAGCCAAACTTTTCTAAGACTTCGTCCGCCTCCTTTCCGCGGTCCGTCAAGTTACTGACCAAAAGATCCCGGCTATATTCGGCTATGCCCAGCTCATCGAGAATGTCCCGGAGGGTGAGCAGTTGGCGCTCCGGTCTGTCCTCATTGAGGAACACGTAGGCGCACACGATGTCCTCGGCGGGGGTCTGGGGATGAGCCTGCAGCCAGTAGAGACGATAGATGCCCAGCTGGTGAAGCCATTGAGCATAGTTTTCCGGGGTCGGACGCCGACCGGTTTTCCAGTCCAGAATCCAGATTTTTCCGGTTTGTGCCTCGACAAACTGTGCATCAATCCGCAGCGGAATCACGGCACCGCCCGCTTCTTCAACATAAAGCTCCCCGTTGAATTCGACTCGTGGACGGCGCAGGCGCCGCAGTACTTCCAGGTCAGCATAGTGCTGCTGCCATTTGTGCAACAGCTTACGCTGTTCAGAGGTGAACCCGTCTTCCATCCCGGCATCAAAAATGAGCACGTCTTCGTTTTCGAGCTGGCTGGCAATCCAAGCGTGCATATAGGTTCCCAAACGGGCCGCCGCGCTGGGTTCCTGCGGCAGGGGACGCAGACGCTGCAGCAGATATCCCTCGCTATCTTGGGCCAAACGCGCCATCCCGGTAGCGGAAATTCGTCCCAGCAAATCGCCCGTACCCAGGCGGGTTTGCGGCTGGTGCAGCAGTTGACCCAAGCGGCGCTCGGTTTCTTCCGCGGCGTCCTGACTGATTCCGTCAGCAAATTTGCCGCTGTCCAGGGCAGCCTCGGCGACCGCAACCGCGTGAGCAAAGTCCTGGCGAGTCTGGGTCCACGGCAGTGCCGGCCAAACGCCCGCATCGAACCGACCCCGATTCGGGTTTTGGGTTTTTTCGGGAATGGACGTGACTTCGGTCTCAGGCCATTCGACGCTGGGGAGCGTAATGCCCAATCGGGCGGCCTCCTGCGCAAACGTCTCAGCGTTGAATGGGGTCAGCAGGTTTTCGGTTTCAGCTGCACTTCCCCCTGAAGCCTCTGCGTCCACCCCGTCTACCACACCCGATACCTCAGCATCGGTAAAGATGTGCTGGTGTGGGTCCTGTGCCACCAGGAAGAACTGGCTGGGCAAACGCTCTGCCTGAGTCTGTCGCTCGAACCAGCAGTGTCCCAGCAAGAGCCGTGATTTGGCACGGGTGAAAGCCACGTAGGCCAGCCGGGATTCTTCCCGCAGGGTGTATTGGCCAGCCTCTTCCTGGTACGGCCCCAGCAGACCTTTTTTCGATGACACCTTTCCTTTCGCGGTCAAAACGGTTTGGGTCTTTAGTTCCAGCTCAGGCAGATGGGCTCGGTCACTGCGCAGCGGATAGGGCAGCACGTTGCGTTGCGTGATCCAGATGTTGCTTTTGGCGGAAGGGAAAGTCTTTTTATTCAAGTTCGGAACCGCCACCCAATCCCATTCGAGGCCCTTTGCTGCGTGTATGGTGATAATCTGAACCGCCGCATTATCAACCTCAAAGTCCAGGTCAGCAAAGCTGGCTTCCTCATCTTCACCGGCACTCAGCCAGTTCAGGAATCCGCTCAATGTAGCTCCGGGAGTCCGCCCAAAATCGCGAACCAGGTTTAAGAACTCGACATAGGCCGCGGCATGGCACGGGGAACCGGGCAACTGCTGCTCGATATCCAAATCGAGCAGTCGATGCGCCAAACGCGCCAGCACAAGGGGGGTTGCGAACGCGGCATTTTCCCTTAGCTCCGTGAGGATTCCACGCAGTTTTTCCAGTCGAAGGCCAGCCTCAGCCGAGACTTCAGCCCCGCCCTCCATCACTATCTGGTAGGGGGTGAAACGGTGCGGATTTTGCCCCACCGCCTGTAAATCGCTCAATCCCAATCGGTATCGATCGAGCAAAATCAGCAGGCTGGCGCTTTTTTCAGGATTATCAGTGACTTCCAGAGCGGCCCGCACCAAGCGCACACCCGGATCTGTCAGAACACCCTGCATCCCCCTGGTTTGGTAGGGGATTCCGGCTCGACGCAGTGCCTCAACCAAGCCGGGAATGGCGTTCTTCGCACGGCACAGTATGGCGGCAGTAGGCAGCTTTTCGGCAGGCATCCCCTCGCTTTGCAGCTTGACCCGCTGGGCTTGCCACAACCGGAGAAAGTTCACCACCGCTTGACTTTGCTGGATATCGGTCAGTGTCTGGATTCCGTAGACGATGCCGGGATTCGCCCCCGGTCGTGCCTGCAGGGGTTTACTGACTGCGGGTTGAAGACCCTGATTCCGGCGGGCTTTCCCGCTCGCGCCCGGGGAAGGGGCCGTGGCCAGTTCAACAGAAATGCGGTTAGCGACTTTGAGGATATCCTCATCGTTGCGCCACGAGGTCGACAAGGTCCGGGTGAGCAGCTGTTGTGGATCCGAGCAAAACATGGTGCCGAAATCCTCCATCGAAGCCGCGGAAGCCCCCCGCCAACCGTAAATGGCTTGGTTCGGATCGCCCACCGCGGTAACCGCACAATCGCGGAAAATTCCCGAAAGAAAACGCATCTGCGCCACGGAAGTGTCTTGGAATTCGTCCAGAAACACCAGCTGGAAGCGTTCCCGCTGGCTGTCCCCGACGACCGGCAGATGTTCGACCAAGCGGACCGTTTCCCGAGTTTGGTCAGAAAAGTCTGCCATCATGAGTTCCTGTTTGCGTTCGTTGAAAGCCTGGATGACGTCGGTGGCGTTACGCCCGAATTCCATAGCGCTGAGGATGCTTTTCAATTGGTCAGACGCTTTTCGATTGAGCTCTGAACCTTCAGTATCACGCAGGTGTTTGGCAACAGACAGACAGGAACGGTAGGTCTGTTTCATTTCAGCGAGATCTACGAGATGCGAATTCGTGTCGTTAGCCAGGGTCAGCAGGATCTTTATCAAGTGTTCGGTGTTTTCACCCTCGCGTTTCACCCCCAGCGCTCCGGTCCAGCTTTGCACCACGTCGGTCATGATTTGATACCTGGCGGCGTCGGTGATGGTGGTGAAACCCGATTCCCGCCCGACCAGGTTTCCGAATTCCGTCAGGAGGGTCCCCGCATAGGAATCGTAGGTCGAGACACTGACCGGGTGGCGCAGCATTTCCGAAGTTATACCCCGTTGGGTGAGGGCCTCAAAACGCTGACGCAGCTGGTCAAGGTCAAGGTCTGCGGCTTTTAACACCGCGATGACCTCGGCAGTTTGCTGCCGGTTTTGCACCGACTCCATGAGGCTCGCGAAGCGTTCCAAACGCAACGCGAAACGGGCTGCCATTTCTGCCGCGGCCTTGCGAGTAAAGGTCAAACCGAGGATAGCTTCAGGAACGATGCCAGCGTTGATAACCCCATAAACCAGCCGGTTCGCGATGGTTTCCGTTTTTCCGCTGCCGGCCCCGGCGACCACCAGGAGTTGTCCCCGCGGAGCCGTGATTACCGCGGATTGTTCCTCGGTCGGCGGGTTAGCCCCCGTCAAAATAGCCAGTTCACCCGCAGAAAACAGTTCTTTTTCTGGTTTAGATGTAGTCATCGTTGTCTCACTTCCACTCCGAGATTATTCCCGGCGCCCCAAGCTCCGAGGGATTCGATTTGTGTCAAATTCGGTCCGCTGAACGCTGCCACCGCTAAGTCCACACGGTCTTGTAAATAGTCTTTCAACAGCATGGTTTCCGAATCGGGCGCTCCCGGAGCCTCACCGCGCAGCCAGGCCTGCGGATCAAGGAGAATTTGCCGTTGTTCAGCGGAGAACGGTTTGGGAAGGGTAATCGTTTCCGTTTCTGAAGCTAGGGCTTTTTGGACCCAGATCTTGGGGTCTCGCGGCTCTTCGATGACTTCGGAGTTCAGCGGTTCGTCTGAGTTTGGCGGCACCTGGAGGGCCACAATTTCCGCCAGGTCGCAGGGCTGCTGCTGGCCTAATGCAGAGGCGTTATAGGCCGCTTGGTATAAGGCTAACTGGAGATTAGCCGCCACCAAGGGGGCACTGAATTTTGTAAGAGCTCCGGTCTTATAGTCGATTAATATGACTCGCCCATGCGCAAACATGACTCGGTCAATTCGGGCGTTGAAAACCAGGGCGCCGGCCCCGGAACTGGCCTGCAACCGAGCGGGATAACGCACCTCGAAAAGAGAGGGATACTGATGATTGACCAAGAAAGTCGCCAAGGGCACCAGGCAGGTTTCGACTCGACGACGGAAGTTCCATTCCACCCACGTGTCCCCGGAGAGGGGGCCCAGCAAACTCCGCACCTCGTTGCGTAGCTCGGTCAGGACTTGGTCATACTCCAAGTCATCTCGCGGCCCGTGGTCCTTCCACCAGTATCTGCGTCCCAGAATTTCGGCGGCTGCATGGATAATATTGCCAACTTTATTCGCCGCATACGGGTCATCTTCATCGTTAGAGTAGCCGGACCAGCTCAGCACATTATCCAAAGGATTTTCCAAGGCACGTTCCAAGCCTGAGGCATAGATGTGCACTTCGGTGGATTGCGGATTGGTAGATTCCGGATTGGTTCCGCTGACCGGCAAGGCACCCATCCAGTTGTCCGGGTGAGCGGCGGGACAATCCCCCGCTACCAATTTCGCCAATAGCCCCGCGGCGGTAGGAGCATCGATAGGGGGAGTTCCCCAACTGGTTTCCCCACCCAAGCAGGCCGCGCGCAGGTAGGCTACAAAGTCACGCAGGTTCGTGGGCAAAGGTCGATGCTGTTTCGGCTCCAGCTGCAAAGTTTGTACCAGCGGCGTGAGGAAAGTGGAACGTCCCACTCCGTCTTGAGCGGTGGTACCCAAAATTAAACGTTTAGTGCAACGGGTCAAGGCGGTAAAGAAATGCCGGTACTCGTTTTGCCAGTTCCACAGGTAACCGGCGCTGCTGGAGTTTACGGGGTCGCCGCAATCTTCCAGCTCGAACGTAGAAGCACCCAAGATTGAACCCGGCCAACGCATCGCCGGCCAGCTTCCGTCAGTCAGTCCCGCTACTGCCACCAGGGGCCAATGCTGCGAGACAGAGGCCGCGGCAGGTGTGACTGTGACCGCGTCGTGTACCAGATGGTGCGGGGCGACGGTGCCGGTTGGAAGATCGCGAGCCAGCATTCCCCGGGCGAAATCCGCCGCGGTTTGGCCCGGATTTCGAGCCTCGAACCAGTCCGCCGCCTTGAACAAGTCCATCACTAAATCCAGGTCTATCTGGAGGGTAGAACGCACCATGGGGACCAAGCCGGGCTGCAGAGCTCGAGCCTGGAGAAGTTCAGCGCGTCCCAGACCATCCCAAAGCTTCCACAGCAACAACTGCACCGACCCCGAATCGGCTTTCCATTGCTGCCATCCCGAACGAAGCGCCTGTGCGAGGTCTGCTAATTGGCTAGCGTCAGGAAATTCGGCGGTTATCTCAGCGAGGGTGCGCCCAGAGAAATCCTGACCGGAAATCACCGTACGTAAAAACTGACGGATGTAAGGCAGGATTCCAACTGTGTCGGACGCGCTTTGCTCATCATCAGCGGCATTGCCGGATTCCATTGCGGAGGGGGACCACTGTTCGCCGTCATCGACTTCCTCCGGAGGCAGCAACGTCAGGTCGTGCAGGAAGGTGTCCATGCGCCGCATTCGCCACACGTCCCAGCCCACCAGGGCAGAGGAAAGTAATCCGGCCAAATCCAGGTCCGAAAGCTCTACCTGGTCAGGGCTTTCCACGCAAACAGCCTGCATCATCTGGAGCAGGCAGCGGGTTAGACGCCCTTCGTTGAGTTGACCGGCGGCTCCCGGAACCACCACCGGAATATCCATGTTTTCCAAAACTTCAGCGACTTGGCGGGCTTCCAGGGAAGACCGGGTCAGAACCGCCATCTGAGAGTATTGCAGGGGGTGGTCAGAGAAAATGTGGGCATCTTGCAGGAGCGTCCCGATTTCTCGGTATTGGGCCGTGTCGGTGGGTTTTTCCACCAAAATAACGTGGTCTGGGCAGTCCGAGGCGGCGGTTGGTTCTGGCTGTGCCGGATCCGGGGACGGCTCCCCCTGCGCGTTCCACAATCGTGCGCTGATGCCGTGTACCCCCAGACGATTTACAGCAGTGCGCCACAAGCGGCGCAACGGTGCGGGGACGTGTTCCCGGCTGAGCAGAATCTCGGTGACGGTTTTGCCGGGAATTTTCCCCAACTGTTGCCACAGTTTTTCGCTCAAGTGCGGACTGGCCCCGCGGTAGGTGTTCACGCAGGTTTCGGGCAGAGTACAGGCCACGAGGGTGGTCCCATGCGCCGCCCAAAGCGAGAGGATGTCAATCATCAGTCCGTTGAAGTTTTGCAGGTCGTCGACCCCCACCAGTTCCGGTACCGGGGCTCCCGCTTTCACCGCCAAAAGGTATTCCTCGAAAAGGGAAGCCGTGTCTAAGGGCCAGGCAGATTGGCGAGCCTGCAGGCGTTGCGCCTCCCGGTCGGTTTGCATGGCCTGGATGAGCCGGGTCACCAGCGGATGTACCGGGGATGGTGCGGGGTCTGAGAAGGCGGCGCCAGCAAAAGCCCGGACGCGAAAAATCCCATCCACCAAATCACGCCGGAATCCCTGAGTTTCCAGAGCCGAGCGCAGTTCCTCCTCTAGGGGCATTTCGGCCAGGAAATCCTGGATTTGGACCATAACCTCAGCATCGGTAGCCAGTCGCACCTCCGGCAGGCCCTCCGCTTTACGCCATTGATTGAAACGCGCAAAAACTTCCGCCACGAAACCTTTGCTAACGCCCAGAGGACAATCCGGAGTCTCAGAGCCGGCGCGAAGCTCTAAGGCTCGCTCGCTCAACCGCCGGGCAGCACCCGCATTCGCGCTCAACACCAGCATCCCGGGATTATTCACCAGCAGCTGGGCTAAAAGCGTGGTTTTGCCGCTGGTCGGAACCCCCGCCAACAGTACAGATTCACCGTGATTAAGCGACTGGCGAACCTGACTCGCTAACTCATCGAAACTCTCCATACCTTGAGAGTACCAGTCCCCCGGAGACGAAAATTTTAGAGTTTAAAACTCGCCCCATCCTCGAACATATAATTCCCGCTCACCGGCCAAAACCCCTAGAATAAAGGGACAGTCGGAAAGGAATATAAATGGAAATCAAAATCGGAATGAAGTCCGTGGCTCGCGAAATCGCTCTGGACATCGACAAGTCCCCCGAGGATCTGCAAAAGCTGCTCAAAGAAGCCATCACCAAGGGGGACATTATTGATTTGGTGGACAAGCGCGAGTCGCATACCATCCTGAACGCGGGCAACATCGCCTACGTCGAGTTTGCTCCGGAACGCCAAAACCGTATTGGTTTCGCCATCTGATTGTCTCTAAAAAGCCAGCCCTAAGTCTTCCATCCTACGGGAATGCTGCTTCTGGATTTCCTCGACCTTGTCGCTGGCCTCAACACCCTCGGGCAGGAGCAGCGGGTAGGTGTCCAGGATGGCTCTGACTCCGGCTACAGCCTCTCCCGCGACCCGCCGTCCCCACATGGACAGGCGCGACTCTACCGTTGGGTCAGCCGCGATTCCGTCACGCAGCCGCGCCCGCACCCACTGGGTCAGCCCGGCGGATCCGGAAACCCCCAGAATCTCTATCATGTCAGCCCCGACGAACTGGGCTGCCAAATCCTCCATATCCGCCAAAATTCCCACAAAAATGTAGCTCTTAACCATGCGTTCCCACCAGTCACGAGGGCGGGTGCGCAGCTCCATATCGTCAAAGAAGCCCACGTAAGGTTGGGTCAAATCCGCCAAATCTAAGCCCCGCCGGTTAGCGAACGCTTCCAAATCATCGATGGCGGTCACGAACGAAACCCCCATCCGCGCCAACGCCAGCTGGTCAGCAAAATCAGTGGTCTGGGACACATCCCGTGCCAGCCTCGCATAGGCCGTAATTCGCGTGAAAGCCACCAAACCCAGCATATGCGCCGTGCGTTCTTCCGAAATTTCCATAGGTTCATTCTAGGCGCTGAGCTGCGATAGGGAATGCGAAACTCAAGACATTGCCTGGAAAAGTTGTCAAAATGGGGGGATGGGGATTTCTTTTTTTCTGAACTCGGAACCAGCCGGAGCCGCCTCCCGTCACCAGTCCGCCACTCACTTTTGGTCTGAAGGCCGGCTCTGGCGGCGAGCCGGCGTGACACTGGCTGCCGTGGGCTTGGCCGCCACCGGGCTGATCGCAGGCAGCCCTGGAACGAACTTTGCGCCCGGTCAGCCCGCCTTGGCGCAGGCGGCACCGGGTAACAACGAGGCGGCGGCACGCGCCGAGTTTGAATCCTTGTGGAACGTAACAGACAAGGTCACCCCGTTTTCTTCCGGGACGATTATTTCTTCGTGTACCCCCGGCACTGCACAGCCTGAGGCTGTCCAAAAAATGCTCTCGACCTGGAACTATTTCCGCTCGCTCAATCGCCTCACCCCCGTCAGCTTGCCTGCCAACTACGCTCCGCAGCTCCCGGCGCAAGCGGCAGCCCTTACCGCCGCGGCAGGACCGGTTGCTTCGCCAACCCCCGACTCTGTTCCGGGCGCGACGTGTCTGAACGAGGACGTGAAACTCGCCTCCCGTTCGGGGGTCATTGCCCGTTTGGACGGCATCGTCACCCCGGCCACGGAAATCTTGCGCTACATCACCGAAGCCTCTACCACGAACATGAACGACAACCTGGGACATCGGCTCCAGATGTTCTCACCCATCCAGGCAAATGCCGCTATCGGAGCCGTTTCTATCGGAACCTCCGGCCCTACCGCGACTTCTATCCAGCTTTTCGATACAACTTACCAGGCCGCGGGTCGGCCGGCCCATCCCAGTTTTTGGAATTCCGCGAATCATCAGCCGCCGAGCATCGCGTGGCCGGCGGCGGGTTATTTCCCCTCGCGTATCCTGCCTACCGGAGCGGGCGAAAATGTGTCCCGCTGGTCTTACTCCGGGCAATGCGCCGACCTGCGGGCTGCCGAGGTCCACGTGACCGGCCCCGCGGGAGAGATTCCGCTGCAGGTCATTCGCCGTTCGCAACCGGGGGTCGACCCCAATCTCACACCGTGGGAATACGGCGGATATGACACGATTCTGTTTAAAGTTCCCCTGGATCAGCTAATTATTCCCGACTTTTACAATGTGGCGCCATATACCGTCACTATTTCTAACATCCGTACCGCCCCAAACTGCCAGCCGGTACCGACCTCGACCAGCTACCAGATCAACCTGTTCAACTCGGATTGGCCCGCCGACCCTAACGGCGATGCGGATCGTGACGGGGTCCCGAACTCGCTAGATTCCCGCCCGCACATCCCTGACCTGCACACTAATCGGATTGGCGGGGCTAACCGATTCGAAACTTCCGCCGCTATCGCTAAGGCGTCAGACTCCCGTCCCGCGGTGGCCTACCTGGCTCGCTCCGATATTTTCGCCGATGCCCTGGTAGGCGGGGTTCTCAAGGACGGTCCGGTACTTTTGGTACCTCCCGATACGTCCTCGGTGCCGCCCGTGATTACCGATACTCTGCGCGCTCTGGGGCCCGCACAGGTCATAGCTTTAGGGGGAACCGGAGCGGTTTCGGATGCCCGTCTCTATGAACTTGCCGGGGGGCACAGCGCCCTGCGGGTGGGCGGAGCCAACCGGGTCGATACTTCCGTGATGATTGCCCGCCGAGCCTTTTCTAAAGCAAATTCTCTCTACATTGCCAACGCCTACGGACCGGGCGGCAGCGTTTCACCGGACGCACTGACCGGCGCCGCCTTGGGAGACGGACCTATCGTCCTGGTCGACTCGTCCTCCCCCGCCATCGCCACCATTCGCCAACTGGCGACGGACCTGCAGGTGAACCGAGTAGTTGCCCTGGGCGGGCCCGCGGCCGTGTCGGATGCGGTACTTCAAGGTGTAGCCAACGGCAAAGCGGCGACCCGTCTGGGAGGCCGGGATCGTTACGAAACATCGCGGGAAATTGCTCTGGAGTCCGCGCGTCTGCAGCCCTCAAACCGCGCCTACCTGGCCCGCGGCGACGTGTTTGCCGACGCGGTTTCGGGAGGACACCTGCGCAACGGGCCGATTTTGCTGGTACCGCGCGGATGCGCTGCCCTGGACCAGAAAACGTTGCACACTTTGGCAAAACTCAATGCTTTCCAGGTGACTGCCCTGGGCGGATACGCCGCAATCTGTGAAGAAACCTTACAGAGCGCGCTGCAATGGCCAGACTACGTCAACCACAACGTCACCGAGTTCTAGGCGGTTGCCCGCAGTGGCGAACCAGGCAGGAAAAACACATCCCCCGGCCGGCGCGGTTTACAATGAAAGATGTACACAAACGACTTTTGAACATTGACAACGATAAGGAAGATACACATTGAGAAGCGAAGATACCTTGGAAACCGCGGGAACTGACCAGGAAGCTGCGGCGGACATCACCGGTATTAACGACTTGGAAGCGAACCAAGACAAAACTTTCGCCGATTTCGATGTGGAGCCCGAAATCGTTGAGGCCCTGCAAGATCAAGGCATCATTCATCCGTTCCCGATTCAAGCCTTGACCCTGCCGGTCGCGTTGAACCGTCAGGACATTATCGGTCAGGCCAAGACCGGTACCGGCAAGACCCTCGGGTTTGCCATCCCGATTCTGCACGACATTATCGGGCCTGGCGACGAAGGCTGGGACGAGATTCCCGATCCGGGAGCCCCGCAAGCCCTGGTGGTGTTGCCGACTCGCGAGCTGGCGAAACAAGTTGCGGCGGAAATCCGAGCCGCCGGCGCCCACCGGGTAGCTCGAATTGTCGAGATTTACGGCGGGGTCGGTTTCGATTCCCAGGTGGACGCGCTGCATCAGGGGGTCGAGGTGGTGGTCGGCACTCCGGGACGTCTGATTGACCTGATGGATCAGGGTACCTTGAAACTGGGGAGGGTCCGCACCCTGGTTTTGGATGAGGCTGACGAGATGCTGGACATGGGGTTCCTGCCTGATGTGGAAAAACTCATCGCCCAGGTTCCCACACACCGCCACACCATGCTGTTCTCGGCTACGATGCCGGGACCGGTAGTTGCTCTGGCGCGCCGTTACATGGATCAGCCCACACATATCCGTGCCGCCGACCCGGCTGACTCCTCACAGACCGTGCGGCAGGTTAAACAGGTCGTGTACCGGGTACATTCCCTGAATAAGACGGAAGTCGTCGCCCGGATTTTGCAAGCTCAGGGGCGGGGTCTGACGATTATCTTTACCCGCACGAAGCGGACCTGCCAACGACTGGCCGACGATCTCTCCGACCGCGGTTTCGCCACCGGCGCCATCCACGGCGATTTGGGTCAGAACGCACGAGAGCGAGCCTTACGGGCATTCCGTCACGGCAAGGTGGACGTGCTGGTTGCTACTGATGTGGCGGCTCGAGGCATTGACGTGGATGACGTGACCCACGTGATTAACTATGAATGCCCCGAGGACGATAAGACCTATATTCACCGCATTGGGCGCACCGCTCGCGCCGGCAACAAGGGCAGTGCCATCACGTTTGTGGATTGGGAGGACCTGACGCGGTGGCGGGTCATTAACCGGGCGCTCGACTTGGATTTTGCCGAACCGAAAGAGACCTACCACACGTCCCCGCATCTCTATTCCGACCTGGATATTCCCGCTGACGCAACCGCAAACTTACCGCGGTCCCGCCGGGTTCGCGCCGGATTGGAAGCCGAGGAGCTGGAGGATTTGGGCGGACGCGACCCGGGTCGTTCCGGGCCACGCCGCGGTGGGAAAGGCTCCGGTTCGGGACGCCGGAAATCTGAGAAGGGCCGTGGACCACGCAAGAACGGCAAAAAGAAACACGACGTCAAAGACGGCGGGAAAACGGCAGAGCGCAGGGACGGTGCGGAACCGGCAAAGAAGGAACGCCAACGCAAACGCACTCGTCGTCACAAGTCCGATAAGGATGGAAAAAGTAAGGGAGCTCACTGATGATTGATCACCTCACCCCTTACGAAGGCGTTATTTTTGGCGCTCTCATCGGAATGGGCATCATCTCGATGCTCTCGGCCGAGGAAAATACCCAGACGGTTGGAGCCTGCCTGTTAGCGGCCGGTTTTTGGGGTGGGGTTATTGCGCTGGTGCGCGCCCTGGTGCATCGCGAGCCCGGGGGTCTATATGTCATCTCCTTCGTGGCAGCGCTGATTGCCGGTTTGATGAAGTTCTTTGTGTTTTCTGACTTGGGCAAAGACGGCGGAAACCGGGTCATCTGGACTTTCATTATCGGCATCGGCATCGCCGGTTTAGTCGGCACGGCTTTGAACGCTTTGATTCGCAAACCCCCGGAGGACCCGGAAGCGGCGGCGAAGCAGGCCGCCCCGGAGCTTGACGAATCCGAGGGAGCCGCTCCCCTGCGCGGGATGGATGAAGCCCCGTCAGAGGCTGGCGCACCGACAGATGAAGTTCCTCCTGAGGATGCCCCGGACTTGCCCTAACCTAACACAACAGTCACCTGCCCGGCCTAGGACAGCTCGAGGACAGCTCGAGGACAGAGGTTTTGGTGGTGACAAACGGGAAAACGACCGCGTGTTAGTGCCGAGCGCGTAGACTTGAGGGCATGAGTGATCAAAAAGAATCCCGCGGTAAGAACCGCTCCCGTCAGCCCCAGTCCAAAGAGTTTAAGAAGTTTATCGGCGAAAACTGGGGTCCGCGTCCCACCGATGGCTACGAACGTTCCAGCGCCGCTCCCTACGCGCTGCAACGCCGCGTGAAGCTGGGGGAAAAGTTTAAGGGGGTGCGTCTGGTCGTTCCCGCCGGCTCCCTGGTGGTGCGCAACAATGACTGCGATTACCGGTTCCGGCCCCACTCCGCTTTTTCCCACCTGACCGGTTTGGGGACTGACCTGATTCCCGATGCTGTGCTGGTTTTGAACCCGGTGCGGGAAGGCGAATCCGGTGAGGGCGGGGGAACCCACACCGCCACCGTCTTTTTCCGCCCCCGCGCGTCGAGGGCTTCGGAAGAGTTTTACGCCGATTCGCGTTACGGCGAACTATGGGTCGGAGTGCGTCCCTCGTTGGAGGAGTTCGAGCGGATGTGTGGGATTCCCTGTGCTCACCTGGAGACGCTGCCCGACCTTTTGGCTAAAGATGCTGGTCAGCTGCAGATTGCTATGATTTCTACCTCCGATACTCAGGCCGCGGCAGTGGTGAATCAGGTTCGTGAGCAAGCCGGGATTGACCCCGATGACGCCAAGAAGTTAGACGATTTGCTCGAAGAAGCTACTTCGGAACTGCGCCTGATTAAGGACGATTGGGAAATCGAAGAGATGCGCAAGGCTGTCGCCGCCACCAAGGAAGGCTTTGAAGAGGCGATTCGGTCTTTCCCAAGGGCGGTGAAGCATTTCCGCGGTGAGCGTGTGGTGGAAGGTGCGTTCGGGGCGCGGGCTCGGGAAGTCGGCAACGGCCTGGGCTATGACACCATTGCCGCTTCTGGGGAGCACGCTGCGACCCTGCACTGGATTAACAACGATGGCCAGGTGCGGGAGGGCGACCTCATCTTAATTGACGCCGGGGTGGAGCTCGATTCGCTGTACACCGCGGACATCACCAGGACCCTGCCGATTAATGGTCGTTTCAACGAGGTACAGCGCCGGATTTATCAAGCGGTCTTGGATGCTGCCGACGCAGCTTTTGAACAGGCGAATCAACCGGGCTGTATCTTCTCCGATGTCCATAGCGCCGCGATGCGCGTCATCGCGCAGAGGCTT
>QWCJ01000880.1_pt1 | contig 18974 bp, 17 predicted proteins | sample 1972501 | NCBI WGS metagenome assembly QWCJ01 (sample SAMN09866711, study PRJNA288562) | Human vaginal metagenome isolate term2_vaginal, whole genome shotgun... | isolation source: vagina | host: Homo sapiens | place: USA: California
TGGTGGCGGTCTTCTCCCCCACTTTCGGAACGGAAGGCAAGTTATCGGAAGGATCTCCGCGCAGGGCTGCGAAATCCGGGTACTGCTCGGGGCTCAGGCCGTACTTCTCCTTCACCGCCTCCGGTGTGAAGCGATGCAGCTTGGACACCCCACGCATGGGATAGAGGACGGTCGTGGAGTCGTCGACAAGCTGCAAATAGTCGCGGTCACCGGTAACCAGGAAAGTCTCATAGTCCGCGCCCGCCTGTGTGGACAACGTGGCCACGATGTCATCGGCCTCGAAATTCTCGCGCGAGAGCGTGGTAATTCCCAACGTTTCCAGCACGTCACGAATGAGCTCAACCTGGCCGCGAAACTCTTCGGGGGCGGCCTCTCGTTGCGCCTTGTACTCGGGGAACATGTCGGTACGGAAGGTCTTGCGGCCCACGTCGAAGGCTACAGCGACGAAGTCCGGCTTCTCCTCGGCGAGGATATTCGCCAGCATGGACAGGAAGCCGTATACCGCGTTCGTGTGCTGGCCACCCGAGGTGGAAAAGTTCTCCGCGGGCAGTGCATAAAATGCGCGAAAGGCCATGGAGTGGCCGTCAATGAGCAAGAGTCGGGGCTGAGAAGTAGTCACCCGGCCCATCCTAACGTGTTGCACGGAGCGGCACCGTTGAGGGCCGTAGGCAGGCAATTAGGTTCACATTGGTCGGCTGCGCTACTATCGTTGCTTGTGCGCCCCTGTAGCCCAATTGGCAGAGGCAACGGATTCAAAACCCGTGTAGTGTGAGTTCGAGTCTCACCAGGGGCACAATTCCACCCCGCAACAGAGCCTGTTGTGGGGTGTTAGCGTTTTCAACCGAAAGGAATCCGTTACTATGCGTCGCACTATCATCGCTGTGAGCACCGCCGTTGCCCTCACCTTGGGCGGTACCACCGTGGCTACTGCCGCAGAATCGAGCGCCGACAAGGAGGTCTCCTCCAAGGTGGAAGGCTCCTCCTACTACCAGGAGTTGCGTAAGTCTGCGGCTTCCTCGGATGATCCGCAGCTCAACACGTTCTACACCGTGCTTCTCGACGGCCTCGTAGGCCTCGCTGCCTTCGCCATCCTGGGTTCGATCTACGGCGAGGTGGCCAAGCGCTTGCCGATGTAGGCAACGTATAACCTTCTATGGGCTGAATAGTTTGCATAAGCCCTTCGCGGAGTGAGAGAATAAGGAGTCATCTGCCCATTCCTCTCCTTCGGCACGGCATCCCCACCGAGGAGACTGTCAACGTTACTTTCGGTTTATGCACTATATTCTTAACGCCATTTGCGGCGCCCTCATTGGCATGGCCGAGTTGGTCCCCGGTATTTCCGGAGGCACCGTGGCGCTCATCGTAGGCATCTATGAACGCGCTTTGCACAACGCCAATGATCTCATTTCCGGCCGTTTCAAAAAGGTTGAGTGGGGCTTCCTCCTCTCAGTCGCCGCCGGCATGTTCCTTGCCGTCTTCGGTTTTTCCACGCTGCTCCACAACTTTGTGGAAGGACAAGTGTCCTTGTCCCGCGCATTGTTCCTCGGCATGGTCGCCGTGTCCATCATCGTTCCAATAAGCATGATGTCGCGGTTTACGCCCGCGTCCATCGCCGCATTCATCATCGCCACCGTCGCGATCTTCTTCGTTACCGGCTTTACTTCAACTCCTGTCGAAGACCCCAGCCTGATTGTGGTGCTCTTGGCGGCCATGGTGGCCGTCTGCGCGCTCGTTCTCCCCGGCGTATCGGGCTCACTCATCTTGCTGACGATGGGCCTCTACCAGCCTGTCATTGGCGCGGTCTCTGACCGGAACATGACCATCGTGGGCGTCTTCGCCCTCGGCGCGCTGTGCGGCCTTGTCGCGTTCGTCAAGGTTTTGAATTACCTACTCGATACCCACCGCGATCCGACCTTGGCCGCCATGGCCGGCTTTATGCTGGGCTCGCTTCGCGCATTGTGGCCGTGGGGCGCAGACCAGGATGCTTCCACACCGCTTATCCTGCTTATGTTCGCGCTCGGCGGCATCATCGTCGCTATTTTCATCGCCGTGGATAGGCGCAAAGCCGCAAGTTATCAAGAGAGTTAAAGCATGAATAAGAAGAAGGCCATCGTGGGCGCTGTCGGAGCGCTGGCCTCCGTTGCCCTCTCCGGCTGCGTCACCAACGAGGAGCCAGCGCTGCCAGAGGGCTGGTCCGCGCCCAACGTGGACGAAGTTCCCGAGATTGCCGCGATGTATCAGGACACCGATGGTGTCCTCACCGTCGGCACGAACCCACCGTTCGCGCCGTTCGAGTTCAAGGACTCCGACGGCTCGATCATCGGCTTGGAAATGGACCTAGCCAATGCAGTCGCCCAAGTATTGGGGCTCAAGTTCCAGCCAGTGGAACAAGACTTCTCCATGATCTTGCCGGCGGTTCAGTCGGGACAGATTGATCTCGGCGGTTCCGGGTTCACCGATACCGATGAGCGCCGGGAAAACTTCGATTTCGTCGACATCCTCTACGCCGGCATCCAGTGGGCAGAACTCACCGACGGCCCCCACAAGGTCGATCCATCGAATCCCTGTGGCCTTACCGTCGCGGTGCAGCGCACGACGGTGTCGGAGACCGACGATCTGCGTCCCAAGCAGGAAGCCTGCGATGGTAACTTGACCATCCTGCCCTATGACACAAGCGATAACGCCGCCCTTGCGGTTTTGATGGGCCGCGCGGACGCCCTCTCTGCGGATTCACCAGTCTCCGCATGGGCTGTCAACCGCTCAGATGGACGTATGTCCATGGTCGGCAAGATGTTCGACGCCGCACCCTACGGCTTCGCCGTGCCAAAGGATTCAGACCTCGGCCCTGCCGTGGCGGCGGCACTCCAGCATCTCATCGATACCGGGGCATACGCTGAAATTCTCGATAAATGGGGTGTTGACGACGGACTCGTCGAACACGCAATGATTAACGAAAGGCCGATCAATGACTAACTCCTCTCTCCCGGCAGCGTCGAATTCATCGGCTTCGACTGCCCCAGAAAAGATCGAAGCCCGCCCACTGCGTCACCCCTGGCGCTGGGTATTCGCCACTGTCCTCGCTCTGCTTGCCGTATGGTTCATCATCTCCTCGGCACGCAACGAAGCCTTCGGGTGGGGCACGTATTTCCAGTATCTTTTCGATACTCGGATTGCCACCGCTGCCCTGCACACCATTGCCATTACGATTCTGGCAATGATCATCGGCGTCGTAGGCGGAGCTGCCCTCGCGGTGATGCGCATGTCCCCTAACCCTGTGCTAGGTGGCGTGTCGTGGGTCTTCCTCTGGCTCTTCCGTGGCACCCCAATCTACGTGCAGCTCGTCTTCTGGGGTCTACTTTCAGCCCTCTACCAATCCATCAACCTTGGATTCACAGAGATTTCCCTCACCGAGGTACTCAATAACGCATTCCTCTTGTCCGTCTTAGGCTTAGGCTTGAACGAAGCCGCATACATGGCGGAGATTGTTCGCTCCGGTATCTCTTCTGTTCCGGAGGGCCAGAAGGAAGCCAGCAAGGCCCTGGGAATGGGATGGTGGATGACCATGCGCCGCACTGTGCTCCCGCAGGCCATGCGCATCATCATCCCGCCGACCGGCAACGAGTTTATTTCACTGCTCAAGACTTCTTCACTTGTGGTTGCTATTCCCTACACGGCGGAGATTTTTGGCCGCGCCACGGACATTTCGGCTGCGCTCTTCGAGCCCATCCCCCTGCTTATGGTCGCGGCGACGTGGTATTTGGCCATCACCTCTCTGCTCATGGTGGGCCAGTACTTCTTAGAGCGCCGCTTTGAGCGCGGCGCCACCCGCGAGCTCACCGGCCGCCAGTTGGCCGCGCTGGCGGATGCCGAAGGAACCATTCCCCGCAACGTCTCTGTCATCCCGGAGGTAAAGAACTAATGCCGACACCCATGATTTCCGCACAAAATGTGCACAAGTCCTTCGGCCAACTTGAGGTTCTCAAAGGCATCGACCTCACCGTCATGCCGGGTGAGGTCACGTGCCTTCTGGGGCCCTCCGGTTCTGGTAAGTCCACCTTCCTGCGCTGCTGTAATCACCTGGAGAAGGTCACGGCCGGCCGCCTCTACATCGACGGCGAACTGATTGGTTTCCGCGAGCGCAACGGCGTGCTCTATGAAATCTCCGAGAAGGAAGCCGCCGCCCAGCGCCAAGATATCGGCATGGTTTTTCAGCAATTCAATCTTTTTAGCCACCGCACCGTGCTGGAAAACATCATCGAGGCCCCCATCCAGGTAAAGAAGCAGAACCCGGAGCAGGCAAAGAAAAAGGCCATGGAGCTGCTGGAAAAGGTTGGCCTCGCGCACAAGGCGGACGCCTACCCAGTCCAGCTCTCTGGTGGTCAGCAGCAACGCGTCGCCATTGCTCGCGCGGTTGCGATGGACCCGAAGCTCATGCTTTTCGACGAGCCCACCTCCGCCCTCGACCCCGAGCTCGTCGGTGAGGTGCTCCGCGTGATGAAGGAACTTGCCGCCGATGGCATGACCATGCTCGTTGTCACCCACGAGATGGGCTTTGCCCGGGAGGTCGCCGACACCATCGTTTTCATGGACGGCGGCAGCGTCATCGAAACCGGCACCCCACAGCAGGTCTTGGACAATCCTCAGCACCAGCGCACGAAGGATTTCCTCTCTTCGCTGCTCTAGCGCACTGCACTGCAACCACCCACGCACGCGCGGCACCACCGCCGCAACTGCCCTTGTTGCCAAAGTTTCTCGCCCTCACCTCAAGATCTGGCCAGATCTTTGGCAACAAGGGCAGTTTTCTATTTGAACCCGTCCAAGACAAAACTCCGGCCAGTCCGCAAAGCTAACTGGCCGGAGTTTTTCTGGAAAGGGCTGGCGAAACAATTAACGCCAGCGGTGGGTCCCTATTCGGTGTCCCCTTCCGTTTCCGCAGTCTCAGCGGGCTCTGCGGGCTCCTCGGCAGAGGACGAGGCCATCGGGCTATCCGCAGACTGTGATTGGATGACGTCATCCAGCACCGCATGGATATAAGGCGCGGCCTTGTCATTGGAGTATTCGGAAGCAAGCTCCACGCCTTCAACGAGCGCGGTAGCGTTCGGAACATCCGCGTTGAAGAGGATTTCCCATACCGATACTCGCATGATCGCGCGGTCAACGGCGGGAATGCGTTCGAGCGACCACTCGCTGGAGAGGTAACGAGCAATCGCATCGTCAATGGCGTCCAGCTCTTCAGCTGCTCCGCTGACAATTTCGCGGGTGTAGTCCGCGATCGGCGCCACGCCGTTTTCCGGGTCGCGAGCAAGCTCGACGCGGTCTTCCACGATGGCTACCGGATCAACGTCGCGTGATTCTGCTTCGAAGAGAATATCCGCAGCTCGGCGGCGCGCGCGGTAGCGCGCGGTGTGCCGCTTATAGTTAGGCTCTGGTCGGGTCATCTTAGTTGTTGACGCGGGAGAGGTACTCGCCAGTGCGGGTATCGATCTTGAGGGTGTTACCGGTCTCGATGAACAGCGGCACCTGGATCTCGGCACCGGTCTCGAGTGTCGCCGGCTTGGTGCCGCCGTTGGAGCGGTCACCCTGCAGACCCGGCTCGGTGTGCTCAACTTTCAGGTCAACGGAGATCGGAAGCTCACCGAACAGAGCGTCGCCGTCGTGGAAGGAGACCTGGACACGCATGTTTTCCAAGAGGAACTTGCCGGCGTCGCCGAACTTATCAAACGGCAGCTCGTACTGCTCGTAGGTCTTATCATCCATGACCACGTAGTTCTGGCCATCGTTGTACAGGTAGGTCATGTCGCGGCGGTCAACGTTGGCGGTCTCCACCTTCACACCAGCGTTAAAGGTCTTGTCGGTGACCTTGCCAGAGACCACATCCTTGAGCTTGGTGCGCACGAATGCAGGACCCTTGCCAGGCTTGACGTGCTGGAATTCAACGATCTGCTGCAGCTTGTTGTCGATCTTCAGAACGAGGCCGTTCTTGAAATCAGTGGTATCTGCCATGAAATGACTCTCCCAAATAACTTGTAGTCGAAACTATGAAAACAGTGTCTAAGCATACCGTACGCGGCTGCTGCACGGTACGAAGGGGTGCTGGCTACAGCACCTGAAGTTCCTTCGGATAGGCCGTGATGATCTTTGGTGCCCCTGAGGTAATAAACAGGCTGTCCTCGATCCGCACGCCGCCCTTACCAGGAACGTAGATGCCCGGCTCAATGGTCAGCGTCATCCCTTCGGCGAGCTCGCCCTTGCCGGTTTTCGCTGCGGAGGGCCCTTCGTGCACGTCGAGGCCGATTCCGTGGCCAGTCGAGTGAACGAAGTACTCGCCATAGCCGGCCTCAGTGATGATGTCACGGCAGGCCGCGTCGACGTCGACAAGCTTGGCACCTGGCACCGCTGCCTTCACACCTGCCTCCTGGGCGCGCAGGACAATGTCGTAGATTTCACGGGCAAACTCAGTGACCTCACCGATAGCGAAGGTGCGTGTGCAGTCGGAGTTAAAGCCGCGCAGGTGGGCACCGAAGTCGATCGTAACCAAATCCCCCTTGCGCAACTCGCGGTCATCCGCACCGTGGTGGGGCTTAGCGGAGTTTTCACCGGAAGCCACAATGGTGTCAAAGCTCACGCGCTCCGAGCCGAGCATGCGCATGCGGTATTCCAAATCGGCAGCGACTTGGCGTTCCGTGCGCCCAGCGGCGACCTCCCCAGCCTCTACGAGATCGGTGAGCGCCTGGTTGGCCAAGGCCGCTATCTCTTCGAGCTTCTGCAGCTCAACGTGATCCTTGACCAGGCGAATCTTCTCAATCACGCCGGTGACCGGTACCAGAGTCACGCCCTCCGGCTTTGCTTTCTCCAGACGCTGCAGTTGTGCGACAGTGACGTAGTCGGCTTCATAGCCCACCCGCAGATCTTGAGAAACCTGCCCCAGCAAGTGCGGGCCTACATCGCGACCAAGGCTGGCTTCGATGTCCGGAACTTCTTCCGCGATCTGCGTGGTGTAGCGACCGTCCGTTGCCATGAGCGCGGAGAGGTCCTTGCGCAACAGCAGTCCACCATTCGATCCCGAAAAGCCGGTCAAGTAACGCACGTGCGTCAGGTGGGTAACGATAATGGCGTCAATGCGCTGACCAGTCAGCTCAGTCATGAGCTTGCGGCGGCGGTTGCCATAACGAGTATCGGCTAATGCCATGAGAGAACCACTCCAATCAATTCAAGCGATACTCCATGATAGCTAATCTGCCAGGAAGTACCCCAGTGCCGCGACATATCCATAAGAGCCGAGGCCCGCGATAACACCGCGAGCGATAGGGCTCAGGTAAGAGTGCTGCCGAAATGCTTCCCGCGCATGCACGTTGGATAGGTGCACCTCGACGAATCCGGGGCCACCGGCTACCTCCGCCAGGGCATCACGCAGTGCCACCGAGGTATGTGTAAAACCGCCCGGGTTGATGATGACAGGCCAGCCTTCGTCGGCAGCGCGATGCACCTGTTCAATGAGTTCGCCCTCGTGGTTGGATTGGAAGAAGACGATCTCTTCCTCCCCCGCCGCCGCGCGGACGCGAGTCTCTATATCCTCCAAAGTTTCGCTGCCATAGATTTCTGGCTGGCGCTTGCCCAAGCGGTTCAGATTCGGGCCGTTGAGGACGAGAATGGTCATGGCGAACTCCTTAAATTCCTATACGGTCAGCTGCGCGTAGGCTGCGCGCAGCTCCTCATCAGTGGCGTCTTCCAAGCGCGTGGTTTCCCCGATCCCGGTGAGCGCTACAAAGCGGATGTGGCCGCCGCGGTTCTTCTTGTCATGGCGCATTGCATCCAGCAGCTCCTCGAAATGGCCCTGCTCATAAGTGGTCGGCAGCCCAATCCTGGTCAAGATGTCGCGGTGCGTGGCCACGAGGTTGGCATCGATAAGCCCGCGCGCGTGGGATAGGTGGGCAATGAACATCATGCCCACCGCTACCGCGCGGCCGTGTCGCCACGAGTAGTTCTCGCGACGCTCCACGGCGTGGCCAAAGGTGTGGCCGTAATTGAGAGTCTCGCGCAGCCCCGATTCCTTCAAGTCCTGACCCACCACGTGTGCCTTGACCGCAATAGAACGCTCGATGAGCTCCGGCAGCAGGCCGTCGGGCTCAAGGCATGCGGCGGGATCCTTCAGGTAGTGCTCAATGATCTGCGGGTCATGGATGAAGCCAGTCTTGATAATCTCTGCAGAACCGGCGACGATTTCCTCGGCTGGCAGTGTGCGCAAATGCTCCACATCAACAAAGACTGAGTCCGGCTCATGGAAAGCCCCAACCAGGTTCTTTCCCGCGGCTGTGTTGATGCCGGTTTTGCCGCCCACGGCGGCATCCACCATGGCGAGCAACGTCGTCGGCGCCTGAATCACCGGGATGCCGCGCATCCACGTCGCCGCAGCAAACCCAGCCAGGTCAGTTACCGCACCGCCGCCTAGGCCAATGACGGCATCGCGGCGGCTAAAACCTACTTCTCCGAAGATATCCCACAAGCGGGCGAGCACGTCGATCTGTTTGGCGGCTTCGGCATCGGGGACCGCAACTGCGGTGGCCTCAATCCCCTGTACGCGAGCCTGTTTAACTAAGTCTTGGGCAGCCTGCGCGAGCGGCGGTTGGTGGATGATTGCCACCTTAGCCGCCCCAATCGCCGCGGCGCGCTCGCTCAAGATGTCACCCACCACCTGCTGCGGGGAGCGCACACCAGTGCGCACCTTTAAGTCAGCGACCTCGCTGTAGAGGGGTCGGCGCGTTTCCAAAAGTTGGGTGTAGTGCGCCAGCGGGTCCGCAGACTCCAGCACGGGACGGTTGCTGTCCCCCAGCGTGCGGGTTACGCCTTCTTCGGGGGTGATATCAAGGAATACAACAGTCAGGCCATCGAGCAGGGCGCGTGTAGATTCGGTCAGCACTGCCCCGCCGCCTAGACTCACCACGCCAGTAGTGGCGAGTGCCTCGCGCACCGCTTCGGCTTCGACCTCACGGAATGCTGGTTCACCCAGCTCAGAGAAAATCTCGCCGCAAGCCTTGCCGTAGCGGGCCTCGATGAGGGCATCAGAGTCAACAACCTCGCAGTTCAGCGCGCGCGAGAGGCGTCGGCCAATGGTGGTCTTTCCGGAGCCAGGAGGCCCTACGAGAACGACGTGCGGGGAATTCATGCCTCACCCCAATCCAAGCGGCTAGCCACGTAATCCTGGTAGGCAGCAATGTTTCGCTTGGTCTCGGCTAAGCTATCGCCACCAAATTTCTCCAACACGGCACGCGCAAGGACGAGAGCCACCATGGCTTCGGCCACCACGCCAGCCGCTGGAACTGCACAGACATCAGAACGCTGATGGATGGCAGTGGCTGGCCCACCCGTAGCCATATCAACGGTCTTCAGGGCGCGCGGGACGGTAGAAATCGGCTTCATCGCCGCACGCAAACGCAGCGTCTGGCCATTAGTCATGCCGCCTTCCAGGCCACCAGCCCGGTTACTCTCCCGGTCCACTCCCTCATCGGTGCGCACCATTTCATCGTGGGCCTCGCTTCCGCGACGGCGCGCCTCAGCGAAGCCGTCGCCTACTTCAACGCCCTTGATCGCCTGAATCCCCATCAAGGCGGCGGCGAGCTGCGCGTCGAGACGGTCCTCCCCCGAGGTATGGGAGCCTAAACCAATCGGCAGGCCCTCCACGATGACCTCTACAATGCCGCCGAGGGTATCGCCCTGCTTCTTGGCGGTCTCGATTTCTGAGATCATCGATTCCTCTGCGGCCTTATCGCAGGCACGAACCGGAGAGGCGTCGATGGCCTCAAGGTCCGCAAAGCTAGGGTGCGGGCCCTCATAAGGTTCTGAGACACCAATGGAGATGACGTGGGACAGCACCTCGACTCCCAGGGTTTCGCGAAGGAAGTTGCGGGCAACGGTGGCCGCGGCGACGCGGGCAGCGGTCTCGCGTGCGGAGGAACGCTCCAGAATGGGACGGGCCTCCGCGTGATCAAACTTCACCATGCCGGCGAAATCGGCGTGCCCAGGGCGTGGACGAGTGAGCGGAGCACCGCGACCGGAAGCCATCGCCTTAGCAGTCTCCGGGTCATCGAGATCTAGCGCATCCGGGGACATGATGGTGGTCCACTTTGGCCACTCCGTGTTGCCAATCATGATAGCGATGGGGCTACCCAGGGTAAGGCCGTGGCGAATGCCACTGAGCAGAGTGAGATCATCAGCTTCAAACTTCATGCGGGCGCCGCGGCCGTAGCCGAGGCGGCGGCGAGAGAGCTGGAGAGCAATATCGTCTTGGGAAACGGGAACCCCGGCCGGCATGTGCTCAATGAGTGCAACGAGTGCCTGGCCGTGAGATTCACCTGCGGTAGTCCAACGAAGCATGCGGACTATTATCACACGCCAAGGGTTCCTTCGGGGTCACTAGGCCTGCTATCACACCATGTCGGGGCTAAATAACACAACAAGTCCTGCGGCAATCAACATCCCGGGTCCATGCGCGGGTGTCCTATCCCTGGTTATATAGCCCCAGAGCACCGTGCTCAGCGAAGCCCCCATCATCGCCAGCGCAACCCCCGGTACGCCCGCCACGTGTGCGGTCACCATTCCCAGCGGCAGCGCCAGTTTGAGGTCTCCCCCGCCGATGCTTCCGGCGCGGCTTAGCAACGCCGCCACCACGTAGATACCCGGCCACAGCAGCCCGGCCACGCTGAACCAGCACAGCGATAAGGCTGCGGCAGGCAGAGTCAGATAGTTAGGCAGGCGTTTGAAACGCAGGTCATAAATAATTAAAGCGCACCCCCACGCCAAGAAAAGCAGTTCCCCCATGGTCCCGCAGCCTACCGCGTGGGCGGACAAGACGCACGCACCAAGCTGTGGGGACTTGCTTAGGGCAGCTTGAGCGCCTTGTTGAGCGCCGCCAGCATCTCTGCCCGCGGGGCAGTATGCCCGGTAAACTGCTCAAATTGCGAATAAGCCTGATTAGCCAGCATGATGTGCCCGCCGACGGCCCGGTAGCCATCAGCGGCCGCATGCACAGTGAGCGGAGTAGGCCACGGATCATAAATAACGTCAAAAACCGGAGCCTTGGCCAGCTGCGTCAGGTATCCCTCCAACGCAGCAGAGGGCACGGTGGAGACAAGGAGATCTACTGCTCTCGCAAGGCCTGCTAGATCATCCTCGAAGGTTGCCGCATGGAGTGTGAGACCGAGGGCGTCAGCGAGCGGACGCAGCTCAGCTAAACGGTCGGAGCGATTCAACACGGTAACGTCCTTCACTCCGCGCTGAGCCAGCCCCCACAGGACCGGCCGCGCGGTTCCGCCGGCGCCGATGAGCAGCGCCGAAGACGGCTGGGAAGAGCCCAAAAGCTCATCGAGCGCGCCCAGCACGCCTTCGGTATCCGTGTTATCCGCGCGCCACCCTTCCGGGGTGCGTACCAAGGTGTTCGCGGAGCCAATGAGCTCAGCTCGCTCGCTGACGATATCGGCACAAGCAAGGGCATCAAATTTGAGCGGCATGGTGACGGAGAAACCGCAGTACTCCTCGCCTACTTCGGCGAGGAAGGCCGGCAAGTCCGTCACCTCATGCTTGGTATAGTCCCACTCCTTCAGGCTCAGGGCCTCATACCCAGCGTTATGCAGGACTGGTGAGAGCGAGTGGGCAATGGGGCTGCCCACGACTGCGGCGCGCGGCATTGGTTTACTGCTCCTCGGCTGGCGGCGCACCTTCGGCCTCGCGCTGGCTGTCCAGGATGCCAGAGCGCACCGCATCATCGACGTTGGCAAGGTGCTCATCGTAGTTATCGGTAAACACGGTGGTGCCCTTGTCATCGACGGTGACGAAGAAGAGCCAGTTTCCTTCCGCCGGGTTCTCCATGGCCTGGATAGCTTCCTCCGAAGGCGAGGCAATCGGCGAATCAGGCAGACCGTCCTTGGCGTAGGTATTCCATGGCGTCTCGCGGTGGCGGTCCTCATCGGTGGTGGCCAGCTCCACGTCCTCGAGGCCATAGTTCACGGTGGAGTCCAACTCGAGGCGCATCGGTTCATCGAGGCGGTTGAGGATCACTCGAGCAACCTTGTCGAATTCACCGGCCGGGGACTCGCGTTCCACCAATGAAGCGGCAGTTAGAAGCTCATAGGGCTTCAGACCAATTGCTTGGGCGCGGTCAACGATGTTGGTGTCGTTGTACTTCTTCGTAGAGCGGGTGATCAGGTCCGTCAGAATCTCCTGGGCATCCATGTTCGGATCCAGCACGTACTGGCCCGGGGCAATCAGCCCCTCAAGGCGCTTCGGGTCCTCGCCTCGTGCGCGAATCTCTTCCAGGGCCCACTCCGGTGCGCCCAGCTCAGCTGGGTCCACGGTGGCCGCAATCTTCTCGAGCTCTTCAGCGGAGACGCAGCCGCCTTCCTTGCACGAGACCTGGGAAATCAAGGAGTAAATGCCGTAGCGAACATCACCGCCAAGCACGTTGACGTCGAGCAGCGTGGCACCGCCTTGGACGTCGAGGAGGTCCACCATATTGGCTTCATCGAGCAGCGCTTCGACAGCGGCCTTCGCGCTCATCTCCTCCTGGAGACGGTAAAAGCCGGGTTTGATTTGGCTTGCGCGTGGGTTGGAGTTGGCTGCTGAGGAGAAAGCTTCGGATGTCTTCACCACGTTCTTTTCTGCCAGCTCGGGTGCTAATTCACCCATGGACGAGCCTTCTGGGACCTGAACAAGCTGTGTGACACCGTTGCCTTGCCCCTCGTAGTCCAAGGTACTGCCCCCTCCCAGAAGGCGGAAGCCGATGTAGCCGAGTCCGCCAATGATAAGGACCAAGCTTGCGATGAGCACGGCCATGCCGCGCTGACGGCGCTTGACATATTGAGGTTCCATCGAGCGTCCGATGCGTGAAGGTTTACGGCTCACGTACTTCGTCTCCTACGTTTGAAGGGCTGTGGCCGTGCAACGCGAAATGGCGCGCATCCAGCCAGGACTGCAAAATTTCCACCGCGGCAGCTTGGTCAATGACCGAGCGACCACGCTTCTCTGACACGCCAGAGGCCCGCAAAGCAGAGGTTGCCACCACCGTAGTGAGGCGCTCATCCACCATGCGTACGGGCGGAGGTTCCTTCATCCTGTCATCTTTTGCCAAGCGGCGGCGGATACGAAACGCGATTTCCTTGGCATGTTTAACACTTGATGAGCCGTTGCCTTTGAGATCACGCGGCAGGCCAACGGCCACCTCGACGGCGTCATACTCATGGATCAGCTCGAGCAAACGGTCAATATCGCCCTTGTCGCGGTCCTTAAACCCGGTCTCACGCCGGACGGTTTCGACCGGCATGGCCAAGCGCGCGTCTCGGTCAGATACCGCCACGCCGATGCGGACGGTACCGACGTCGAGGCCCAAACGGCGCCCCGGGCCGGGATCGTCGACGCCTGGTTTGTCAGGCTCTACGGCCATCGTGCTCCTCCTGATTCTGCGACTCAGCTATTTGCATGCACCTTACTAGTGCTGACCGAGCTCGTCGCGTACAGCATTGAAGGCCGCCTGCAGGCCGCCCGCGTTCGCGCCCGAGCCCTGGGCCATGTCCGGCTTTCCGCCGCCCTTGCCGTCGACATAGCCAGAAATAACCTTGACCAAGTCACCAGCCCTGACACCGCGCTCGACTGCAGGCTTAGTGGCGCCAACGATGAACGGGAGCTTGCCGCCCTCGTTCTCCGATGCCAGGACAACCACACCGGCGGCATCACCGAGACGGTTCTTGATATCAGAAGCCAGTGTGCGCAAGTCTCCACCGTTGACCCCCTTAGGCAGCTTGACAGCCACGAGGGTGAAATCGTTGACGGTCTTCGCAGTAGAGATCATCTCCGCGGTCTGGGACATGAGCTGGGCCTTGTGAAGCTCGGCGATTTGCTTCTCTGCGGCCTTGAGCTTCTCCGTCAGCTGCGCGATGCGCTCCGGCAGGTCCTCAGTCTGGACCTTGAGCTCACGAGAGACCCCCTCGACGAGGGCGGTCTCCTTCGAGTAGTAGCGGAATGCATCCAGGCCCGAATAAGCCTCGATGCGGCGCGCGCCCGAACCCACGGAGGATTCGCCGAGGACAGATACCGGGCCGATCTCTGCAGTGTTCTTCACGTGCGTACCACCGCAGAGCTCGATGGAGAAGGGGCCGCCCATCTCCACGACGCGGACCTCAGAACCGTAGTTCTCACCAAAGAGGGCCATCGCCCCCATCTCCTTGGCCTTCTCCAAGGAGGTCTCGATGGTATTGACCGGGAAGTGCTGGTCCACCGCCTGGTTGGTCACCAAAGCGATCTCATCGAGCTGCTCCTGCGTGAGCTGGTCGGTGTAGTTGAAATCAAAGCGCAGGTAGCCCGGACGGTTCAAGGAACCAGCCTGGACTGCGGTCGGGCCCAGCACCTGGCGCAGCGCGGCGTGGATAAGGTGCGTTGCGGAGTGCGCCTGCACGGCGCCGTGGCGCCACTGCTGGTCAACTGCGGCGGTCACGCCATTGCCCAGCTCAAGGCCACCGGCGGTCACCGTGGCCTTGTGAACCCACAACTTCTTGCCAATCTTCTGAACATCCTTGACCTCCAGCAGGGTCTCGCCCGCGATAATGCGGCCGCGGTCGGCGGTCTGGCCACCGGCTTCGGCGTAGAGCGGCGACTGGTCCAAGATAACCTCGACCGTGTCCCCTGCCTGGACCTCGGAGACCTTCTCGCCATCGCGCACAAGACCGATGACCTTGGCGTCCGACTCCAAGGTCTCGTAGCCCGTGAACAGCGTCGGGTGGTTATCCACCCACTCGCGGTACAGAGACAGATCAGCATGACCATGCTTCTTGGCTTGGTTATCAGCCTTGGCGCGGCGGCGCTGCTCGCCCATGGCGGCGTCGAAGCCTTCCATGTCTACGGTCAAACCGGCTTCCTGCGCCATTTCCAGGGTCAAGTCGATGGGGAAACCATAGGTATCGTGCAGCTCGAAGGCCTTTTCACCGGACAGGACTTTCGGGGTAGCTGCGCGGGAGGTGCTCTTCAGCTCGGTCACGGCTTCGTCGAAAAGCTTGGTACCCGATTCCAAGGTCTTGAGGAAGGCCTTCTCCTCTGCCACGGCAACGCGCAGAATACGCTCGCGGTTTTCTGCGATCTCCGGGTAGGACGGCGTCATGGTGTCCATGATGGTGTTCATGAAGCGCTCCATGGTCTCGCCTTTCGCGCCCAACAACTTGGCGGAGCGAATGATGCGACGAAGCAGGCGACGCAGGATGTAGCCGCGGCCCTCGTTACCGGGGGTAACGCCATCCAAGATGAGCATCATGCCGGTACGCGAGTGGTCCGCCACCACGCGGAAACGGATCAGGTCTTCCTTCGGCGCATCCGGAACGTACTTCGCACCGGTGAGCTCTTCGGCTACGTCGATGACTGGGCGCAACAGGTCCGTTTCGTACACATTGTCCACGTCCTGCAGGATGCAGGCGACGCGCTCGATGCCCATGCCGGTATCGATGTTCTTCTTGGGCAGCTCGCCAACGATCTCAAAGTTGCCCTTGCCAATGCCTTCGCCGCGCTCGTTCTGCATGAAGACCAGGTTCCAGATCTCCATGTAGCGATTATCGTCCGCGACGGGACCACCGTCCTGGCCATATTCCGGGCCACGGTCATAGTAGATCTCGGAGCACGGTCCGCACGGGCCAGGAATGCCCATGGACCAGTAATTATCCTCCATGCCGAGGCGCTGAATGCGCTCGCGGGGAACACCGATTTTGTTGTGCCAGATATCGGCTGCTTCATCGTCATCGAGGTAGACCGTGACCCACAAACGCTCGGGGTCAAGCCCCAAGCCACCATCCTCTACCGAGTTCGTCAACAGGTTCCAGGCGTGGGTAATGGCCCCCTCCTTGAAGTACTGGCCAAAGGAGAAGTTGCCTGCCATCTGGAAGAAGGTGTTGTGGCGGGTGGTAATGCCTACTTCCTCGATATCCAGGCGATGCGCTGGGCACGGCCTCGTGGCCGGCCTTGACGAAGTGCTGGGTAAAGCGTTCCCGGATCTCATGAGTCTTCACGAGCAAAAGTCCTTCACTGTTGAATGGTTTCTAGTCAGCGCTCAACTTTACCCGTCCGGTGCTCTGCTTAGCGACGCCGCCCCCGGATGATGCCCCGCAACCTCCCCAGGTACTCGCGCACCCGTTTTTCCGCGCCGTGGTCGGTGGGCTGATAATACTCGGCATCGGTGAGCGTCTCCGGTAAATACTGCTGGGCTAGCACACCGCGTGGATCATCATGCGGGTACCGGTAGCCGACAGCGTTTCCCAAGCGCTTGGCACCCTCGTAGTGGCCGTCGCGCAGGTGCGGCGGGACGTGCCCGCTCTTACCGGCCTGGACATCGGCTTGGGCAGCGTTGATGGCATTAATAACGGAATTCGACTTCGGCGCCGTGGCCAGGTGGATCGTGGCCTGCGCCAGCGGGATGCGCGCCTCGGGCAGGCCAATCAGGGCCGCAGCCTCCGCCGCGGCCACGGCGGTGGGCAAAGCGGTGGGATCCGCCATCCCAACGTCCTCGGAGGCATGCACGATGAGCCGGCGCGCTATGAAGCGCGGGTCTTCGCCGGCCTCAATCATGCGGGCAAGGTAGTGCAACGCGGCGTCCACGTCGGAGCCGCGGATGGACTTAATAAAGGCGGAGACAACATCATAGTGCTGGTCCCCGTCACGGTCATAGCGCACGACCGCGCGGTTGACGTTGTCTTTGAGAATGTCGACGGTGAGCTCGCCGCCATCCGGCACCGCTTCGGCGGCCGCCTCGAGATAGGTCAGCGTCCGTCGAGCATCACCGCCGGCGAGCAGCACCAGCTGATCCAAAGCGTCTTCCGTGGCAGTGATTCGCCCCGCCAAACCGCGCTCACTCCTCAGCGCCCGCTCCGCGAGGCTGCGGAGGGAGACATCGTCAAGCGGCTCCAAGTGCAGCAACAGCGAACGCGAAAGCAGCGGCGCTACCACAGAAAACGAAGGATTCTCGGTGGTCGCGGCCACGAGAAGGACAGTGCGGTTCTCCACGGCCGCCAGCAACGCATCCTGCTGGGTTTTGGAGAAGCGGTGTACCTCATCGATGAAGAGCACCGTGCGGCGACCTTCGATGAGTTCGCGACGCGCATGAGTGATCACTTCGCGGACTTGCTTAACACCAGAGTCCAGGGCAGAAAGCCCAATGAAGTTATCCCCCAAGGAGGAAGCGATCAGGGAGGCGAGCGTTGTCTTTCCGGTTCCCGGCGGGCCGTACAGGATGACCGAGGCTTCCCCCGAGCCCTCCACCAGCCGGCGCAACGGGGTCCCCGGCTCCAGTAGGTGCTTCTGCCCCACCACTTCATCGAGGCTCTGCGGCCGCATGCGCGCGGCAAGGGGTGAGCCTGAATGAGTTGCAAACATATCGGGGCCACCCGGCAGGCTGGGCGCTGACTGGTCATCGCCGAAGAGTGACTCCTGCCCCATCAGGACTCCCGGAGACGGGAAGCAACTGCGCGGCCAAATGCGGCCACCACGGAGCATCCATCATTCTTGCACTGCGCGGCAAACCGCGACAGCGCCTCGAAAGTTTCATAAAGATCACGGCGGATGAGAGCCTCATCCTCGGTGAACGGCCCCTGGTCGGAACGGCGAAGCAACGAGCGATGCGGGTCACGATAAATCTCGGCGTTGCCCTCCGCCAGAGCGGTGGTCACGCTCGACAGGGCCCAGCCTATGAGGCAGGCCACCAGCAATTCATGCAGCGTCTTCTCATCAGCAAACTGGGGCCACACATCGACGATGCGGCGCTGCCAGGCTTGGATGAAGATTTCCGCTTCGCTATCAGTAATCGGCCGTGAGAACAGGAATTGTGGGAAGCCTGCAACAACGCAGGCCACGTCAAAGCCAACGTTACGGAAACCAGCCCATTCATAATCCAGGAAGGTTAACGCTGTCCCCACGATGATGTTGTCTGGGGACAGATCGAAGGGGGTAAAGGCGCGGTTGCGGCCAGAACTAAAGCTCTGCATGGCGGTGCGAGCCAATTCGCGAACGTGTTTCGGCGGTTCCAGTCCGGCCTCATTGAGAATGTCAGCGCCGATCATGATGGAGCTCTTCAGCGAATCATCACGTAGCGCCTGGTGCTCAGCGTATTCGGGATGCCGGCGCAGCTGACGGTTCAGCAGGGCCTCGTAATCCTCCTCGCGCCCTGCGGTTCCTGCGTGCATCTTGCCCAGCGCGCTGCCCAGGGATCGGAGCAGCTCGACGCGGTCTTCATCGCTGCTGTGGGCGAGGGCATCCGCCAAGGTGTCGCCATCGCCCGCGTCGGTGAGCACGAGGATGCGCTTTTCCACATCGTGCGCAAGAAGGACTGGGCCTGGGCGGACCTCTTCAGACAGCGCTGTGGTGAATTGATAGGCCACCACTTCACGCAGGAGTGCGGCGTCATCAATAGTGTGTCCGGTGACCGGGTTGTACTTGATGACGACCGACCGATGTGGAAAGAAGGCACTTGGTGTCGTGCGGGCACGAAGCACCACAGCATTGCCCGAGCCGGTGAGCTGTTGAATGTCACTCAGCTCAGGCTCGCCGCCATAGCGGCGGGAAATCATCAGCGATGCTTCCGCCACCACGGCATCAGCCGCAGAACTGTCCATGGACTCGTGTCCCATCGAATTCACTTGCTTGCCTGCCTCCACTTGTCGTAGGCCCAACTACCTTACCGGCGCTGCGCGGTCTTAAGACTCCTTCCCAGCCTTTTCACCCTGTGCAGCCTTAGCCGCCTTTTCCGGCTTGAAGTCCACGCCGGTCTCCTTGCGCTGCTCAGCGGGGATGGTGCCCGGAGCATCGGTCAGAGGATCAACGCCGCCGCCCGACTTCGGGAAGGCAATGACGTCGCGGATGGAATCGAATCCGCCCAGCAGGGAGACAATGCGGTCCCAACCGAAAGCAATGCCGCCATGCGGCGGGGCACCGAACTGGAAAGCGTCGAGCAGGAAGCC
>QWCJ01000295.1_pt1 | contig 18963 bp, 14 predicted proteins | sample 1972501 | NCBI WGS metagenome assembly QWCJ01 (sample SAMN09866711, study PRJNA288562) | Human vaginal metagenome isolate term2_vaginal, whole genome shotgun... | isolation source: vagina | host: Homo sapiens | place: USA: California
ATCGCCCTCGAACTTGTTGATGATGCCCTTGTTGGCGTGCACGACCTCCACCACGCGGTCGAAGAACTCGTTGAGGGCCTTCACTACGTGCTGCGGTTCCTTCTCCGTTGCAAACCCGGTGGAGCCGATCACGTCCACGAAGAGCACGGCCACGTGTCGAGTTTCGCCGCCTAGCTCCGGCTTTTCCTCCAGCGCGCGGCGGGCGACCTCGGTGCCGACGTAGCGGCCGAAGAGGTCCGAGACCCGCTGGCGCTCCTGCAAACCGCGCATCATCTCGTTGAAGCCGGCCTGCAGCACGCCGATCTCCGAGGAGTCGTAGATCCGCACGTCCGTGTTCACCTTGCCGCGGCGCACGCGGTTGATGGCGTATTGCAGTTCGCGGATCGGGTCGGCTACAGCCATGGAGAACAACATGGTTCCCATGAAGCCGGTCAGCAGAGTGGTCAGCGCCAGCGCCAGCATTGCCGGAATGATGCCGCCGGAGTCTTCTGGGTAGAACTCGGTGGCCGCAGCGAAGAGCAGCAGCACCATGCCCAGCACGGGCACGGCGGAGGTCAGCGCCCACGTAGTCATCAGGCGGTGCGAAAGAGGGGAGAGTCGCGAGTGGTCCGGTGCGCCCTTCGCCAGCGCCTTCGCGGCGACCGGGCGCACCAGGCGCTCGGCCTCCATATACGTCATCAGGCTCACCATCATTCCGCCGAGAGTGGCCGTCACGCCGACGGTTATGCCCCACTCAGTGCTATGCCTCCAAGCCACGACGGTGAACAGCACCACCCCGATGCCCCACAGCACGATGCCCGTGACGGTCTGCAGCAACGGAATGCGCAGTACCAGGTCGCGCACCATGTTTGGGTCGTAGGCCTGGGGTGTGCGCTGCCAGCGCAGCACGGGAGCGAAAAAGTACAAAGTCATCGCAATGCCGGCGACCACGGCCACCCCGAAATAGATCAAGTACAGCGAGGCGATGGTGGTATCCGGGCTCGTCAGCTCACGCGCGGCGGGCAGCGGAATGAAGAAGCGCAGGAACGTCGCCACAGCGGTAGCGCCGATGACGTTCGTGGCCAGAACGGTTGCTGCGTACAGGGGCCAGGAGGTTCCCCAGGCCCACGAGAGGTAGCGCAGCAGTTGTTTCATGCCCTTCAGATTAACGCACGTCGTCCCGCGCCGGGTGCGTCTGCCCTGTCCTTGTCGGTAGCTACACTGAGTAACCATGACGGAAACCACGCCGGCCACTACCGCGGCCACTACCCGGGCCACCGCCGCCGAAGAGGCGCCGGGGGTTTTCGGGCGCATCACCGCGGAGTCCGTCCGCCGCCCGCTGCAGAGGGCTGTGGAGGATCCGCAGGCGATGACCCACTCGTGGCTGTTCACCGGGCCGCCCGGCTCGGGGCGGTCCATCGCGGCGAAGGTCTTTGCCACCGCGTTGGTGTGCCCGCACGGTGGCTGCGGCGAGTGCGACCAGTGCCGGAGCGCCGCCGCGGGCACGCACCCGGACATCCTGTGGGTCTCCACCACGGGAGTGGTGCTGACGGTCGACGAGATCCGCGGCGCCATCCACGAGGCCGCAAACATGCCCACCGTCGCCCGCTGGCGCGTGGTGGTTGTGGAAGATGCCGACCGCCTGAACGATGCCGCCGCCAACGCTTTGCTGAAGTCCGTCGAGGAGCCGCCCGCCCGCACCGTCTTCCTGCTGTGCGCGCCCTCGACCGACCCTTCGGATATTGCGATCACCCTGCGGTCGCGCTGCCGCCACGTGTACGTGCCCACTCCCTCGCCGGCGGCGGTCAAGGGGGTTTTGCTTAGTGACGCCACCTTAGGCCTCAATGAAACCCAAGCCCAATGGGCCGCCGACGTCTCGGCCGGACACATTGGAAGGGCTCGCCACCTGGCTAGCGACGAGGCCGCCCGCACCAAACGCGCCACCGCGCTGAAGCTGCCGCAGCTGGTGTACGAACCCAACGCGCTGTACCGCTTCACCTCCGAGCTGGTGAAGAAAGCCGAGGAAGAGGCCGCCAGCGAGCTGGAAAAGCTGGATCAGCGGGAGCGCGAGGAACTGGAGAGCAGCCTCGGCGTGGGCGCGAAAGGCAAGGGTGCTGCAAAGGCTCAGCGGGGGGCGTCCGGAAGAATGAAAGAGCTAGAAAAAGAACAGAAGAACCGGCGCACCAGAAGAACCCGCGACTCGCTTGACCTGGCGCTGATCGACATTGCCGGGCTGTACCGCGATGCGATGCTGCAGGCCGCGGGCGCGGTGGAAGGCGATGGCGTGCCGGTGGGCGGCCACCAGCACCCGGACATGGCGGCGACGTCGAAGGAACTGGCGCGCCGCAATAGTGCGTCGGCGCTGGTGAGCTGCATCGATGCGGTGATGGAATGCCGCGAGGTGCTGGGGTACAACGTGCGGCCGGAGGTGGCGCTGGATGCGATGGCCGGGCGCCTGCAACAGTGCTGCGGGGTGGCCTAGTGGGTTTCCGGGCGAACCCCAGGTGGCGTTTTGGTGCTCGGGGTTTGCGTCGGCTAGGATAACGCTTCGTACTTAATGTACGCGCCGCTTTAGCTCAGTCGGCAGAGCGTTTCACTCGTAATGAAAAGGTCGCGAGTTCGATTCTCGCAAGCGGCTCCATGTGATGTCCCATAGCATTCTTGACAGTTTGCTGTGGGACATTCTGATTTCTAGCGACTGCTAACGTTTCGTCACCCATAAGCGTTTGGCTAAACAAAGCACTTCCAACAAAACTCCTTCAGAAAGGATTCTTCCCCAATGAAGATTCGCAAGTCGCTCATCGTCGGCATTACCGCCGCAACCGTCACCGCGGGTCTCGCCACGCCTGCCCAGGCCGAAACCCACACCCCCACCACTCAAGTACAGGCTGCAGAAACTCCGAACACCAAGTCCCCGCTTGGCTCACTGAACACAATCTTCGAAAACACCCCGGCTTGGCTGCGCTTCCCCCTCTTTGCACCGCTGGGACTCATCTGGGCCGTTATTTACGGCCTAGTTGGCGCTCAGAACTCCGACGCGCCATACTACGGCAGTCTTTCTTAACCCGGTGACCGGCCAACCTGCGGGAATGCCAGCAGGCGGAGGTCGGGTTTTGCGTTGGGGCTTATAGCTTCTTGGCTACCAGATCGTCCAGAGGCTCTGCAGAAAGCAGGTAAGGTGCTACCTCGAAGACCGTGCGGGCGCCCGTCTCGCCAGCCTGGCGCATGCGCCACGCGGCGCGGCCGTAGGCCACCTGCACCGCAGCGGTGAAGTCGGGGTTGCGCTCCAGCTCTAGGCCGAACTCAATCACGTGACCGGAAGTGCCCGCCTGGCCACGGGTAATCACCTGCCCGCCGTGTGGCATGCCCTGGTGGTCGCGCTCGAACTCAGCTTCGGAGATGAACTCCACGATCGTCTCGTAGGGCGCGAAGTAGTCCGGCATCGTCACGATTGCCTCGCGGATCTGCTCCTTCAACTTCTCATCCGCCGCCGCATCGCCGGTCTCCTCAGCCACCACGAAGCAGTGGCGCAGGTGGCACTCGTTGGCTTTCAGATCCGCGCCCTCGCCTCGCTTCACGGCCTCGATAGCCTCCGGATTTGGCTTGGTGTACTGCACACCTTTGGCCACGCCGGTTACGCGACGCACTGCATCGGAGTGCCCCTGCGAGAGTCCAGGCCCCCAGAACGTCATCTGGCCGGCTCCCGGCAGCACCGCTCCGCCGAGTACACGGTTCAAGGAAAAGATGCCCGGATCCCAACCGGTGGAAATCATCGCAATGTTCTCGCCTTCTTGCGCGGACTTATCCATTACCGTCCGGTAGTTCGGGATCTCGCCGTGGTTGTCGTAAGTATCGACTGTGGTGAAGTGCTTGGCCAATTCGGGGGCCTGCGCTGGTACATCGGTGGCGCTGCCCAGGCAGACGAAGAGCACGTCCACCTCATCCTTGTGCTTTTCCACGTCCGCAGCTGGCAGAACACGGACCTGCGTATCGAGGGAATCGCGGCGGGAGAACACACCGACGAGTTCCATGTCGGGCTGGTCGGCAATAACCTTCTCAACGCTGCGACCCAGGTTTCCATAGCCAATGATGGCGGTGCGAATCATGCGGGGGAGTCCTTTCTAGATGTCCCTGTGCGGGCGCGACGCTCGTCCGACAGGAAGACGGGGAACCGTAATTGGATACCGTATTTAGATCCAGCCTATCCTCCTTTCGCTACCTGTCACTACCTGCCCCTTTAGCCGTGCTGTTGGTGCATCCGCGGCGAGCTCTATTGGAAGGAGGAGGGCAGGGCCAGTTTCTCGAAGGGGCTCAACCCACGGATGGCGGAGTTGGCGAAGCTGGCCACGACCAAGATCGCAAACATCGTCGCTGCAGAAAACAGCTGCACCCGGGAACCCGGGTCCGTTAGCATTAGAACCGCCAGCCCCGCCAACACAACCAGCGTGGCGATGGTCAGCCAGGGGAAGCCCCACATGCGGATCGGCAATGCGCCGCCCGCGTGCTGTTCCAGGCGGTGGCGCAGACGCAGCTGGGAGACGACGATGAACGTCCAAACGATCAGCAGGGAGGCACCCGCGGAGTTCAGCATAAACGTCAGTAGCCAACCGGTATCCAGGTAGTTCAGAACCACCATCACGATGGACAAACACACCGAGAGAATGATCGCGGCGACGGGAACGCCTCGACGGTCTACACGGGTGAAAATTTGGGGTGCCTCATGACGATTGGCCAGGGAGAACATCATGCGGCTGGAGGCATAGATCTGCGCATTGAAGGCAGACAGTAGCGCCAGAACAATAATGGCTTCCATGAAACCGACCACGCCCGGAATACCGGCAAGATTCAGCACCCTAGTGAAGGGGCTATCGGCTGCGCTTTCCGCCTGTCCTAGGGAGGAGTGGGGGAGCAGGAAGGTAATCACCAGCACCGAACCCAAGTAAAACAGCGAGATTCGAGTGATGGTGGAGCGCACCGCGTTGATCAGCGAGCGCTGGGGATTCTCGGATTCCGCAGAGGCGATGGCCACCACCTCGATGCCCCCGAAGGCAAATGCCACAGCCAGAATCGCCGTGGCCACGCCGCCCACACCGTTGGGCATAAAGCCATCGGCGGTAAACACCTCAGTGCCGATGAAGGTATGCCCGGGCAGGAGACCAAAGACCAGGAGGAACCCAATGACCAGGAAAGCTACTAGCACCGCCACCTTGATGAACGCGAACCAGAACTCGAACTCGCCGAAGGCACGGATCTGCAGGAGGTTCACCACTCCGAAGAAAATTACGCATACGGCGGCGGGGATCCAGGCGTCAATACCGAACCATGCCCCCATAAAACTCGCCGCACCAGTAATTTCGGCGCCGAGCACCGCCACCGTGGCGAGCCAGTACATCCAACCCTGCGTGAAGCCAGCCCAGCGCCCGATGCCGTGTTCTGCATATTCGGAGAACGAGCCGGAGGCGGGGATGACGGTGCCCATCTCGCCCAGCATCTGCATCACGAGGATCGCGATGAAACCCGCCACAATGTAGGCCAGCAGCACGGCTGGTCCGGCGGCCTCGATGCCCACGCCGGTGCCCAGGAATAGGCCGGCGCCGATGGTGGAGCCCAGGCCCATCATCGTGAGGTGGCGGACCTTCAGTCCGTTGCCTAGCTTGTCATCGCCGGTGCGCGAGTTCGCGTGTGAACTGGCGGTATCTGAGGAGGTGGAGGGGGTAGAGCTCATTCCTTAAGAATACGGTGTGGCCAAATGCGCCTCCGCCTTGGACTAGTCTTGGACCGGCCTTGAACCAGACTCGGATCAGACTAGGCGCCACGGAACACCGGTCTTCATACCCCGCGTAAGAGTTTTAGGCTAGTACCCCGCGCGGATTGCGCTGATCGCGAGCCGCAGGCGCGAGTCCACCCCGAAGCGCTTCATCAGCGAAGACACGTGCTTCTTCACGGTCGATTCCGCGTAGAGCGCCTCCTTCGCGATCTCCGCGTTGGAGTGCCCTTGGACTAGAAGTTGGAGGGTGGTGCGCTCGCCTTCCGGGATGCTTTCCGGGTCTGGCGCCGCGCCGGGTTGCTCTTGTTTATTTGGTGACGCCGACTTCCCCGCCTGCACAGCTGCCCCGCCAACAGAGCGTTCGGGGATGAAGTCCACGAGGCGTGAAAGGCACTCGGGAGAGACGGCGGTGCCGCCGTTCATCGCGTCCCGGACGGCTTGGATGAATTGCACGGGGCGGGCGCTTTTGATGATGTATCCCGCGCCGCCGCTGGTGAGGATCTCCAGCATCGTTTCGTCGGTGTCCATGGAAGTCATGGCGACGAACACAGGGGGATTGTCCTGAGATTGCAGGGTGCGGAGTAGCTCGATTCCGCCGACCTCTGGCATGTGGATGTCCGCCAACACGAGGTCGAGGTCTCCCCCTAGTCGCTCGATCTGTTCGAGGGCGACGGCGCCGTTCTCGGCTTCGGCTACGATCTCGATGTCTTTGGCGACAGAGAAGTAGTGCTTTAATGCCGTGAGTACACATGCGTCGTCATCGACTACGAGGATTCGTGTGGGGGAGCTACTTTCCATGATGGGTTATTTGCACCAAACCATTTCTGGGCTCTTGTCGCAGTTAAAGACGTCATACAGCGCGTAGGGGGTAGTCACAGGAGCTTCAATCCTTGGCGCTGGGATGCTCGCAGTGGCATTTGCAGAGGGGGCAAAGGCTGCGACACTTCCACTTACGGCAGTGATGAGAGCGAGTTTAAGGGCCTTGTTCTTACGCATATCTCTTCCAGTGGTGTTTCGTGGTTGGTTGTGGTGATCAGGGTGTCGCGAGTGTTGCGCGACTGTTTCCGACTTTAGGGAAAAAACTCACTGGGTGCGTTGAGAACGGCTGGGTGGCCAGAGAAAGTAGACTTTCGTACCTCCTTTGCTTAGCGAAAGCTAGCGCTTAGGCACCACACGCTATGGGAACCACATTTCTTCTGCCCTGTTTCGATTGTTCCTCGCGCTCTAGACGCCCAACGGCGAAGACTGACAAGGCCGAGCCTTGAGGACATTAGGGATGATTGACCTTCGGATTCTCCGGTGCCTTCCTTGGCCAGGTTCCAAATTCCAACAGTGTGAGGCTTCGTTTCCTTATCGATGGAGACAATGATGGGGGAACCTGGCTCAGCGTATTTGATGATGTTGGTTGCCCCCTCCAGGAGCAGCCGGTGGATGAGCATGCGCTGGCGCGTTCCCTGGGGAAGGTTTTCTGCGCATTCTTTCTGAGAGATTCCATTGGGAATGCCGTCAGTGTCTGCTGGTGAAAGTGCCAGTGAGGGTGAAGTAGAGGGGGCATGTAGGTGGGAAAGTAATGCATCCGAAGGGGCGCCCAGAGTAAAGAACACCCGAAAGCCGTGCTGAACGACTCTCTCGCGGAACTCCTCCAAGGAATCGGCAACAGCGGGTGCTTCACCGCTGGAGAGCGCCCAGTCTGTCGACCGGAGCAGATCGAGTAGCTTTCGGCTCTGCACCATGGCTTCTCGGCTGCTGTCCGCAATCGTTTCGAGGTTATTGCGGAGTGATTCTTTGTCCAGGAGTTCGTTGCTTGTGTCTTCGTCTGCCTCCACGTCGAGTTGGAGACGCATGGTTTCGGAGCGCAATACAACGGAAGTTAGGGGGCCAGTCACAGAATCGTGGAGAGTGGTAGCGAGCTCCTGGCGGCGTTGCTTTAGTTCTCTCTGCCAGTCCGCGGCCAATTGGTGCCGCCTGCGTTCCTGGAATCCGAAAGCCCAACCAGAAAAGGAGCCAATGAGAAGGAGGATAGACCACATCAGAAGCGCAGAGGGGTCGATGTTGGTAATCAATTCTCCCGGTGATTCGACGTCTGGATCAAGTAGCCCCAGAGCCAATGTTCCAAGAGTCACTGCAATGGTGAGCAGGAGTTCACCCGCAAAGGCGATGACGCCACAGAATACGGGTGCCAAGAAGATAAAGGCGGGGAAGTCATCCACTCCAGAGAGGATCGCCAGAGTAAAGGTAACCAGGAAGAGCAGAGTCGCTAGACGTGGAAAACGTAGGCCGAGGGCAACGAACACGCAGAGGCTAAGCGAGATCAGAATTAGCTCGGTGGAGTAGGCATCGGGGGCGAGAGCAAGGTTCAGCCCGATAGCTACTGCGCATAAGAGAAACACCAGCAAGGGAGCTCTGACGTCGCGGTTGCGGGGCCCTTGTCGAGTAGAAGAAGCCGCAGGGCCAGTGGCCGTGCGGCTAGAAAAAGGGGATTTTCCAGGTGTTTTTCCGTTTTTAAGCACAGGTACCTTCGGGTGCCAAGAACTGGACTTCGCAATCTACTTTGGGCTACATCAAGTCTACTTTCGTACCGGAACCCCCGTTTGGCCTTTTCTGGAATTGCCTGCGATGCAACTATGGGAATCGAGGAACAACGGCATGGGAAACATGACGTTAGTGAGAATTCGAAGCTTGTTAAGTACGTCGAAAACCGCGGATACTTCGGCTTTCTTGAGGAGACAGAAAACTCGCATCCTCAGCACCACCGATGCGTGGCCAACCGGTTACGCAAGAACACAACACTCTCGGAGGAGAAACACCAATGGCTCTTGGAACGCATGAGCGCACCACTGCAATTGTCGAGGACCGAACCCTGCTGGAGCTGGACCTGGAGCTCGATGCTCAGATCCTGACTGACCGCTCCCTGCAGATGGGCATCAGCGACGCTCTGGGCAATGAGGGCAAGTACTGCACCCTGTCCGTCGAGTGCCTGCCTTCCTGCAACTAGGTCTTCCTTCCTAACCTCACCCAAATTCCACTGTTCAGCGCTACAGCGTCAACACAACCATTGAGAGAACACCACCTAGCTGTAGCTACACCAATCTCAGTAAAGGAGAAACACCATGTCCAACTTCGTCAACCACTACAACAACGACGAGATCCGCAACATGATCAACGATGACCAGGACGTTGACGGCGGTATCGCACCGGCGATCATCGCAGCAACGATCGGCGCTTCTGTTGCACTGTGCCCCACCACTAAGTGCTCCAGCGCTTGCTAAAGCTCACTAAACCGACGAGAAAAGCTAGCTGGCCTTGGATCGGATAAGCACCCTTCTTGAGGCTAGTGGAAAGGATTCGAAGAATGTCTAAATACACTACTGAAGAATGGGCTTACCCGTTTGTCGGGATGGTGTTCGGTATCGCTGCCGGAGTCACTATGGACAACATGCTCGTTGGAGCCGCGCTTGCCATAATCTTCTCCTTCGTTGGTTATGCGATCGCCCACCGGTCTAAGGACGATTAGTAAAAACTCTCTGGGCATCGTGGTTGTTAGCGAACTATAGCTTCAACCATGATGTCTTTTTTAATACTCATTAGTTTTATTTATTCGCCTTCTGCTGACGCCATAATTCACCACTTTTACTGAACTTTCATATTCACCACATTTACTGCACTGCAAAGGTAGGGGACTAATGTCTGAATCTCCATGTTCGCAATCTGACTTTTCTACTTATCTGAACCCCTTTATAAAAAACTTCCGTGCTCAGCTCTTAGAAGACACTGTCGGAGGTGATGCGCCCCTTTTTAAGAGTTATGCGAACGCAGCCCCGGTTGTTGATTCCGCCTGCGAGTGGTTGGACAAACGAGTGCGCTGGGCCAGCCAGCGCTGCCTTATCGCGGCGTTTCATATGTGGCGCGAGGGCACTGATTATGTTGCGACCCCAGACTCTTCCGAAGCGCTGGAGAAGTTCTGCAGCCTTCTGCGCGCCCCCCGGCAACGTAAGGCACTTGTGGATGCTCAGTTTCCACTGCTCGCAGAGCGTCTGGAGCATATTGTCCGTTCCGCTCTGCGCTCGATCCTAGAATGCCTGCACCGCTTTGAACAGGATCGTAACCGCATCCCAGAGTATTTGAATCTGGAAGTGGATTCGTCGGTAGTGGGCATAGAACTGCACGATGAAGAGACCCATAACGAAGGGCGTTCGGTCACGTTCCTCACGCTGGCGGGAAGGAACTCGTCTGAATACGCAGACACCAGAAAGCTTGTATACAAACCCCGCAGTGGGCAGGGGGAATTAGCCATCGACCGTGTGTGCCAGATGCTTGGCGCAGGCCGGTTCGAACATGTCCCACCCACCTGGGATCGCGGTGATTACTGCTGGCAGGAGTTTGTAGATGAGTGCGATGCCGATCAGTTCGACCCGCAGCACTTCTTTAAGAGTGCTGGGAGGCTGGTAACTGCCACTCACATCCTGGGAACGACGGATCTACATAATGACAACGTGCGGTGCAGCGCCAGCAGCACGCCAATGATCATCGACGGGGAAACCGCAGTGCAGTTGCGCGCCCCGGAGGGCGTGGAGGTTGATGCAACCGACATCCTTTCTTCCGGACTGATCCCAAGCGCACAGCAAGGACTAACGGGGTGGAGGAACTTCGCCGGGCTGGGATTGAGCACAGATGAGAAGCCAACCCACATCGTTTTCGAGACTGTCAATGCTGGAACGGATGCAATTGCCTTTGAACGCAGTGAAGAGCTCTTGCCGGAGTCGACGGTTCTGCCGCGCAAGATCGTGACTGCTGAAGAGAAGGCGCAGGCGTTCGAGTTCCTCATCGCCGAAGTGGAAAGCATACGAGATCGGTTGCTGTACACAGAGGGGCGCGAAGCTGTGGAGCTGCACCAGGTACTAGAGGAGATTCAGAAAACCTTGAGGTGGCGTCAGGTCATCCGTGCGACCAGTGGGTATCAGGCGATCTTAGATGCCACGCTGATGCCTGAGGCGACTACCGGGAAGGACGATCCGGCGGAGATGCTCAGGTCGGGGCCCAGTCGTTTTAACAGCCCGCGCTTGATTGGGGGAGTAGAGGTTCAGCAGATTGCTGATCTAGACATTCCATATTTCCAAGCGGACATCGAAGGGCGGCTGTGGGCGCGCAAATCCAGTGCCAACTTCGCTGACAATGCCGACGGCACGGTGACTCCCGACGATCCATGGGTGTACATTGCCGACCAAGGTTTTTCGAAAAGGCTTTCCCGCCCGACCGATAGGCTCGCTGACTTCCTGTCGGCGGACGGAGAAAGACAGATCGACGTGCTACGGACCAATGCAGAGATGATCGTCGGGCAGGTGTGGAGTGATCATCAGGCACTCGCCAGCAGTTGGTTTACTTCTTCCACATTTTCTACGACAAACGCCTGGGGAGACCCGGAAGAAAGGACATGCCGACCCGAGCAAAAGCTCCTCGCGTATCTGCAGAGTCAGGAAACCGGGATGCTGGAAACACGGCGCTGGCTATGCCACACCATCGGCGATAACGGTGTGCGGTACATGCTGGAAAGCCCTTCCATGTTCTACTCTGACGGAACCGCATGGGCACTGGGCCTTGAACGATGCTACGGACAGCCTTTAGAGCACACCCTGCTGGAGATGCTTACGAAGCATCAGGCTAACCCCCACGTGTGGGCCGCCTTCGGGCAAGGAACCACCCTCTTGGCTACTGGGCTCATCGAAAAGCTCAACCACGATGAGAAACGCCAGGTTTTTGACTCCCTAGGGGCGTCACTAGAAAAGACGCTGGAGGATAGCAACGAAGACCAACTGGGTGACTTCTTCGGCGGCTGGCTCGCTCCATTGGTGTTTCTTTCGAAGCAGTCCTCGAGTACCCGCAATATTGCGTTGCGTGACCTTCGGCTCGTACGCACTCTGGACGAGACAGAGTTGCGCTTGCTGCATCGAATTGAGACGGAAAGCGATTCGGCGGAACTAGGACTCGCTCACGGCTTGGCCGGCACGCTCCTCGCAGTTAGTAGCATGCGACGCCTCACGGGATCCGCAGCGGACAGTGCCGCAACTGTGCGCGTGCAAACGGAACACGAGCTCGCCCGGCGTATTGCTTCCCAAGCCGCTTTGATTTTGGGCGATGGTGGCGTCGATAAGCCCTTGGCGTTGTGCAATGGGGCCAGCGGAATGATGCTGAGCCTCCTGCACGGCGGATTCGGAGACATTGGGGAAGATCTCTGGCCTGAATACCAGAAAAGTATGGAGCAGCGCATCGCTCAGCTCGGTACCAGCGAAACCAAAGCACACGATATCTCCCTGTGCCACGGACTTGCTGGCGAGCTATTCACCCTGCGCCACGCTGAGCGCTACTTGGGCGATGCGGGGAACAGGGGTGCCGCGCGCGAATTGCTCGAAGAGCTGTCACGCCTCACTGAGAACGTTGTTTTCACAGGTCGAGGATATTGCGGTTACCCCAATAACACGCGGGACATGGGATTTCTCAACGGTTACGGTGGCCTATTCCATGCCCTGTACCCCGGGTACACGCCAGAACGTTTACACCACACAGAAACACCACCGGTTCCGGCATTCGTCGGGGGGAGGACCTCATGAGGTACAGGATCTATCAGCAATCTCGAAGCGCAGAATGCGGGTTGGCTTGCTGTGCCATGCTGCTTCGCCGCTGTGGGGTTGACGCGACACTCAACGAGTTGCGCGAAAAGTATGTTGTTTCCCGCGATGGCCTTAGCAGCAAGGAAGTCCGCCTTATCCTGATGGATTTCGAGGTGCCCAGCATCCAGTGCACCGGCGGCATCGAGGAGATGCGGGAGAACCTAAACTCCGGAGCGCAAATACTAACCCACCTCGACGGGGATCATTTTTGCCTCGTAGAGAAGATCACCCAGGGCACAGTTCGGTTGGCCGACCCGGGCGCAGGGCGCCATGACATTCCGCTTAGCGAGTTCTTGGAAAGGCAGGGTGCGTTCTACTGGACTATCCCAGACGCGACTGGGATCAAGGCTTCACTGACACGTGCTCGCCTCGGTGTCAGCGAATTGCGGCGTTCCCCCTCGCTCGGCGTGATCGGGAAGGCCGTGAGTGCCAATAAAGCACTCCTCGGTGCAGCTCTGCTGCTCAGTGCTGTCCTCATGGGGATGGCTTCGAGCGCACCTATGATCACCAGCAAGATCATCGATTCGTTGAGTGGTAACGATGGCGGGATCTCTCCGGGAACAGAGGCCTTTCTGCTCGTCGGTGTAGTAGCTACTGCCTACCTCGCAGTGTCCATTGCTCGCACCTGGATGGAATCCCGCCTGGTCAAGGCAATCGATTCCAGGTTGTCAGCCGAGTCGTATCAGAAGCTTCTTACGGCTCGGCTTGAGTACCTCAGTTCTCACTCACCCGGAGAAATGCTCTATAGCCTTAACTCGGCGCCGATCATCACCATGACTCTGGCCTCGCATGGCACCACGGTGGTTTTTAATGGCCTGCTCGTCGTGACGATGCTAGTGATCGTGACCTACATGTGGATGGTCATTGGCTTGATGTTCATGGCGGTTGCAGCTGTCTTGCTGGCCATCTTCGCAGTGACATTCTCGCGAACTTCGCAGTACAGCCGGGACGCTGTGCTGACGGGAGCGAAGGGTTCGGCCAAGCAATTGGAATCTATCGTTTCTATGACGCCCATCCGTATCAGCGCCGCTGAGGGGCACTTCTATGACGAGTGGAGTACAACCAACGGGCAGCGCCTTGAAGCGAGCTATCGCCGCAGCCTTTGGTCGGGATATACCACAGCGCTCACTGGCGCTTTGACCGTGTTTGGACCGCTGCTGCCGATTGTTATCGCGCTATCGGTGGGATCGGAGGCGACGACCATCGGTACCGTAGTTGCCTCCAGCGGACTGTTCTCCATTCTCATCAGTAACCTCACGCAGGCATTCACTGCGCTATCCGGGCTATCGGAACTGCGGGCGTCTATCACTCGAGTCGACGATGTGCTTTCCGCACCTCAGGAGACCTTCGGCGATCAAGAGGCGACGGACGGGAATACGATCGCCGCACGCGACTTGAGCTACCGTTACCCCGGTGCTCGGGAAGATGTATTCACCGGCCTCAACTTTGAGATTCGCTCCGGCGCAAACACTGCCTTGGTCGGCCCTTCCGGTTGCGGCAAGTCCACCCTGGCCAGGATGCTGTGTGGCTTGACCTCACCGTCGACGGGATCACTCACGATCGGCGGAGTGCCGGCGAACGAGATGGAGCCGAAGCAACGCGCCCGCATCATCGGCTTCGTACCGCAAGAGACGCATATGGTCTCCGGGTCGATTAGGGAAAACGTGGCCTTTGGCCGGGACATTGCTGATGACACTATCGTCGAAGCACTCCGCGATACGGAGATGCTGGAGACCGTCCGCGCCCTACCCCTGGGGCTGAGCACCCCGGTAGGGGAGATGGGCTCCGCCTTTTCGGGTGGCCAGCGCCAGCGGTTGGCCCTCGCCCGTGCACTCGCTGCAGCACCGCGAATTCTCATTCTTGACGAAGCGACGAGCGCCATCGACGTGCAAACCGAAAAGAAAGTCATGGGCGCCATCCGTCGCAGAGGCATCACCGTCATCAGTATCGCGCACCGGCCGACTGCCATGGAGGAATCCGATCAGGTCTTCAGGCTTCATCCGAACCGGCTAGAGGTCGAAAAGATCACCCCTCAAGACACACTCCACACAACGAGGAGCTTGGTTAATTCATGACCACCAACGCAGTAATCCAGAATCCCTCCACCACCAACCACAACGAAGACTCAGCTTGCCCAGCAGATGCGGTTATCGAGGTATCAAACCTCAGCCTCAAATTGGGTTCCAAGCGGGTGCTGAATAACCTCACCTTCCACGTGCCGCGGGGCAGAGTTACCCTCCTGGCCGGCCCTAACGGCGCCGGCAAATCCAGCGCCCTACAGACCATCTGCGGCTTGTACCAACCCACCAGCGGCGAGGCTGAAATTAACGGCCGTGTTTACGCCGAATTACCGGAACCCTCTCAAACGGTAGGGGCGTTGTTGGGCGCAGAGTGGCTGGACCCGGCCTTGAGCGCCCGGGCGAACCTCCGCATTCTCAGCCAGCTTGCGGGGTTGCCGGACTCGAGGGTCGACGAGAGCCTTAGTAAGTGCGGAATCTTCAGTGTCGCTGACCAAAAGGTCGGGGAGTTCTCTCTCGGCATGCGTCAACGTTGCGGCATCGCCGCAGCAATGCTTCACGATCCTGAGGTGTTGATTCTCGACGAGCCGGTAAACGGCCTGGATCCGAACGGAATGACATGGTTGCGCGGATTTATCCGCGAGCACACCGAAAACGGTGGCACCACCCTGCTGTCCAGCCACTTCCTTTCTGATTCTGAGCGACTCGCAGAGCACCTCGTCATCATGGGTAAAGGGGAAACCCTCTGGGAGGGGGAGCTCGATGAACTAACGCATCGGGGTACAGCGTGCACGCTGTTTCGCTCCACCGATGATGAGGCGGTTGTCGCTGAGCTGTGGCGTCACCATCAAGAACAAAAAAACAAACAATCGCAGCAGTGGCGAGACCCCGTCACCGTCTACCGCGCCATTCGTGTAGCGGCGACACCGCTGGAGGTATCGGCCGCAGCCCGCTCGGTAGGAGTCGACCTGCTGCATCTCGAGGAAAACAGTGGTTCTCTCGAAGAAGAGTTCCACCGCATCACAGAAGGAGCTGTGGAATTCAAATGAGCACCCCAACGATTGATCGCACAAAACAGCAAACCAGTGGAACGAAGGCGGGAGCACCGCGCCAAACCCAACAACCAAGCCTCGTTACACGCTTTAAGCGGGCACTGCGCGCCGAACTTACCCAACTCAAGGAAGGGCGAACTGGCCATACGATCATGGCGCTCGTGGCCGTTGCTTCCGTAGCCTGGTCGTGTTTCTTTACTTTCCTGATTCTGAAGTACGGCGATGGCGGGCAAACGGTGCCTTCCGCTCGGATGCCCGTAGCAGGAATTTTCCAGGTGGGTGTCTACGGACTCCTGGTGTGGACCTGCTGGCAGTTTCTGCGGGAGGAATCCACTCGACAGTCCAAACTCAAGGCTCTGATGATGCCCACGAGGGGCTTGACCTGGGGTGCGAAGCTGTGTTGGACGATGCTCACAGCCGTGGTCGCTTTCCTAGTTACCGGAGTTTTATCGACTGTCGTCACCCTGGCCGTAACAAAGCTGATGGGGCTTGAGATTTCCGAAGTCATCGGTACGCCCGTCGAATATGTAGCGTTGGCCGCTCAGATTGTTTTGCTGGCTGTAGGGACAGTCTTCTTCGCCGCAGCGCTGTCCATTGCGATCCGCGCCATGGGCTACGCCATTGCCGTCACCCTGGGATGGCTCATGCTTTTCGAGGGAATGATTGATGGCTCTGATCCCGCCCAGCGCGTGATGCACTCGCTGCTTCCCTTCGCCAATGGCACCCGTTCCTACGAACAGGTCGACCCCAGCCAGTTCCTATGGAGCCCTGCGTTTAGCGTGGTGTACTTCCTCGGGGTAACAGCAGGGTTGTTTATCCTGACGCTCGCTTATGCCGCCCGGAGGCCGGGTGCAGGTGCGCATTCTAAGGAGGCGACCGCATGAGTATCGCCTTAACCAAGTCCGTAGCTATTCGGGACAAGCTCCGCAAACGCATTGTCGAGCACAGTTGGATTAGCGAAGGCGAAGTGAACGCGGCTGTGCAGGCGGCGCACCGCTCGCTTCTTAATCGCTACCCGCGGGAGCTGGTGCTGGAGCTCTCGCAGAATATCTGTGATGCTGTTGCTGACCTGCAGGATCTTCGATCTTCCGGGGAGGCCGTAGACGTCACTCAATTCTCGCAGTACATCTTCCCGGCGCTCCGCCGACTGGTTGTGCCGTCCTCCGAAAACAGCTGGCCGCGCGTAGAACCTTTCCAAGACGCGGTAGTCGAACAATGGACCCAGGAGGCTGCACGGATCGCTGGCCGCTGGTTGCAGGAACAGCTCATCAGCGGTGAACGGTTGAAAGCCAACCCTGAATCCGCCGTGGCGATTCGCCTAGCCTGGGCGCTTGAGCGCTCCGCGATTGCGTTCGCTGAGGCGGAGCAACACCTGCTTGAAGACGAACTTAAGCTTCTGGATGCTGGAGTTGTGCGTGCAAGTCAGACCATAAACCCCAGCACCGAGCGGTTGTCGGAAGCAGTGACACAGGTGATAGGTGGCCTTGGCGATCCCCACTGCGGGCACCACACGGTGTTGCGCATCGACTTCACAGAAGGCCGCAGCGTAATCTACCGACCTCGCGCCATGGATAGCGATGCTGCGATGATGCAGATCACTGACCTGCTGGGGTTCCCTCGTGCGCCACGGTGCATAACCTCTGCAGATCACGGCTGGTCGGAGTACATCACGGACGCGGAAGAAAGCGAACGTCCGGCAGTAGCGTACTGGCACGCGGCTGGCCAGTGGCTAGCCCTTGGGCATGTCCTGGCCGGTACGGACTTCCATTTCGGTAACTTCCTGGCTGCTGAAGGGCTGCCCACTCTGATCGATATGGAAACGCTGTTTCAGCCTGAATTTGGTCTGTGGGAAACGGAGAACGAACAGCGCTTCAACCAGACAGTCCTGCGCGTCGGGCTCCTGCCGCACCGCATCGGAAAGGGGGCGGACTCGGTTGAGACCGGGTTGATCCGCCAACGCACGGCTGAAGGAGCGAAGTTCCCCTTCCCGGTTCCCCGCGTAACCGTGGGAGAGGACGGCGAGCGACGCTTTGAAATGATCTCCACGATGCCTGAAGAGGATCCGGCGGGGGTGTACATGGATCGCGATGATGCCACGGTCGACGAGGTGAGGTTGGCTGTTCGCCAGGGTTTTGACGCCGGCATTCGAGCCCTCGCAGACTCCAGCGACACTGTGGAGAGGATTGTGGCCGAGCACTCCCAAATCCGGAGCCGTGTGATTCTCACTCCGACTTACCGTTACGCACACGTGCGTAACGTGGCAGTGAACCCGCACATTGTTGATGATCCGGAACTGGTTGCGTGGGCGAATGCCCAAATCCTTCTATGGGGAGATAAGCAGCTGTGGGAAGCAGAGATGAGCGCATTGGCGGAAGACGATTACCCAGCCTTTAGCGTTGCCCGCGATTCCAGGGAGATCAGGAGCCTGGATGGCAGAGCCCTGGAGAGTGGCCCCCCGGGCGTCGGGGACAAGGCGGAAGACGATTCGGCGCATGCCAAAATCGTGCGCAGTCCTGCTGCGGTGGTCCAGTGCAACCTGCGAGCTTTGCGAGCCAAGAGCGAAGGAGAACTAGAGCAGGCCGTGGCCGACCAGCTGAAGTGGATCGATGCTAGCTTTATCGGCCGTTACCAGCAGAATCGTTTCAACGCACCGGAGGAATACGAAAGCACAATCGGAGCTCCACTCGAGTTACTCGGGCAGGTCGCCGACTTCCTTGTGCAGCGGGCAGGCTACAACCCGGAGTCGATTTTCGGCACCGACTTCCTCGCTTCGACGGTGGGGGAGGATTTCGATCGCAATTGGCAGCCAGGTGCCAGCTCTGACCAGTTTTATGGCGGGACAGCGGGCAGCCTTTACTTCCTTGCTTGCCTGGTCAGCGCTGCGGATCAGGGAAGAATTCCTGCCGAGACGAGCGACGTTACAGCGGTTCGAGAACTTCTGGAGCGCGCTGTGTCCAGCCTTGGTGACCAACTTGGTGGAACCGGAGGCATGCCTTTGGTCGTACCCTGGGAGCACACGCCTTCCGGATGGAGCTCAGGGACTATGGGGCAGTTGCTGGCTCTGGCGCAGTGCCGTGCCAGTGCCACGCCGCCCAGCGACGAAGCTATTCCCAATCTCATCTCCCAAGCAACAAGAGACCTGCGAGTCTACTGGGCGGGGTTGAGCGAAGAGGAGATCGCCGAGCTTGCTGTGAGCGACCTGGAAGTTATCAACGGGCTGGCAGGCAACATTCGCGTCCTCAGTTGTCTTGGTGAGGTGGAAGGCAAAGAGGCCTACCTCAACATCAGTTCGGGAGTAGCCGCTGGCGCGCAAGTGCTGGAAACGTGGTTGAGCCTCCAACCTTGGAATGACGAGGACTTCTGTGGCTATGCTCACGGGCTCGCAGGGATCGTGGATACTTACCTGGGAATCGGCGGTAACCCCCATACCGCCCGCCCCGCTGTACAGCACATCGTGGATTTCTTGCAGCGGAGCGAACCCG
>QWCJ01000338.1_pt1 | contig 18870 bp, 10 predicted proteins | sample 1972501 | NCBI WGS metagenome assembly QWCJ01 (sample SAMN09866711, study PRJNA288562) | Human vaginal metagenome isolate term2_vaginal, whole genome shotgun... | isolation source: vagina | host: Homo sapiens | place: USA: California
CACTCGGACATCCTAGGTACACTTATGTACAGCGTCCTCTGCGGGGGATCCTGCATTGAGGACGTGAATAGATGCCGCTCCGAGATCCGCCAGATCCCGGGCAAGTCAAGGATTCCCTCTTCGGATACCACTCTGAGGTACCTCGAAGAGCTGTCCACAGAGAATAGTGACTTCTCCCACCCCGCCTCCCAAATATCCTACAACTTCAATACCAATAGTAAACTCAACAACCTGCTGATGCAGTCAGTATTGAGGTGCTTTGACCTGAGAAAGGACGGAGAGTGGGTAGATTTTGACTATGACAACGTGCTGATAAAGACGGAGAAGCAGGATGCGAAGTACACCTTTGAGGAGTGCCGGGGCTACTTCCCCGGTGTGGCTTTCGTCAACGGACACCCCTTCTACATCGAGAACAGGGATGGAAACGCCCCGCCCACTTACCGACAGGCAGACACGCTCAAGCGTGCTTTCGAGTTGCTTGAGAAGCATGGTCTGAGGGTGCGAAATGCCGTCATGGACTGCGGCAGCTACACAAAAGAGATCCTCAAGGAAGTCTCCAAGCACGCAAGCCGGGTGTTTATCAGAGCCGCCAATACGGACTACTACAGGAGCCTGGCCAATGAATCCACCGCCGGATGGCATCCCGTCAGGCTGGAGGGAGGGAGAAGACTGGAGTCGAGACGAGTGGTCTTCGACAATTTTCCCGGCTTCAGTGAGAAAGGCTATGAGATTGTCCTCTATCGGCAGATCGACTCAAGCTACGATGGGACACTGTTTGAGAAGAAACAATATAAGTGCTTTGCCATCCTGACTAACGCTAAAGAGCTCAGTGACAAAGAGGTGATTGAGACCTACAACGCCAGAGGTGCCGTAGAGCGCAATTTTGATCAGCTCAAAAACGACTTCAATTGGTCTCGCCTCCCCTCCTCTGAAATGAAGTCCAATACAGTCTTTATGATCCTGATGGCCATTCTTCGCAACCTCTATACCGCATTTGTGGAGGGACTCTCGAGGATCACCTCTCTACCTCGGACGTCAAGGCTCAAGGCATTCATATACAACTTTGTAACCTGTCCCGCCCAGTGGGTCAAGGAAAAATCCGGCTGGTACCTCGACCTTTTCTCCCCACCTAACATCTTATTTCAATATGTACGAAGACGAAAAGTACGAGTCTGAAGCAAAGACGTTTTCACCTGAAGGAGCAGTACGGCAGCGATCTGCTCCAGCCACCCCGTACCCTAAGCACCCTAAAGGGGTGAAAAACAAGGGTAAAAGCTCATACACAGCGTCTTTTTTCGCACAATACAACCGGTCTGAAGACCAAAAAAACGGAACTATGAGCTAAACTTACCACCATAAGTCCTCAAAAAAGTGTCCTGCCGACACTTTTGTCCACTTATCGACTATCATGCGGAATTGAGGTGGTCTTTTTAAGTATCTTTGTAGAAAAGCAACAGAGAATAATCACCACCGCACAACAATTGATTTTCGATGGTACAAGTTCTTGTCATCCTATTACTTACGGCAGTACTACTGATGTGGGGGCGGATCCGGTCGGATGTGGTGGCGCTCTGCTCCATGGTAGCGCTCGTATTGTCAGGAGTGATCACGCCGGAGGAGGGCTTGGCGGGATTCTCCAATTCGGTCGTCATCATGATCGCCGGGCTCTTCATCGTCGGGGGTGCCATCACCCAGACCGGTCTCGCCCGACTGATCAGCAATAAGGTACTCTCCCTTGCCGGAGAGAGTGAGCTAAGGCTCTTCTATCTCGTCATCCTCGTGACGATCATCGTGGGACTCTTCGTCAGCAACACCGGCACCGTCGCCATACTTATGCCGATCGTGGTGACGATAGCCTCGCAGTCGTGCGTGGATGCACGTCGGCTGCTGATGCCGATGGCCTTTGCCTGCAGTATCTCGGGAATGATGACGCTGATCGGCACACCGCCTACGCTTATCGTGCACAACTCTCTCATAGAGTCGGGGCACGAGGGACTACACTTCTTCTCCACGCTGCCAGTAGGGCTAGTGATCCTCCTGATCTGCGGGACACTCCTGCGACCGCTCTCCAAGCTACTCGATCGCAGCGGGGAGACAGCGACAGACACGAAGCGGATGCGAAAGAGTCCGGAGCAGCTCAGCCGGCAGTACAATCTACTCGAGGATCTCTACCGACTGCGGATCGAGGAGGGGAGTTTCCTACGGAAAAAGACGCTTGCCGAGTTGGACCTGACGGGGCGCTTCCACTGTAGCTTGATCGGTGTGAAGGGGGTCCACCTCGGAGCTCGTGCCACGGTGCCTACGGCAGAGACGATGCTGCATCGGGGCTTTGTACTCCACGTGAGCGGTGCGTATGAGGATGTGCAGAAGCTGGCCGAGGAGGCCTGTCTCACCTTCCTCGACGATGAGCAGGAGGGGCAGCGAACCTTCTCAGGACAGCTCTCCTTCAGCGAGTACGGCCTTGCCGAGGTGGTTGTGAAGCACGGCTCCCGCTTGGTCGGCAGACATATCAGCGACACCGACTTACGCCAGACCTATGGGATCAGTGTCATCGGGCTGCAGCGAAATCGCTCCTACATCACCCACAGGCTCTCCCGTGCCACACTGCAGGAGGGAGATATGCTCTTAGTGCAGGGCACATGGGAGGATATAGAGCGGCTGGGAGGTCAGGAGACCGACCTGATCCTCCTCGGAGAGCCGGCGACAGAGGCCTCCAAGGCAATCATCAGCGAGCGGGGTCCGGTGGCAGCGGTGATCATCTTCCTGATGATACTGGCGATGATACTCAACTGGCTTCCTCCCGTGATGGCGGTGCTGATCGCCGACATCCTACTGATCCTGACCCGCTGCTTCCGCAGTGTCAAGGATGCCATCGGGACGATAAGCTGGGAGAGCGTCATCCTCTTTGCCGCCATGATACCGCTGGCGACAGCGATGGACAATACCGGCCTATCCGCCATGATTTCGGGAGGCATAGTAAGCGGCCTCGGGACCTATGGTCCCTATGCGGTGCTGGCAGGGATCATGCTCGGCACGCAGGTACTGACCATGTTTATCAGCAATACAGCGACAGCAGTGCTCTTTGCCCCTATCGCTCTTCAGGCAGCCTCAGCCCTCGGGGTGAGCCCCATCCCTTTTATGATCGGCGTCTCCGTAGCAGCGAGCATGTGCTTTATGAGTCCCTTCTCCACCCCGCCCAATGCCATGGTGATGAGCGTCGGGAAGTACAGCTTTATGGACTACGTGCGGGTAGGACTGCCCCTCCAGGTGGTCGTCATAGCAGCTATGGTCTGGCTCCTGCCGCTCTTTTATCCTCTGTAAAGGTTGTAAGGGAAGAGCAAAAAGGGCAAAAAGCCGGGAGAATTTTCGTATCTTTATCGCTACGAGTACAAAGCAAAGCGAATTTTATGTCAGAGCGTAGAGATATAGAGATACCTATCAGGGAGTTACTGATCAACCAACTCTCACCGGAGGATCAGGAGCTTGTGGCTAAGGCTAAGGAGATCGTCTCCGGCGCCTATGCCCCCTACTCCCACTTCCACGTCGCTGCCGCCCTCCGTCTGGAGAGCGGACGGATCGTCCTTGGGACCAATCAGGAGAACGCCTCCTACCCCCTCGGGCTATGCGCCGAGCGGACCGCCCTCTTCCAGTCAGGTGCTCTCTATCCCGATGATCCCGTCACTTCGCTCGTGATCGTGGGTGCAAAGGAGGATGGCACGGTCATCAAGACCTGCGCTCCGTGCGGTGGTTGCCGCCAGGTGATGCTGGAGATGGCTGACCGCCATCACCACCCCTTCCCCGTGATCCTTGCAGGTCCGGAGTCGGCACTTGTGGTTGAGGACTGCCGAGACCTACTGCCGATCAACTTTGACGCCTCCTCTCTGTAATCAGCGATGAGTGACTTTGTCGTATCGGCACTGAAGTATCGCCCCTCCACCTTCAGAGACGTGGTGGGGCAGGAGGCGCTGACCACCACGCTCCTCAATGCGATCAAGGAGGATAAGCTCAGCCATGCCTACCTCTTCTGCGGTCCGAGAGGAGTGGGCAAGACCTCATGCGCCCGCATCTTTGCCAAGACCATCAACTGCGAGCACCGCACCCCGGAGGGCGAGGCGTGCAATGAGTGCAGCGAGTGCATCGCCGCCAACGAGCAGCGGTCGTACAATATCTTTGAGCTCGATGCGGCCTCCAATAATTCCGTCGACGACATCCGAAACCTCATCGATCAGGTCTACATCGCCCCTACGACAGGGAAGTATCGGGTATACATCATCGACGAGGTGCACATGCTCTCCTCCAGTGCCTTCAATGCTTTCCTGAAGACACTTGAGGAACCACCGGCGCATGCCATCTTTATCCTCGCCACCACAGAGAAGCAGAAGGTCCTCCCTACCATCATCTCACGCTGTCAGGTCTACGACTTCCGTCGGATCACTTCCGATGACATTGCCCGCCACCTGGAGTATGTGGCTCAGGATAAGGGGGTCAAGGCGGATAAGGAGGCACTCCAGCTGATCGCACTCAGCGCCGACGGCGGGATGCGCGATGCGCTGAGTATGTTTGACCAGATCGCCGGCTTTGGCAACGGCTCGGTCACGGTCGAGGGGGTACGGAAAAACCTAAGCCTCCTTGATGAGGACGGCTACTTCTCACTCCTTGACTACATCACCCGAGGCAATCACAATAAGGTGCTCCAGCTGGTGGACAACTTCCTTCGCCGCGGCTACGACACAGACGTGGTGATGAGAGGGTTCTCCAATTTCCTCCGCAATCTCCTCGTTGCTCGGACCAAGGATACCATCGCCCTCGTCGAGGCACCGGAGTCGATCAAGGAGCGACTAAGCAAGGTGAGCACTGCTCTGAAGCCGGGACTGATCTGGAATTACCTGAAGATCTCCACCGCCTTTGGCTCCAAGTACAAGAGCAGTAGCGAGCGAAGACTCGCCCTCGAGGTGGCTCTACTCCATATGTGTGAGCTCTCACCGACAAGCGAGCTAAAGTCTCCGGCTGAGGTAGCGGAGACGACCACCCCGCCTAAGCAGGCTCAAGCCACTCCCCCATCGGCACAGAGTCAGCCGACTACCCCGCAGCCCCAGCAGGCGGCACCACAGCAGCCGGCACCCCAGCAGGCAGCACCCCAGCAACCGGCACCTCAGCAGGCAGCACCGCAGCAGAGCGCTCGGCAACAGCAGTGGGGTACTCCGCAACAGCCGCAGCAACAGCCGGCACCACCCTATCACCAGCCGAGCGGGACCGCTCCGCAGCAGAGTGCGCAGAGCCGCTATAGCTTCTCACTCTCCACGGGACGGCGCACCGCTGACCAGGGACAGCAGATAGTAGCTCCATCGGCTAATCAACCCAAGAGAAACAATCCCTTTACTGAGGAGCAACTCAAGGGAGCGTGGACAACTTACCGCCATCAGCCCGGCGTGGATCGTCTGATCGCTGGTGCGATGAAGGATCATCCACCGGTCTTCACGCCCCCCTACTCACTGGAGATGAAGGTCTACAGCGAGACGGAGAAAGCGGAGATGGAGAAGGTCTCGGATCAGCTGCTTCAGTACCTCAGAGACAGTCTCAGCAATGACTTCCTGACGATCTCCTTCCCCGTGGTCAACGACCCAAGGGAGCTGGGTCCCACGACTCCGACCGAGAAGTATGACTACTTCGTCAAGAAGAATAAGTGGGTCGAGCGACTGGCAGAGGATCTCGACCTGAAACCCTACAGTTAAGTATATCATTCAACCACATTTTTAGTTTTTCAAACCACTAATTTTATCACAGCATGAAAAGAACTCTTTCTTATCTACTGATGAGTCTTGCCGTTGCAGGGACCTTTACCCTCACGGCTGCAGCACAGACCTCTGATCAGACGTCTGACGAGTATGTCTTCACGACCGTAAAGGCATGCGAGATCACCCCGGTACAGGATCAGGCATCCACCGGTACCTGCTGGTCCTTCAGCACTCACTCCTTCCTCGAGGCTGAGTCTATCCGCCAGGGTGGTCCCAAGCTGGTCACTGCACCTATGTACACCGCCTCCATGTCCTACAAGGATAAGGCGCGTGACTATGTGCGCTACCAAGGCAACCAAAACTTTGCCGAGGGCGGAAGCTTCTACGACGTCATCTACGCCGTGCAGCACTACGGCATCATCCCGATGTCTGAGATGCAGGGACTCAACTACGGCACCAAGCGCCACAACCACCAGGAGCTCTACGCCATCACCAAGGGCTTCCTCGACGGGCTGCTGAAGAATATGGATCGCCGTGGGACGCTCTCTCCCGTCTGGACGAAGGCTTACGACGGTATCATCGACACCTATCTCGGCGTGGCACCCAAGACCTTCACTGTAGATGGTAAGACCTATACCCCGGAGAGCCTCCGCAAGGCCATGAAGATCGATGCGAATAACTACGTATCCCTCACCTCTTACATGAGCCAGCCACTCTACGAGCCCTATATCATCCCGATCCCCGACAACTGGCGTCACAGCGCCAGCTACAACGTCACCCTCGACGAGCTGATGGAGACGATCGACAATGCGATCAATAACGGCTTCACCATCGCCTGGGGTACGGACGTGAGCGAGCCCGGATTTACCCGCGACGGTCTCGGCATCCTCGCCGACCTCGACCTGCCGGAGAATGCAGGCTCCGATCAGGAGCGCTGGGTAGGTGCCTCTGACAACCAGCGTCACCGCATGGTGATGGAGCGCATCTCCAAGCCCGGTATCAAGGAGATCGAGGTGACCCCCGAGTATCGTCAGCAGGGCTTCGACACCCTCGAGCTGACCGACGACCACGGCATGCTGATCTACGGTATCGCCAAGGATCAGAATGGTAAGAAATTCTATATGGTCAAGAACTCCTGGGGTGAGACCGGCAAGTACAAGGGCATCTGGTACGTTACCCCTGCCTTTGTAGCCGGCAAGACGATGAATATCGCCATCCACAAGGACGCTCTCCCCAAGGCCCTTCGCGCTAAGCTCGGCCTCTGATAGCCTCACCTAACCTCCTCTCACAGGAGGCATACTAATAGTGGGCAGTGCAGAAATGGTTCTGCACCGCCCACTACTTGTTTATATGCTTGCCATTTACTCCGTCAGCAGAGCCTCGATGTCCACTTTCTGCTTTGTGCCGGACCTCTGTCGGGCATGGAACGCCTTGTAGAGCGCCGGCACGACGATCAGCGTCAGCAGGGTAGAGAGAGCCATACCACCGATGATCACCCATGCCATACCGGTCCGGAGCTCAGCACCGGAGCCGTGCGAGAGGGCAACGGGGAGCATACCGATGATGGTCGAGAGGGCGGTCATCAGGATCGGGCGCGTACGGAGCTTGACCGCCTGTATCAGTGCCTCGTCCACCGGCAGCCCCTCGGCGCGTGCTTCGTTGGCGAAGTCGACCAGCAGGATCGCATTCTTGGCGACAAGACCCACCAGCATCACCATACCAAGCATGGCGTAGATGCTCATAGCAGTATTGGTCAGGGCGAGGGCGAGCAGGGCTCCTACGATCGAGAGCGGGATGGCGATCATCACGACGAGCGGGTCGGTCCAGTTGTTGTAGAGCAATGTCAGTGCGAGGTAGATGAAGAGGAGCGAGAGCAGGATCGCCATCATGAGGACGCTCATCGAGTCAGACATCTTCTTCATATCACCGGTGGTCTGTATCTGCACGCCACCGGGCATATCCTCACCATCGAGCCGGGAGATGAATTCCTTGGCAATCGCACCGGCAGGCACACCGTAGGCCTGAGCGCGCAGGGTGACGGAGCTATTGCGATTGTACCTCTCCAGTCGACTGGGACCGATACCGAGGCTGACATCGGCAAATTGCGAGAGCCGGATGAGATCGCCCTGACCATTGACGACCATAAGTCCAGCGACATCCTCGATGGATCGGCGAGAGACCTTATCGGCACGGATGTTTATCGCGTACTCATAGTCCCCCTCAGTATACCTGAGCTGGTCATTGCCCTGGAAGCTCGTCTGCATCATCATGCCTACATTGTCCAGGGTGAGCCCAAGATTGGCCATCTTGTCTCTGTCGACTCGCACGGTGACCTCCGGTGTGGCATTCTCGACGGAGAGCCACGGCTGTATCACGCCCGGTATCGTGCTCAGCGCCGAGAGCGCCTTATCGGCATAGAGAGCCACCGAGTCCTTGTCGGCTCCTGAGATGACGTACTCCACGGATGCCTTGGAGACGGTACCGGTCATGCTGACATTGCAGACCCTCACACGCGCATCCACGAGATAGTCCGAGAGAGGCTTCCGGATCTTAGCCACATAGGTCTCGGTGCCGCCGGGGACCTCCTTGAGCTTGACATTCATCTCAGCGAGATAGGGCGTCCCCTTGCTGCTCTGACCGTTATCACTGGTCAGACCGACCATGGTCACCACCTTCTCCACCTCAGGTCGCTGCATGAGCCACCCCTCGGCCTTGCGCACCAGCTTATTGGACTCCTCCATAGATATGTCCTTGGGCATCTCCAGCTGGATGATGCACTCGTGCCGATCCATGTAGGGCTGAAACTCAAAGTTGATAAATCCAAGTGGGAAAAGTGCCATCACACCGCCCATCAGGACGATGACGATGAGTGCCAGAGTCCATCGATGGCTCAGCCCCCGGCGGGTCACCATGGAGATACGATCCGCAAAGCGACTGATGCCCTCCTCAAAGCCACTAAGCATCCGACCGATGAAGCTGTCCCTCCTGAGGGGCTGCACATTCCCCAGCCGAGAGGTGAGCAGCGGCACAAGGGTCAGGGCGGCAAGGAGGCTGAAGAGGATCGCTATCACGATCACAGCACAGAATTGCCGCAGGATGTCCGAGACGAGTGAATTGGTGAAGATGATCGGCAGGAAGACGACCACCAAGACCATAGTGACCGAGATGACGGTGATGCCGATCTCGTTCATGGCATCCCAGGTGGCGCGGACGCGGTTTTTCCCCATCTCCATGTGGCGATAGACGTTCTCAATGACCACGATCGCATCGTCCACCAAGACTCCGATCACCAGCGAGAGTGCCAGGAGAGACATCATGTTGAGCGTGAAGCCAAAGAGCCTCATCCCGATGAAGGAAGCGATCAGGGACACCGGCACCACGACCATCACGATCAGGGCGTTGCGGACATTGTGGAGGAAAAGCAGGATCACTAATGACACCAGGAGGATGGCGAGCAGGAGATCCGTGAGCACGGAGCTGATCGCATTGCGGGTAAAGGTGGTGGTATCTTGCGCCACCTCTATCCTCAGTCCATCAGCGACGTAGCGCTCCTCGAGGGTCCGGATCTGCTCTGCCACAGCCTTGCTCACATCGAGGGCGTTGGCGTCTGACTGCTTGAGGATATTGAGGAGGATCGCCTCCTGACCATTGACGCGCCCCATCTTGACCGGGTCCTTGACCCCATCGACCACCTCAGCGATATCCTCGAGACGAATTGCAGTACCATTGACGTTGCGCAGGATCAGCCTGCGGAGCTGGTCGATGGAGGTGATCTTACCGGAGAGGCGGACCGCCATCTGAGACTCATCGCTCCTGAGATAGCCGGTGGGGAAGTCGAGGTTGGAGGCACGTATGGCACCCTGCACCATCACCGGTGTGATGCCGAGATCCTGCATCTTGGCCTTGTCGAGATTGATCTGGATCTCACGCTCCACGCCGCCGACCAGCCCCACATTGGCGATGCCCTTGATGTGCGACAGCTCGGGGACGACCCGCTTGTCGATGAGGTCAAAAAGGTCCGTCGAACCGATGTTCGCCGTGGCAGACAGGATCAGGATAGGCTTCTCATCGACCGATACCTTAGAGATCATCGGAGAGATAATATCCCGAGGCAGCTCCGCACGCCTGGCAGAGAGCCGATTTTGCGCATCGGTCATCGCCTTGTCGATATCGGTCCCGAAGTCAAAGGAGACCATGATCATCGACATACCCTCAAAGGAGTAGGACTGCATCTGGTCGATGCCCTCCATACTCGATAGGACCTCCTCCGCCTTCTTCGTCAGAGAGTTCTCCACCTCTGTCGGCGAGGCCCCGGGGTAGATGATCTGTACGTTGAGCAGCGGCGGCGTAAACTTCGGCATCAGCTCTGCGCTCAAGCTCCTAAAGCTCAGGAAGCCCAGCACGGTCAGCAGGATAAAGAGGACCGTGACAAATATCGGGCGCTCAATAGATGTCTTGACGATTTTCATACCTTACTCCGCTTGTCAGTCATTAACCGCCTTGACGGGCAGACCTTCCGACACATTGATCAGACCGGATACGATGATGCAGTCACCACTCTCCAGTCCGCTAAGGACCTCGATGCGATCACCGATGAGACCACCGACCGTGATGGCCTGCTCTCTTGCGATCCCCTCCTCAACAACGTATACGTGAGCATCCTTGACACTGCCGATGATGGCCCTGCGAGGAATCAGGATCCCGTGCGTCTCCTCACTGCTGCCAAAGGACACCGAGACATACATACCGGGTCGCAGTCCATCCACACCCTCCTTATCCAGCGTCACCTCCACGGGGAAAGCGAGGGCATGATTTGCCTTATTTCCCACCATGGAGATACGACCGGAGAGGGTCCGGTCGGGATAGACCTCGCTGGCCACAGAGACGGACTGTCCCTCTGAGAGCTGCAGCCGCTGACGCTCGGTCACGAAGCAGATAGCCCTGAGCTGCGAGTCATCGACGATGTCAAAGAGCTTGGTGCCGGGATTGACATAGCTGCCGACCTCCACATACCGCTTGTATATCTCGCCTGAGATGGGCGCCTGTAGGGAGGCATCGGCCAGTCGGCGTCGGCTGGCGACATAGCGACCCTCAGCCGCTACCATCTGGGTATTCATCGCACTGAGTTGCTGGTCGGTGACACCGCCCTGGCTGTGTGCCTGACTATATCGCTCATAGTCTCGCTTAGCCGCCTCATAAGCGACACGAGCGGACTCAGCATCGGCTCTCAGTGTCTCCACATCGAGCTGCACAAGGAGTTTCCCTTTAGTGACACGATCACCCTCGTCGGCATAGACCGACACGACTCGCCCACCGATGCCGGAGACGACAGATAGATCGTGTGCTCCTGACACGAGTCCATTGGAGACAAAGGAGGCGCTATAGTCGCTCTCACTCACCATTTCGGTGCGGACAGCCACTGCCGACTGACCCTCCATAAGGCCCTCTGTCTTGGCAGCGGGAGCCCTCTTATTGAGGGCCAAAGTCACTCCGATGAGACCAATGACCGACACGATGGCTAATGGGAGATAGATTTTTCGTTTCATGACAATGTGATTATGCTGAAGTGTGACTATTATTCCATAAGATCTCGTATCTCACCCCGACTCTTCTTGAGATCGATGAAGGCCTTCATATAGTCCCCGAGAGCGCTGGCGTACGACATCTGTGCCTGCACGAGAGACTGGCTCGCATTGAGGACATCAGAGAGAGAGGCGACACCGAGGCTGTAATTCTTCTGCGCCAGGTCAAGGACCTGCTCCGCGAGAGCTTGGTTATCCCTCTGTAGGGCGATGGTCCGCCGGGTGTCTCTCAGCTTAAGGGAAGCATTGAGGTTAGCCATCCTAAGCGACTGGTCGAGTGCGTGCAGATCCTCCTGCGCCTTGAGCAGGTCGAGGTGACTCTCGCGCACCTTGGCGAGACGAGAGCCACCGCTGAAGATCGGCATCCGGAGACTCACCCCGACCATGGCGGTCGGGTAGCCGTAGTTGGTTGCCCCACCGAAGAGCTGATCACTCATATGATTGTACTGCAGGTTGAGCGCCAGAGAGAGCGTCGGGAGGTACTCATACTTCTTCGCCCGCTCCTGCAGCTCGGCCATCCTCTCCCTCTGCTGCAGCTGCCTGTAAGCTATATGCCTGATGGGGTCAAAGGTGGGGGAGCCTACCATGGTGATCTCCTGCTGAGCCATAAGGCTAAGGTCGAGGGCCGGCACGGCGATAGGCTCTGTCACCTCAAAGCCCATCTGGAGCTTGAGCAGGTTTTTCTGCACCTCAAGTCCACTCTCTATCGCTGACTGCTGGGTCTTGAGGTTGGTGAGATTGACCCTCAGCCGATCCACATCCACCTTCTTGACCAAGCCGGAGGCGTAGTTGACCTCCATCATGCGGAGCATCTGCTCCACCAGTTCCACACTCCGAAGCATCTGTGACGCAGCGTACTGAGTGATCTGGACCCCATAGTAGAGGGTGGCGGTCTGAGCGATCACATCCTCCTCTGTCGAGAGGGCGCCCAGCTCTGCCATCTGCTTGGAGACCTTGGCAATGTCGAGGGTATTGAAGAGCGACATATTGAGCAGCTGCTGATTAAGCGCCAAGCCCGCATTGGCACTGTACTTTGTCCCCATCTCGATGGTCATGTACTCTGACGCATTGGGGTCGCGCATCTTCTCGGGGAGGAAGTTATTCATGAAGTTAGGCATGATAAACTTTGCCTTCTTCAGGTTGTCATTAAGCCCTGCGGACCCGCTGATCTGTGGCAGGAGAGCTCCGAGCACCTCCTGACGGGCTCGCTCAGCCTTCTCACGGTCATAGGCGGACTTCTTGACATTGCTATTGTGCTCCACGGCATAGCCGAGGCACTGCTGCAGCGTGTAGCTCTCCTGAGCGTGAGCCGAGGCTGAGAGCAGAAGCAGGCCGAGGACGAGCATCACCGAGCGACTATTGGATGATATCATGGTACGTGGTGTATATGAGTTGATTTCCTTCCTCGGAGACGATGGCACGCAGGTGGTACCCCAGTATAGTGGTAAAGTAGCTCCCGGCAGGGAGTGACTTATTACGCACCACGGCATTGATGTAGAAGCCAAAGACAGAGTACGAGAGGTACTCGCACATAAAGGGGATGTCCAGATCAGCTCTGTAAAGCCCGGTCTCCACCCCTCGTCGTAGATTAGCCTCCATCTTGCCACCAAAGAAATTGGACCCGATCGCATGCTCCAGCATCGCCTGATGTGGGTTGCTGCGCATCAGGTCGGAGAAGAAGACAGGATTGAGCGTCTCAAAGAGCCGATCCAGCTGATTAAAGCACAGGACCAAGCTCTCTATGGCAGACCTCTCCCCATCGTCAAGCAGCGAAATGGCACTTTGGAAGTCACCGGAGATGGCATGGACGCACTCCTTGAGTAGCTCCTCCTTGGAGGAGAAGTTGTTGTAGAGCGTCTTCTTCGTGACGCCCATCCTTGCTGCCATCTCATCCAGCGAGAGGAGGAAGCCCTCTTGCTTGAGGATGTCAATGGCCTTGCTTACGTACTTATCTTTACGACTTTGCCCCATAGTTATATTGATATTTGATTTCTGTTCACAGGGCAAATATACACTTTTTCTACTTGCAAAGTGTAATCAATATAACCTTTAGCCGTTTTCTTTCTGTTTTTCCCCGAGTTTGGCTATCAAGGGAGCTATCTCTCACAAAGGGAGATTAGGGGGCGAGGCACCCCTTGCGGGGTCGTATATCTATCCAGAGGCTCTCTTTCCCTCGGTCTTCGGCACTTCGTGCCTCGATGCACGTGCTATGGAGCAGCGATCCCTCCGGGGCTTCGCCCCTGCGGGATCTGCATCGGGTGCATCAGGAGAGGGATCTCTCGACAGGGATCCCCGCTTCTTAGCATTAAAGCTCAAATGCGGCTCTCCATCAGAGCTTCCGATCGAGCTCAAGAGGATGCCCGATTTTGCCGTCTACTCCAGGAGCATATCTAATACCGGTAAAAGAATTCTCTAATACCGGTATTAGTGATCTCTAATATCGGTATTAGTGATTCGTGAGAAAGGTCCCCTGTTTTTCCCTGCCGTTTTCGGAGCCACACTAGAGCTCCCCACTCGCCCTTTTGGCTCCCCTTTGTGTGTACTCCTGTCCGGAAACGACAGAAGCCCTGCCGGAGGGTCTCCGACAGGGCTTCGTGAGGTATATGGGGTGTGAGGTTACTTCACCTCGGAGCGAAGTACCTCGACGGCGCGCTTGAGCTGGGTGTCACGACCCTGCAGTGCCTCGGTGAAGTCCATGGGCTGCTTGACATCCGGCTCTACCTGATGGTTCTCGAGGTAGTAGCCCTCCTTCGTCATATAGCCAATGGCGGGTACGCCGAAGTAGATGGCGGGGTTCTGGAGGGTGATCCAATTGACGCTCGACATCGTCCCCGGTACCGGCATGCCGACGATCTTACCGATCTTCATCGTCTGGTAGACCCAGGGAGTGCCGTGGGCATTGGAGTAGTCGGCCTCGCAGGTGACCATGACACTCGGCTTGGTCCAGCGACGCGAGGGCATGGGGCAGTAGTCGCGCCCCTTCGTCATCTGCTCCAGATACTTCGTCCCGGTAAAGAGTACCTCGATGTCCTCGTGGAGACGACCACCGCCGTTGTTGCGGATGTCGATCACGATACCATCGCAATTGTAATACTTACCGAGCGCATCAGAGTAGACCTTGCGGAAGCTCTCATCGTCCATCGATGGGATGTGGACGTAGCCGAGCTTGCCCTGGGAGAGCTTCTTCACCTCATCGGCACGCTGAGCCACCCACCGCTTGTAGAGCAGGTCACTGAGCTTACCGGAGGAGATGGGCTTGATCGTCTCCTCCCAGCGTGCGCCACTCTCCGGGCAGTAGAGGGAGACGAGGGTCTCGCGACCGATCTTGCCACTCAGGAGAGGGAAGAAGTCGGTCTCTGCTCCGATCTTCTCACCATCGATGGCGGTGATGTAGTCACCGGCCTCGACCTTGGAGCGGAAGGTGTCGAAGGGACCGCCGATGACCACCTCATCGATCTTGAGCCCCTTATCGGAGGGTGTCCAGTCGAGGAAGAGACCCAGCTCGGCCGTGGAGGGTCCGCTGATAGAACCTCTGTAGCCACTGCCGGTGTGGGAGACATTCAGCTCACCGAGGAGCTCGGAGAGCATCTCGGAGAAGTCGTGGTCATTGGTGATGTAGGGCAGGAACTTCTCGTAGTGGTCGGTCAGCTTGGGCCAGTTGGCGCCATTGATATTGGTGATGTCCTCGTAGAAGATCCGCTCGCCCTCCTCGCGGCGGACATAGTCGTACTCGAAGCGACGCTCGTCAGCGGGACGGAGCTTCATACGAGCCTCGTAGGAGACAGACTCTATCTTCTCACCCGGGAGGGACATCTTCTTCATATCCCTTGAGCCGATCATGAAGATCTTGTCGCCCTTGCGGTCGGACATAAAGTTGTAGTAGGGACCATCGAGCTTCTTGAGCAACTCTACGTCGCCCTTGCGGAGGTCCTTCTTCCAGAGGTCGTATCCGCCCTCAAAGGCAGACATATAGTATAGTGTCTCGCCGTCAGAGGTGATGAAGGCATCACCAAGCTCGGAGGAGACAGGTGTGAGGCGAAGGATGCGGTGGTCGATATTCTCGAGCTCGACACGGATATCCTTCGTGCTGTCGTCCTCCTTATCGGCTTTCTTATCGTCCTTCTTGGCCTGCTCTTTCTCCTGCTCCTTAGCCTTCTTCTCTGCCTCGGAGAGGAGCTTGTACTCCTCCTCGTCGAGGATAAACTTGTCGTAGCTCTCGCGATTGAGGAAGACGATCATCACGTCATTCATCGAGCCCCAGGAGGCGTGGTTGCGCATACCGTACTGCTCGGAGGTGTAGATGATCGCATTGCCGTCCATCACGAAGCGGGGACTCATGGCGAAGTAGCCGGACTGGGTGAGGTTGTGGATCACCGGCTTAGCCTCGGTCGCACTGACGAGGGCAACGTCGTAGTAGGGGTTGTGCCCATTGTCAACGATGCTCATAGCGATCCACTTGCTGTCGGGCGACCAGGTGAAGTCGATCTGTCCGTCGCGCTCCACCTGATACCGTCCGTCAGTGATCTCGCGCTCCTTCTTCGTCTCGGTATTGTAGATCACGAGGCGGCTGCGGTCCTTGAGGTAGGCGAGGTCCTTGCCGTTGGGGGCAAATTGGGGGCAGGTCTTCTCCGACTTGTCACCGGGGATGAGGAGCTTCTCATCGATCAGCGTGCTGTGGGGGAAGTCCGGGTCGTCACTCCGCTTGATGGTGGCGACGTAGAGGTCGCTCTTCCCATTGCGCTCGCTCGCATAGACGATCGTGCGGTCGTCGCCAAAGGTGACACTGCTCTCCGCTGCGGGGGTATTGGTGATGCGCTTCGTGGTGGTGTAGTCGGCGGAGGTGACGAAGACCTCACCGCGGATCACAAAGGCGACCTGCTTGCCGTCAGGCGAGATGGAGGCGGAGGTGATGCCTGAGCGGAGTGAGATCTCCTGCTCGGGCTCCTCGACGTAGTCGCTGAGGATGCTCACCGGCACGCGCTGCGGCTGACCGCCTGCCCTCATCGTGTAGATCTCACCATCGTACCCGTAGCAGAGGGTGCCGTCGGCAGCAGAGGAGAGGAAGCGTACCGGGTGATCGGTGTAGGAGGTGAGCTGCTTGACCTCCTTGCCGTCGATGGTGGCGGAGAAGACGTTGAAGCAGCTCTTCGCACCGCGCTCGCTGAGGAAGTAGAGCGTCCGGCCGTCAGCCGAGAGGACAGGGTTGCGATCCTCACCCTTCCAGGTGACGATGGGGGTGTACTTCCGGGACTTGAAGTCGTACCGGATGAGATCCCTCGTGACGGAGGAGGTGTGGTGCTTGCGCCACTCATTCTCCATTCCCTTATGATCCTCGTAGATCAGGCCGGAGCCGTCGGGGAGGAGTACGCCGGCGGAGAGCGGGGTGGGCATCACCAGCTCTGTCCGTCCCCCCTCAGCGGGAATGCGGTAGAGCTCATTGTAGTACCGGGCGGGGAAGAGCGCGCTGGAGGCGGGGTCCTGGATGTGCGCAGCGTAGAGGATATACTTGCCGTCCCGTGACCAGGAGATAGGCGTCTCAGAGGTGCTGTGCGTCGTGACACGCTTTGCCTGACCACCACGGGCATCCATGACGTAGATGTCCTCTCGACCATCGGTGCGGGTGCTGACGAAAGCGAGCTTGGAGCCGTCGGGACTCCACATGGGTCTGTAGTCATACCCCTCTGATGTGGTGAGGCGCCGTGCCGTGCCGCCCTGCGTGGCGACGCTGAAGAGGTCTCCTTGGTAGGAGAAGGCGATCTCCTTGCCATCGGGCGAGATGGCGGGATAGCGCATCCAGAGAGGTCTCTGCTCCTGAGCGGAGAGCATGGTCGCTGCTGTGAGGGCAACGCTTACCGTCAGGATGATCTTCCTAAGATTCATTTTGATTATAGTTAAGTGGTTTGATGAATGTTGCATCGGGTGTTAGCTCCGTCTCCCCCTCTGTCTTTCGCAAAATTAGTCAATTTATGGCAATGTCCGGCGGCTAATGGGACAGAACATCGGTATGTCAGCCAAAACCCTTTAGCCAAGTCCAAGTCTCCTCCATAATCAACTGCCAAGTGGTGTGAAATGGGTATTTTTGTTTAGGGGAGCAGTGTGCGTGTAAGAGTCTGTCGCTCGAGATAATTTGTTGGAGAAAAAGAAACTGGTATCATGAAGCAAGCGGAGGAAAATCAGATCATCATCTACAATACCGATGATGGCAAAGCAAGAGTGACCCTCTATGCCAAGGATGGTAACATCTGGATGAACCAAAACCAGATGGCAGAACTTTTTGCCACCTCAAAGCAATCCATAAGCTACCACATAACAAACATACTGAAAGAGAGTGAGTTAGACGAGAAATCAGTTGTCAAAGAATATTTGACAACTGCCGCCGATGGCAAGAATTATCAGGTAACCTTCTATGCTCTTGATATGGTATTAGCCATAGGATTCCGAGTGCGGAGCGTGAGGGGCACGCAATTTAGGCGATGGGCAAATCACAACCTTAAGGAGTATATGATCAAGGGGTTTGTCATGGATGACGACCGCCTGAAGAATCCTGACGGCAGACCGGACTACTTTGATGAACTTCTTGAGCGGATACGTGGTATTCGTGCCAGCGAAAAGCGGTTCTATCAAAAGGTTAGGGACTTGCTCGCTCTGAGTAGCGACTACGATAAGAGTGATAAGGCTACCCAGATGTTCTTCGCAGAAACTCAGAACAAACTCCTCTATGCCGTCACTCAACAAACGGCAGCCGAGCTAATTGTGAGTCGTGCGGATGCCAACGAGCCCAATATGGCCTTGACCTCCTGGAAGGGCTCTATAGTCAGGAAGCAAGACATTTACACGGCTAAGAATTACCTCAAGCAAGATGAGATAGAGACACTAAATAAGCTCACCGTGCTCTTCTTAGACTCCGCAGAATTGAGGGTAAAAGAGCGAAAGGACTTGACCCTAAACTATTGGCGAAGCAACGTGGATGCCCTCTTAAGCTTCCAAAACAAAGACCTACTCAATGGTTGCGGCACCATCTCCAATGCACAGATGAAAGCCAAAGTGGATCAAGAGTACGAAGCATTTAATCGTCGCCGTAAGGAGCAGGCTCTGATGGAAGAAGAACAAAGGGAGCTGACTGAGCTAAAGCAAATTGAGCAAAGCATCGTCAAGAGACCCCAATCAGATGAGCTGTAAGCTATAATCAATCACTCGACTTTCCCTAAAGTCCTGAGATGACGCATCTGAGCGGTACAGCAGCCATTCAGCTCAGCGTGTAGTGTGGGGAACTAAGCACCCCTTGCAAGGGCGTAAGGGAGGGGGATTTTTGCTCGGCGACCCGCGAGGGGTAGAGGGGGACGAGGCGGGTCTCGTCACATCGGTCACCGCTTTGCGGATGACCGATGCCTGTGGAGAGACTGTTGCACGAAGGCGATCTGCTGCGTTGCTTTCGGAATTCGGTCTCGGTCCCATACGTGAGTACGCTCCCTTCGACCTCATCCTCAGCGCCTTGCATCTCATCCTTCGTGCAAAGTCTCAGCACATTTGAAACAAATGTGCGAGAATGGCAC
>QWCJ01000299.1_pt1 | contig 18825 bp, 19 predicted proteins | sample 1972501 | NCBI WGS metagenome assembly QWCJ01 (sample SAMN09866711, study PRJNA288562) | Human vaginal metagenome isolate term2_vaginal, whole genome shotgun... | isolation source: vagina | host: Homo sapiens | place: USA: California
AGAATATATCAATTCAAAAACTGGAAAGAAAAGAATAAAATAACAGTGGAAGTACAGAGAAAGGAAAGATGAATTACACACTTTTAAGGACACTACCGCCCAAATATCTATATTTGGTCTAATGACAGGTTAGAGAGTAAGTAGGATTGAGAAAAAAGATGGTCGTTTAGTAGTCTGCACTCCGACAATGATTGATCTCATGGATGATATAACAATACATATCCATTCCTTTTAATGCAGCCTTATTGAAATGGGGCGATGTTTCTCTTTCGTTTCGACATCTTCGTTAATCCGCTGCATTAACCACGAGCCTTTGTTCAAAGTATTTAGTTTTAACCATTCCGTACGCACTGTTCCGGATGGGTTTTGCCTGGGCTTTCTTCCCAAGCGTATCTCTTCGCGCAATGTCGCTGCCAACTCAAACGACTGCCATCTTTTCAGGATATAATCAAGCTGAGAAAGAGCTTCTTTCGTGTAATTGCCCATATAGAACGAATAGGCTCTGTTATACCAATAGTCGCGATTGTCGGGGTTGATCTCCAATGCTTTCGTATAAGCAACCACCGCACTATCGTACTGTTCCTCGCGAATACAAGCCATTCCGTATAGTTCGAAGATGTCGGCAATGTAAGGTTGTAGCTCAAGTGCTTTCCCACAATCTTCGTATGCACCTTTATAGTCTTCTAACCTGTATTTGGAAAGTGCCATCAGATACCATGCCTCATACAAATTGGGTTTTAAGGCAACGATACGATTGAAGATTTGCAATGATGCCACGTAATATCCCATGTCCAGCATTTTTCGCCCCTCTCCCATTAATTTCTTGATATTGTACTGAGCGGAAAGAGGTAGCGTAATAATTGCCAGCAGGCATATTACAAAGCATCGGATCATGGGGTTATCTCCTTGCCGGCTTTACTTTATATGCACAACGAAAATTGCCGGAAGCAAGCATCTTCAGCTTTTTGGCTATCATTTGCTTGCGGAAGGGAGAGATGTGATCGGTGAAGACTTTTCCTTCAATATGATCGAACTCGTGCTGAACCACACGTGCCAGATATCCGTCAATCCATTCGTCGTGTTCCTGCAAATTCTCATCCACGTATTTCACGTGCACTCGTTTGGCGCGCTTCACATTTTCGTGAATGCCCGGCAGCGACAAGCAACCCTCTTCTAATGTCTCGGTTTCGGAATCATCGAATTCCAAGATATGCCCATTGATGAACGCATGCTTAAAGCCCTTATATTCCGGATAATGCTCTGAAATAACATCCAAATCGATTACCACCAAGCGAATGGACTTTCCTATCTGTGGGGCAGCAAGTCCGATGCCATCGCTGGCAGAACAAGTTTCAAACATATCTTGTATCAATGTCTGCAATCCGGGATAATCCAAAGGAATATCCTCTGCTTTCTTGCGCAAAACAGGTTGTCCGTAAGTAAATATCGGTAAAATCATCTATAAAAAAATTATGTTCTTCTCTGCTTTGAAGAAGCACCTTAATTTATAAGCCTTTCGACTTCATATAATCTTGTAGGATAATTGTGGCAGACACTTCGTCCACCAATCCTTTGTCGTTTCTTCTTGTTTTCTTTTTCACTCCTCCGGCAATAATAGCCTGATGAGCAATGGCTGATGTGAAACGTTCATCGAAGTATTCTATTGGTATTGCGGGCATGGCTTTCTTCCAACGATTCACGAATTGCTGCACGCGAGCAAAGTTCTCACTCGGAGTTCCATTCAGCTGTAAAGGTCTGCCTATGACAATCCGTTCCACTTCCTCTTTCCGAACGTAGTTGTCCAAGAACTCGAAAAGTTCTGACGTGGGAACAGTCACCAATCCGTTGGCAATTATTTTCAATGGATCGGTGACTGCGATGCCGGTTCTTTTCTTCCCGTAATCTACGGAAACAATCCGACTCATTATTTAGAGAGCAACCAAGCGTCGGCGAATTGAGACCGCAATTGGTTGCGACTCTGAACTGCGGATGCCTTGCTGTCGTATGTGGCAGCCACAACGCGATACATATTAATTCCGGAATTATAAACTATCTGCGCACCATAGCCTGCATCCTGCAAACGACGGCACAACCCCTCTGCATTGGCTTTTACGCTGAATGAGCCGACCACTACACTATAAGTTTTCAAGCCCGTACCACTTACCAACGACACGTTCTCGCGACGAACAGCCTCATTGTCATAATTATCAACAACGCTGGTTTCAGTAACCGGTTGTGTCTCGACCGGTGCCACAACGGGGGCGTTGGTTGTCTCTGTGGCAGTCTCTGCTTCTGCAGCAGTATAACCGGAACGCTCTTGCGCTTTAGCCTTTTCGTAGGCTTTCTTATATGCACTTTCGCTTGATTTACAACCGGTGAAAGCAAGGGCAATACATATTGCCGCTCCAAAAATCATCAACTTTTTCATATACGCTTCTTATTTTATAATTATACTAATTCACGATTATTACGCGAAGATACGAAATAACCTCTAAAATGAAATAAACAGGGCAACTAAAGTTTGTTAAATAAAAGTAATATGACATTTTTAACATAAAATATACATGAAAAGTTATTGACTGTGAGATATTTTTATTATATTTGCGATTGATAATAATTGGTTTTAACTTTAACACTGAATGATTATGAAGACTTTAGGTTATATTGGTGCATTCCTCGGCGGTGCCATCGCCGGTGCGGCTCTCGGTATTTTGATGGCTCCGGAAAAAGGTTCAGAGACACGTACAAAGATTGCCGATGCGGTAGATGATTTCTGCAAACAGCACGACATAAAACTCAGTCGGAAAGAGGCAGACGAGTTCGTGGAAGACATTAAAGACGCAGCTTCTGAAGTACTCTAAAGAAAAGTATGTTCTCGAACAACGACAATGTAGAGACGATAGCTCAATTCATTGAGGTAGCCAAACATTACATCGGACTTCAGTATGAATACGTGAAGTTAAATGTTATTGAGAAGGTTGTAAAACTACTTACCGCCATCGCTTTGTTGGCGGTATTTGTAGGCTTGTTTTTCATCTCGCTGATATACCTCTCGTTCGCTGCGGCGTATGCCATTGAGCCGCTTGTAGGGTCGTTGGCAATGGCATATCTTCTTGTCGGACTTATTTACGTAGTCTTTCTCATCTTGTTCGTCCTTCTTCGGCATCAGCTTGTGGAGCGTCCGCTTGTAAGATTTTTAGCAAGACTTTTCATGTCAAGATAATTTCACCTCATGTTAAACAACTCACATTCACACGAACCCGTTTATAAGACTTTGAGCGAGATTAGATTGCGCAAGGCTCAGTTGCAAACTGATATAGCGAAAGACAATCAGCATATGTCGAAATTGTGGAACGATGTTTTTCACAACGGAAACCGCAGCACTTCTCCCACACGGCGGTTATCGGGATTTATGAACACGGGGGCTGGAATAATAGATGGGTTGCTTTTAGGATGGAAACTCTATCGCAGGTTCGGCGGAGGAAAGAAGCGCAATAGAGGTAAGCTCTTTTGGTAAAAAACGCTTTCTCATAGCGAAGAGATCTTAAAATCAAAAAGTGAGATTACCCGTTAAAGATAATCTCACTTTATTTTTTGTAACAAGTTTTCGGTTTCAATCTTGATAATAGACTCGCTTCACGCGGTTGCTTACATTTGTAAGCACTTCGTATGGGATTGTTTCCATAACATCGCTGAGAACGGTTACCGGCAGATGGTCGCCGAAGATTTCCACGCTGTCTCCTTCTTTGCAGTCAATGTCCGTCACATCTATTAAGGCAACGTCCATACATATATTTCCAACATAGGGCGCTTTTTTACCATTCACCAAACAATAACAGTTTCGGTTGCCGAGCCTCCTGTTCAATCCATCGGCATAGCCAATGGGAATTGCCGCGATGACACTGTCTCGCACAATGATTCCTTTGCGCGAATAGCCCACTGTATCGCCTTTGGGAACATTCCGCATCTGCAAAATTGTTGTTTTTAGCGTGGATACGTTGTTTAGAATCTCATTGTTCCGAGAGTTAATTCCATACAGCCCCAACCCCAGACGACACATATCCAATTGCCGTTCGGGAAAGTGTTCTATTCCGGCAGAGTTATCAATATGTCGTAATATTTTATGTTCAAAAGCTACTTGGAGTTGTTTGCTTCCCTTATCGAATAACTCAAACTGATGGGCGGAAAATCTATCAAAGTCATTGCTGTCAGACCCTACAAAATGTGAGAAAACCGATCGGGGAATAACGGAGCTTTGCTGCTTCAGGCGGGTTATCAACTCATTTATGTCCGTGTGGGGATTAAAGCCCAAACGGTGCATTCCCGTGTCAAGCTTTATATGTACCGGGAAGCCTGTTACTCCTTCTTTTTGTGCCGCTTTTACAAGAGCGTCCAACAATCGAAAGCTATAAATCTCAGGTTCCAATTCGTAGTCGAAGAGCGTTTTGAAAGAACTCATCTCCGGATTCATTATCATGATACTGCTTGTAATCCCATTCTTTCGAAGGGCTACGCCCTCATCCACTACCGCTACGGCAAGATAATCTACACGGTGTTCTTGTAAAGTCTTGGCTATTTCCACTGCGCCGGCACCATAGCCATCGGCTTTTATCATGCAGACCAGCTTTGTTTCCGGCTTCATGAAAGAGCGATAGTGGTTTAAGTTGGCAACCACTGCTTTTAAGTTTACCTCCAATACGGTTTCATGCACCTTATTTACTAATAGCTCCGTCAGTCGGTCGAAGCCGAAAGAACGAGCTCCTTTCAGCAAGATGACCTCGTTGCTTAATCCACGAAACACCTCGCTGTGAACAAAATCGGCAACTGTTGGGAAAAAGAATTTTTCCGAAATATTCTTAAAAGCATCGCACTCGTGCGTCAGCGATGTCCCTATACCGATGAATTTTCTCACCCCCCGCTTTTCTATGAGCTCAGCGACCTCTTCATAAAGACGGCTCTCGGTCTTACCGCTCTGGAGAATATCGCTTAAAATCAAAGTCCGTTTGCGCCCTTTGTGGTCAGGGCGTCTATTCATGAAGTCTAAGGCTATGTCAAGCGAGTTTATGTCTGAGTTATAAGAGTCGTTAATCAACGTACAGCCGTGTTGTCCTTCTTTTACCTCCAAGCGCATCGCTACCGGTTCAAGTCGTTCCATTCGCAATGCCAGTTCCTTAGGCGTAAGTCCTAAATAAAGCGCGACAACGGCACAAGAGATGGCATTTTTTAGACTTGCCTCATCAATGAATGGTAAGGTGAACTTCCCATTTACTTTATTTTTCCATGTATAAGCAATGGTAGTGTTAATGTTTTGTTTCTCAATAGCTCTTACGTAGAATGCCACCGTGTCATCTTTCATCGACCAAGTGAGCTTTAATGCCGGATAATCGGACGTACACACGCATTTGGAAACTATCTCGTCGTCCATGGAATAGACTATGGCTTCGGCATTTTTAAATAACAACAGTTTCTCTTTGCATTTTTCTTCCAATGAGCCGAAGTTCTCCTGATGTGCGGAACCAAGACTTGTCATCACGCCAATCGTGGGCTGAATAATGCGCTGCAATCGTATCATTTCTTTCGGTTTGCTGATACCTGCTTCAAAGACTCCCAGTTGTGATTGTTCGTTGAGCAGCCAAAGAGAGAGTGGTACTCCTATCTGAGAGTTGTAACTGCGAGGCGAACGCGTTACATTCATATTCTGCGATAGCAGTTGATACAACCACTCCTTCACCATTGTCTTACCGTTCGACCCCGTAATCCCTATCACGGGGATATGAAACTCTTTGCGGTGGCATTCTGCCAGCTGTTGCAAAGCTGTCAATGAATCGGCTACCATCAAGAAATTGGTCTGTGGAAACTCTGATAATTTATCCGGAAGTTCCTGCACCACAAAGTTTCTCACGCCTCTTCTATAAAGTTCCGGTATGAAATGATGTCCATCGTTCCGTTCTGATTTTAACGCAAAAAACACAGTCTCTTCGGGGAAACACAGTGAACGACTATCCGTTAAGACGAAGCTTATGTTGGCTTTGTTGTTGCCAATCAGTTTCGCGTCAATTAGGGATGATAACTTTTCTACAGAATAATTCATTGCACTTTTTATTAAGATACTTTCGCTCAGGCATGAAGCAAGAACGTTTGACTACATTGTAACGTAGTTTCGGATACAAAGGTAATCAAAAACTAAATAGCTTGCCTGCTTTCAGCTTCTTTTTTACCTTTTTTATTCTTCAATGCTGTTTCTTGGAACATTTAGGGCAATAACCTTTCACCATGAAATTAACGCCGGTCTGCTCAAAACCGTTTGGAAGTTGTAATTGTGGAACTGAAATTTCTGACAAGCAATAGGTATGCCGGCAGTGCTCACAGTAGAAATGCACGTGCAAGTCTTCATCTCTTAGGTGGTTTTCACTCATGCACAGTTCATAACGAACAATGTCGTTGCCATCCTCTACCTGATGTACCAAGTGGTGTTTGCGAAAAAGCACGAGACACCTAAAGATACTCGACTTGTCAATGGTTTGTAATTTCACTTCTAATTCCTTCATCGACAATGGATAGTTTTCCATCGCTAAAGCCTCAGCAATTACCATTCGGTTGGCTGTGGGTTTTATTCCGTGTCTTGTAAGCAATTCTTCTATATCCATTTTTTCTTATTCTTTCTCTATGCGCTTATGGAACAAATAGCTTTTTTTGCGTTCATGTTTTGAAAGCTTTTCTATACTTTCTTTATCTATCGAACGAAATATTATATTTTTCTTCAATTATTTGTTTTCGCTTCATCATGTTCTCTATAAAAGTCTTATATTCTGTAGAGTCCTCATTGAAAGGGCGATGGGCTAAAGCTCGCTTTATGGGTTGCCAGTCATCCAAAAACTTTTTTGCATATTCCGAGAAATACACTTCAACCATTCGTCCCCAAATATATTCTATTGCCTGCTCATTGGGATGTAGCATATCAGGTTTATAGAAGCGGTAATCGCGAAGCTCATCGTTCACAATCTCATAGGCAGGGAAGTAAACCAAATGCCCGGAAGAATTATGTACCACCCGATGAACCGCCAACAGGAGAACGGATTTGGACAGCTGACTTGCATGATATCCATACTTTGCGTATCGGATGGGACTTACGGTAAAAATAACGTTCACATTCGGTTTCACCGCCTGTAGCAATCCAACGACTTTTTTAAGATAAGCCGCACATTCTTCTGTTGTCAGTTCTTTCTCTTCGAACAATCGTTGTGGGCGTTTTCTACAGTTATCCACTATTTCTCCCGTCGCTTTCTCTATATATACATGATTGGTTCCCAAAGTGACCACCACGGTATCAAAGGTCTCCTTGATTTTCTCAACCGTGTGAAGAACGGAGGCAGGATTATACATCACGCCGAATGGATTAGCAATTACCGGGAAATGTTCTTCAAGGAAGCGTCTTCCTATATTATCTGCAAAACAAGAGCCAACAAATAGCATACGTTCACCGGGACGTATTTCAAAAATGGGCTTGGGGATATCAACTATTGTTCTGAACTTCATAATTACAAAGATAATAATTTTTTCCTGATGTCATTTCAGTCAAGTGGCTTTTTTAATTTTGTCGCAAAAGACAATGAGATTAAACCAAGATACATCGTTTATACGTCCAACACCAAACCATCATAGGCCAAATGGACATTTTTCGGCAATCGTTTTTGGGTTTCACCATGTAGCCCTATCTCGTGGGTGAGATGAGTTAAGTAAGTGGATTTCGCACCGATTTGCCGGCTGAACTCCACGGCGTCTCCCACAAGCTGGTGTGAGTGATGCTCTTTCTCCCATCGAAGTGCGTTCACTACTAACGTATCCACGCCCTCCAGATAAGCAAGCTCTTCGGGATTTATCGTTTTCATGTCCGTAATATATGCCATCTTCCCTATCTTGAATCCAAGGATGGGTAAATTCCCATGCATTACCTCCACAGGCATCACCTCCACATCGCCAATCGTAAAACTCCGATGCGCATCAATGCGGTGCAAAATTAGTTTGGGAACGCCGGGATAGAGTTTGTCAGTGAAACAGTAAGGAAGCGTGTGTCGCAATCCATTGCAAGTAGTCTTATTGGCGAAAACGTCAATGTCGGAAAGTTTGCTATAGGGTCGCAAGTCGTCAATCCCACCTACGTGGTCATAATGAATGTGCGTGATGAGTACTCCATCTATCCGGCGAAAGGGTAATGGGAGAATTTGTTGTCGAAAGTCTGGTCCGCAATCTATTAAAATCCTTGTATGTTCTGTTTCCAATAGGGCAGATGTTCTCAGCCGCTTGTCTCTCAAGTCATTACTAAGACAGACGTTACACCTACAGCCTATTACCGGAACTCCATTGGAAGTTCCCGTTCCCAAAAATCGTAATTTCATATTTCGGTAGCGACTAAAGACAACGCACATTCCATGTCAATTATTCCATGTCATTTCATGAAAGCGAACTAATCTTCTGCATGGATTGTTCGTATCGACAGTCTATTCTCAAACTGAGACAGTCGTTTATTTTATGTTTACTTCCGGATAAATGTCTATTCCGAATTTAGCCTTTACATCTTTTTGAATTGCCTCGCAAAGGTACATCACTTCCTGACCTGTGGCACCTCCCCGGTTGATCAATACCAAAGCCTGTTTTTCGTAAACTCCCACTTTACCCAACGTTCTGCCTTTCCATCCGCACTGCTCTATCATCCACCCAGCGGGGATTTTCTCGTGCTTGGCATCAATGGTGTAATGGGGCATGTTCCGGTATTGGGAGGCAAGCTCTTCGTATTTTGACCGTGCCACAATGGGGTTCATGAAAAAACTTCCACCGTTTCCCAACATGTTAGGATCGGGAAGTTTCGCGTTGCGTATCTCAATGATGGTTTCCCGCAGTTCTTCTGCCGTTGGATTCACAATCCCTTTCTTTTCCAAAGCCGCGCGAATATTTCCGTAATCCAGCTTCGGCTCGTATGTCTTTGACAACTTGTAAGTAACCGATGTGATGAGATATTTGTCTCGCCAGTCGTGTTTGAACTTACTTTGACGGTAGCGGTATTCACACATTGATTTTTTTATCTGTACAATTTTTCCCGTAGCTATTTCTACCGCCTCAATCTTTTCTATCAAGTCTTTGGCTTCTGAACCGTATGCACCAATGTTTTGAACCGCGCTCGCACCTACTTCTCCGGGGATGAGCGATAAATTCTCAGCTCCATAGAGGTTGTGTTGGACACAGTATGCCACAAAATCGTCCCATACGTATCCCGATCCACACTTTACGTGCTCTTCATCGATTTGCTTAAGATACTTGATGCCGGAGTGAAGCACAGTGCCATCATAATCTCCGGTCAGCAACAGGTTGCTTCCACCACCGAGAATCAGCAAAGGCAAGTCATCGTCGTTAAGATGCTTCACTATCTTTTGTGCCTCGTCCACGGAGTCATATTCAATGAATCTCCTACATTTCACGTCTATGCCGAAAGTGTTATGTTTCAAAAGGCTATAATTTCTCAAATCTTTCATGCTGGTTCATCCTTTTTGGCAAATTCCACTTTTTTGCGTGGTGAATACATCAATAGGCTATGATTTTCACCAACTTCCATGTCTCTCCCTTTTTCTTAAACACGAGTTGTGTTTCTATACCATTGGAAAGTCCGCGGAAAGTCAAGATTTTCTTTTTGCTTTCCTTGTATTTCTGACCGTAAAGGATGTTATAAATCATATCCCCCGGTATTTCCGGTAGAAAACTGCTCCACTCTTCAGCCGGAATCGTGGTGTGCACATGGTTGGTTTCCTCTCCGTTGGGGTCTGGACCATCGTAGGTTAAGGGATGGGCAACATGAGTAAGGTTTTTCGACACAAAGAACTTTTGCAGGAATTTCAAGAACGAAGCATTATGATTTGAAGAAAAACCCACATTTCGAATTTGGTTCATCGTCCAATATCCGGCTTGATGATCGAACCAATATTGTTCCACAAGTCCTTCTTTCAAGTGGATTTTCTCCACAATCACAGTGTCCAAGTCTGTGGATTTTGCCCATTCCGCCTGCGACTCATCATCAAAGATAAGTGTATAATATCCCTGCGGACGGAAGAAATGGTCGGTTTTCCATGCCTTGCGATTGATTTGAGTAGTCTTTCCATTGGTAACAACTGCCAGCGGAAACTTGATGCGACTGCGCTGTAGTTTCTTGTTGGCTATGAAGTTGAAGAAGAAGTCGTCGAACAATTGGTCGGCTGCTTTTGGCATTGGGGTCTCCTCGATGATGGCAGCGGTGGTGTCCACGGTTGTCGCGGTATCGGCAAATGAGGAATCAACTGCTGTGGAATCAATTGGTTCAACTTTTTTGTTGGAACACCCAATGGTCGTAAACGTCATAAACGCGCAAAAAACAACAAGAAATAAAACTGCTTTTCTCATATCTGTATATTGTTCTCTAATTCGATGCAAATGTACGATATTTATTTCTAATAATACAGCAAAAACTTTTTTTTCTCGCAGCTGTCTTTCTTGTTCAAATTATAAGTTGTATCTTTGCACTAAAATTTAAGAAAATGATCTTAGAAAAGATAGAAGAACTCCTGAGAGAAGTAAGTGCTGTTTCTGCCAAAAACGCCGAGGAGGTGGAGCAACTTCGTGTGAAATATCTTAGCAAGAAAGGTGAAATCAGTGCTTTGATGAGCGAATTTCGCAATGTTGCCGCTGACCAGAAAAAGACGGTAGGGATGAAGATAAACCAGCTCAAGACACTCGCACAGACAAAGATCAATGAGCTGAAAGAGCAAGTTGCCACGAAAGAAGAGATTGACGACGACCTTGACCTTACCAGAACGCCTTATCCCATTCAATTGGGTACGCGCCATCCACTCACCCTTGTAAAGAACGAAATCATAGATATTTTCGCGCGTATGGGCTTTACGCTCTATCAAGGACCGGAAATCGATGATGACAAGCACGTGTTCACGATGTTGAATTTCGCTGCGGATCATCCCGCACGCGATATGCAAGACACATTCTTCATTGAGCGCACCAATACGATGGATGTTACCAAGAACGTACTTCTCCGCAGTCATACCTCCAATGATGAAGCACACTATATGTCCACCCATGAGCCCCCCATTCGAGTGCTCTGTCCGGGACGTGTCTATCGCAACGAGGCTGTCTCGGCTCGCGCCCATTGCTTCTTTCATCAGGTAGAAGGACTCTATGTGGACAAGAATGTCAGCTTTACCGACCTCAAGCAGGTGCTGCTCACGTTTGCGCGAGAGATGTTTGGAGCTGATACCAAGATACGCCTTCGCCCGAGCTATTTCCCATTCACGGAACCAAGTGCGGAAATGGACATTAGCTGCAATATCTGTGGAGGGGAAGGATGTGGCTTCTGTAAACATACGGGTTGGGTGGAAATCCTCGGATGTGGAATGGTTGATCCGCACGACCTTGAGGCTTGTGGCATTGACTCGACAGTTTATACCGGATACGCATTCGGAATGGGTGTGGAGCGCATTGCCAATTTGAAATTTCGTGTGAACGACCTTCGTTTATTCTCGGAGAACGACATACGTTTCTTACACGAGTTTGAAAGTGTATTATAAAGTAAACACACATTCTTATAAAATCTTTGAAAAGAAGGCTGCCATCGTTCATGGCAGTCTTCTTTCAGTTTTGGCACATGATGAAGCTGATAACAATTTGCCCCACATATATGGTTTTGGAACTGGGAGCTATTTTTTACGCGTAAAGGACATTTGGTAGGCTGAAAAGCTCCAAATGTCCTTTATTTATTACCTTTGTACCATTTGAAAACCTATGAATAAAAAACATGTGTCTTCTGTGGCAGCTCAAATGTTAAAAAGAATGGTCATCGCCGGGGGCTGTAATTGTATTTTCGCGGTGATTGCAAAAAGCAATTTCAAGGTCGATTCTGCATAAATGTTCGGAAAGAACAATACGCAGGAAAATGAATTTTTGTCACTTATGCCGAAAATTAAAAAAAATCGACCGCCAAAGGCGGTTTTAATGAGCGGGCCTTTTAAAGGGCCCGCTCGAAATAAAACAATCGAGGAGACTACTCGAAGGGCTGCGCTACAAACCCGTAGCCGCGGTAGTTGTTGTTCAGGTCCACGTAACCACTGCTGAAGTTCAGGCTGTACGCGAGACTACTATTGCTGGGATAAGCACTGGACGACCAATAGCGACCGCGGGAACCGAGGTAGGTAAGCTTACCATCGTAGTAATAGCCCAACGCAGGGAGGAAAAAGTATTTATCAATCTCACTATCAGCAGGCTTGCCGGACTTTGGAGAAATGTAGTAGTAGTCGGAAGAAGCACGCAAATCATTACCCTTGGGATCTTTAAGCTTTAAAGCAGCAGGTTCCTTGCCGTTTTCCTGAGCGATGACGCTGAGCTTCTTCAACCAGATACCACCAGTATAAACCTTTCCGAAAACCTTCCACAGAGTGCTTTTGTCCCAATAGGCACCACCCTTCTCCACGTACCAAGCCATTTCGTTGGCATTGGGAAGCTCCTTGAAGAGAGCATTGGAAGCCTCGAAAGAACCACTACCTTCATGACACCAACGAGAAGCATCGGCTGCCTTAGACTGAGGATAATTTGAGCTTGTTGCATCATTAATTGTTGGCTGCCAAGGGTCAGTAGTAGCGTCCCACTCGTGACCGGACCAATAGTTCTCACGAGCATCCCACATGTAATAATTTTTACCTGTGTAAGTAAAAGCAACATAGTCCTCTGCTAATCCATCGGAACCATCGGCGTTCTCATGACCACCGTTAAGATCGGCAGAGCCAAGGCTTACGGGAATATCACAAATCCGATTGACAGCAAAGTTATGGGATTTGTAGTATTTGGTCAGTGTTAATTCCTTATTATCCTTAACGCTAAAGACAGTATATTTAACGCTCAACTTACGCTCGCCGGGAGCGATAACGACGTAAAGTGAGTTCTTTATACTTGTCGTTGCTGTACTTTGGTCTGCAAGCTCAAGACCATTGGGTTCTGTACCTACATTTAGCGTAATGGTCTTTGAATCACCCGTACTGGAAAGACCATCTTGGCCAAGGTCATAAGTACCGGAAATATTGTCGGCGTTTGAGGTGATCTCTATGCTTTTGATCTTATAGTTTGCGCGATCCTCCTGAGAAGCCATATAGGGAAGGAAGCAAAGATAGGAGGCCTTGTGCTCCAAGTCGAACTTATAACCGCTCTTACCTGCAGTGGTAGTCTTCGTTGCCTTTGCCACACCGCAATCGCCAACGGCACCAAAATGCTTGGTGTTGTTAAATTCGGATTGGGTCTGATTGTCGGCGATAACTACTTTCTTTGCACCGGAGTTGGTGCCACAATAGTACACGTCGTATTGACCATTGGTGGTGTAAGAACCATCTACCAAGAATGTTGTGCGAGGGGCTGACTCGGTGATAGTATTCTGACTCTTACATAAGTTGTTATTATCGTCCTTTACATAGATCTTGTCGCCAGTCTCCCAAAGGAAGACTCCTTCACCACCGATTTTGTCACGATTCATGGAAGTACGAGTGGTAATACCGGGAGTTAAGGTTGAACCATCGGGAGTACCTATCTGTACACGCTCCATGGGAACCTCGGTAACGATACCACCGGTAAAGGCGGTAAGCTGATCATTGGTGGTAGCCGTGCTCTCTTCGTTGGAGCAGCTACTCATCAGCACGGATGCGGCTGCGAAAGCCGCAAATGAGATAAATAATTTTGTTTTCATTTGTATAAATCGCTTATAAAATTAATTCATTAAAAAAAAGGTTATTACGAATAAAGTATTTAAGAGTTGCCCTCATACCACTTTAAGATTCTTCCTCTTCCTCAAGGTTACCATCGAAAGAGGCCTGCTTATGTCCGCCATCGGAAGGACTGGTTCCAACACAAAGCGAAGACTCTGACTCTGTTGCATAACAAGCGATGCGGGGACAAACATAAGCCGCCTTGACACCTGCGGCACCGGTTTCTGTTTTGTTCATAACGCTACAATAAATTTTGAATATGACTTTTGATTTCTGAATATACTACCATAAGAAAGGCGGGGAATTACCCTCCACAAACGGACACAAAGATTCGCTGCGCAATAATGCAGAATGCGCAGAAAGGGGAATAAGAGAAGATATACTTAATATATAAGAGAGAGAGAGAGAGAGAGTACAAAATTATTTGGAACTACCAAATAATTTGCGTTAAAAGAAAGAAAGTTATTTCTTCTTTGCAACACATCCTGCACCAAAGAATGTTTGGTACAAAACTGTAAGCAGGTGTGTGAAAAAGCTGATCCCAATCTCTATCAGTATTTAAAAACACTATCAGTATTTAATTTGTTGGCAAAGGTAAGGTATCTTTTCGTATTTTACAACTTTTTATAATATATTCTTGCATTTTACAACTTCTTTTTAATATACCTTCTCATATTTTACAACTTTTTAAAAGAAAACAATTTATCGACCCACTTCCTACCAATAATGTCCATTACGCCATCTTTTATGACGCCCCCCTTAAACTTAAATCGGACATTAGGATTTCTCGGTGTTACATGGCAGTGAGAAATTCTTTTATCTTTCCCCGATAGTGTCCTAAATGATTTCGTGCCCCTCCCCACGTACGGTTGTATCAAATCATGAGACTTGACGTATTTTTGTTTCAATGCTGAATAGCACATACCTTCTTATCATTTCAATTCATATTCAGATGGTGGCTAACAAACGCTTGATAGCGAGCATCCGCCTCGACCAAAACCGCGAAATTATATTACAAAAACCGCGTCAGAAACATGCCTTGTAATCTACTGATAATCAGAATGATATTGATTGTAATTTAAAAGGTAAGCTTTTGCACTCTAATTCATGACCTTTTGCATTGCAAAAGCTTAGCTTTTGAAAAGCAAAAGCTAAGCTTTGGATGGATGAATGAAGAAAATTTAGGACACTGTTGAACTTTTCACATATAGCAGGGAAGGATTTTCGTGTTTTCAATGGCGTTCGGCTAAATAAAGAGAATGTGCTTATCTTTTGTCTTGCCCGGACAAGCGCAGGTGTTGATATGAGTTTATTGCGTGTGGTTTTTGCCAAGGCAGTGTCATTATTAAACAAGTTTGGGCTGACTTTTCTAATTTGGAAAGTCAGCCCTTTTGCATCTTTGTTCTTACCGGAACAATTATAATAGGAACAAATGTAGATGGTTTATCTGATAGCCATGAATGTCAATAATCCACGTTCTTTGCCTGATTGGCTATGAACACGCCACCGAGAATTAGCGCACTGCCAATGTAAGACATTAGTACCATATTTTCACCAAGAACGAAATAGCTGGCTACAACAGTGGCTATGGGGCTAAGATAAATATAATTGGCTGTTTTGAGTGCTCCCAATTTTGTTACCACCCAGCTCCACAAAGCGAAACATACGAACGATGCGATCAGTCCGAGGAAAATAAGGTTGCCCCAAACTTCCGGATTGAGAAAACCTTTGAGCGGAAAGTGCCAAGGCTCAATCAAATACATGGGTAGCGTGGTTAGCACACCATAGATGAATACTTTTCGGGTGATAAACACAGAAGAGTATTTGCTCGCAGCTTTCTTGATAAGCAATGAGTAGAAAGCCCAACTAATGGCAGCAGTCAGAGCCAACATATCCCCCAAAGACTTGATATTCAACTCAAAATGGTCTTTGAAAATGACAAATCCCAATCCCACCAATGCCATGATGGAACCAATAGCAAGCATCCAGCTGAACTTTACTTTCTTACTGAACATGAGCGCGATGATGACCGTTAGCAGTGGTGAGGTGTTGGCAATGAAGCTCACATCGTTTACATAGGTCAGTTTTACGGCATAGTTCTCTGTGATGAAATAAAGCGAACCGCCCAAAATACCCAAAAGTAGCATCATTAGTTCATCTTTCCAATTTCCGCAGAAAACTTTTTTGGGCGAAATGAACCAAATGCAGATATAAGCAATGGCAAAACGCAGGAGAAAAACATCCTGTGGTTTCAGACCATTATCTACGAGTACGCGTGTGTTCACGAAAGTAACACCCCATACGATAACCACAAATAGGGCTACTAAATGGTAAAATAGATTTCGCATTGTGCTTGGTTGTGTTGTAGTATTTGATTTCATGCTGCAAAGATAGGAATAAATGAATAAAAAGCTTATATAAATCCGTAAAAAATTATCTCCCAGAGAACTTTTTTTTATTTATGTGTTCCTTTTCTTACTTTTTTACCAAATAAATGGGCAACACATTCTTGTTTTTCCCGATTTTTCAACACAAACCTGTTCATTCTCATCATAAAATTGTACCTTTGTGGCAATATTGATTTATAAAAACTAATTTGTATGATGGTTAAAATCACTTTCCCGGACGGCTCCATTCGCGAATACGAACAGGGAGTTACCGGACTTCAAATCGCAGAGAGCATCTCACCGGCTCTCGCCCGCAACGTTGTATCTTGTGGGGTGAATGGTGTAACGACGGAACTTAACCGTCCTATTAATGAGGATGCTACAATAGCACTTTATAAGTTTGAAGATGAAGAAGGAAAACATACCTTCTGGCATTCTTCGGCTCACTTACTTGCTGAGGCGTTAAAAGAACTCTATCCGGGAATTCAATTCGGATTCGGTCCTGCAATAGAAAACGGATTCTTCTATGACGTACAGACAGCTGACGGTACTCCGATTTCTGAGAATGATTTCCCGAAGATAGAGAAGAAAATGCTTGAATTGGCGAGAAAAGATTCTCCCATAGTTCGTCGTAACGTTGCGAAAGACGATGCTGTAAAGGAATTTAAAGCTGATGGGCAGACTTATAAGGTAGAACATATCGTAGAAGACTTGGAAGACGGAACAATTTCTACCTATTCACAAGGAAATTTCACTGACTTGTGTCGCGGTCCTCATCTTGTGTCCACAGGAGCTATCAAAGCCGTGAAACTAACAAGTGTAGCCGGTGCATTTTGGCGTGGCGATTCTAATAGCGATCAGCTGACACGTATTTATGGTATCACGTTTCCAAAGAAGAAAATGCTGGACGAGTATCTCGTCATGTTGGAAGAGGCCAAGAAGCGCGACCATCGCAAGATAGGTAAAGAAATGGAACTCTTCATGTTCTCCGACAGGGTAGGAAAAGGACTTCCCATTTGGCTGCCAAAGGGAACGCAAATGCGACTTCGCCTGCAAGAAGTTCTGAGAAAGTTGCAACGACCTTATGGCTATCAGGAAGTAATCACGCCCGGAATCGGTGGAAAGAACTTGTACATCACCTCCGGACACTATGCACATTATGGCAAAGATTCCTTCCAACCCATTCAAACACCGGAAGAAGATGAAGAGTATATGTTGAAACCAATGAACTGTCCGCACCATTGTGAAATCTTTGCGAGCCGACCACGTTCCTATAAAGATCTTCCCTTGCGTATCGCTGAGTTTGGTACTGTTTTTCGTTATGAAAAGAGTGGCGAACTGCACGGCTTGACGCGTGTGCGTACTTTCACACAGGACGATGCGCATCTATTCGTTCGTCCCGAACAAGTGAAAAAGGAATTTGAAGACGTTATTGATATCATCCAAAAGGTATTTACCACCTTTGGGTTTGAGAACTATGAAGCGCAAATCTCACTGCGCGACCCTGCGGACAAAGAGAAATATATCGGTTCCGACGATGTTTGGGAAGAGAGCGAGAACGCCATAAAAGAAGCTTGTAAGGAAAAGGGATTGAAAGCTCGTGTTGAAATCGGAGAGGCAGCGTTCTATGGACCAAAGCTTGATTTTATGGTGAAGGATGCTATCGGGCGTCGTTGGCAATTGGGTACCATTCAAGTAGATTATAACCTTCCGAACCGCTTTAAACTGGAATATACCGCCGAAGACAATACGAAGCAAACTCCGGTAATGATACACCGTGCACCATTTGGCTCTTTGGAACGATTTACCGCGGTGCTGATTGAGCATACTGCCGGACATTTCCCACTCTGGCTGACACCTGATCAAGTAGCCATCCTCCCTATCTCGGAGAAATATAATGGTTATGCCGAGAAAGTGAAGTTATTCCTTGAGGATAAAGGTATAAGGGTGCTGCTGGATGATCGCAACGAAAAGATTGGTCGTAAGATTCGCGATAACGAATTAAAACGCGTTCCATACATGATAATCGTGGGCGAACAGGAAGAAGCGAAAGGGCTTGTCTCCATGCGTGTGCAAGGAGGTGGCGAACAAGCTACCATGCCTATGGCAGACTTTGCAAAGCGCATCAATGATGAAGTCAGTGGACAATTGAAGAATTTGGATTGAAATAGATATTGACATCGTGAATTATTTGCACAATGCTTATGGAATAATGGTCTTGCACAGCTCTGTGCGAGACTATTAATGTAGTAGTCGTTATGATGTTTCAGATATTTCGACTGAGCCGATATTTCCATAAACGAATCTTTACTATAGCTATTAAAGCAAATTTTTAATAAATAGAACTATTTATCATGTACGAAAAAGTAATTCAAGTACTCTTTTCTTTAGGTCTTATTTTTACCCTATATAGTCTTATTTTTAAAAATGTGAAGATAAAGGATAAACAGCTTAGGAAAGTAACTTGTGAACGCGACTTCCTTTTAGCAATTCTTTATTTGTACCTGATTCTTAGAAATTGGGATTTCTGATTAAGGTTTGTAATTTAGTACTTTGTTATATAACAATACTCTGTTAATAATCACATAATTGTTTGAAAATGAGCGAGTTGATTAACAAAACATAACTAAATAAATTTGGCTAAGTGTCTGATTTTCAGT
>QWCJ01000669.1_pt1 | contig 18711 bp, 18 predicted proteins | sample 1972501 | NCBI WGS metagenome assembly QWCJ01 (sample SAMN09866711, study PRJNA288562) | Human vaginal metagenome isolate term2_vaginal, whole genome shotgun... | isolation source: vagina | host: Homo sapiens | place: USA: California
GGTTAATATTGGGATCGACTCGTTTGTTTATGCGAAGCCAAATATCAACCTTACGATAAGAGCAGCCAACTTTAAAGAGAAAAGCGGGCTCACAGTAGAGGAATTTACAGGGGCATTTGCCTATAATCAGAAGTCGATAATCTTGCCCAATACGCACATCAAGCTGCCTAACTCACAGCTAGATGGTCGCTTCGCTATGGATCTTAATGTTTTCGACGATACACACCCTGGACGGCTCAGCACGGAGCTACGAGGCTATTTAAGCAAAACCGATCTCAAGCCTTTCCTCTCTGCTATGCCACGGCACATCTACCAAGCCTTTCCAAACGATAGGCTCAGCCTTGGGGGTAGCATTGATGGCAACCTGCAAAAAGCCGCTTTCCGCCGTTTACACCTTGCTATGCCCAAACGCTTCGACCTTACAGCGACGGGCAGTGTGGCAAATATCATAGGCAAAAAGCCTTTCTACAGCAGTTTTAAGCTAAAAGGAAAGGCACAAAATCTCGACTTCATTCGTCCTATGATGCCCCGCAATGTGGCAAAAACCATTCGTATCCCACACGGTATTGGGGTGGATGGTCGGTTCGCAATGGGCAATACGCTTTATACGGGCAATACGCTTATTACGCAAGGAGGCGGATCGGTACTTGCCCACTTTGCGTATAATTTGCAAACCGATAATTATAAAGCCAATATCAAAGCACGCAATTTCCCACTGCAAAACTTCCTGCCTGGGAAAGGACTTGGTACGTTCTCGGGTGCGATAGCCACACATGGGCATGGCACCGATGTGCTGAACCATCGCTCCTCAATGAACCTCTCGGCTAGCATTGATCGCTTTAAGTACGACAAATATGTGTTAGATGGTTTCGGAGGAAAGATAAATAAGGTGGGCGATAAGCTGTCCGCCGACATCAATAGCACCAACAAAATGGTGGGAGGACGGTTTGCTTTCCGTGGGCGGTTGGCTCAAAACCTTGTAGCAGGACACGTAAAAGGCACGCTTGCTCGTATCGATTTGCAGGCACTTGGAGCTATGAAGGAGCATTATGTGGTATCGGGCTGGACCGATGCCGAGCTACGCTCGAACATGAAGGACAAACATTATTTTAGCGGTCCGCTACGTGGTTTCAAGCTCGTTGAGGAAGGTAAGAAAGGTAGCAGCGTGCTTGTGGCAGGCAATGTGCAGGCTACGGCAAATGTTGTGGGTAGCCACATTGATGCAAAGGTGCAGGGGCATGTGTCGGATACCAACTTGAAAGCCCTCCATATCATGGATAAGGCTTACCATATCAATACCGATGCTAATATCCATTATACACAAGACGGGGGCAATCGCTACACTATAAAAGGTAATGTGCAGCGCTTTAACCTCACCGAGCATCGTGGAAAAACAATTGTTCCACTTATGGTGGGCAACTTCAATATGGACATTGCCATGCGTGGTAAGCAGATGGGCGGAACGCTAACAGGCAACCTTGGCGAAGCCGATTTGTACCAGCTAGGCATTGTGGATAACCCTATGAAAACACGCGGAACGCTAGATGTCTACTTTGCCTCTAACGGTGGTGATGATCTAAAGGTGAAGGGCTTGTTAGGCAATGTTACCATTGATGAGGAAAACAAACGCTATACGCCGGGAGATGTCCTCGTGGATATTGTGAGCTCGCAGGGCAGTTTCAGTGCAAAAGTAGAGGGTGGCGACTTCCATTTGAATACCGCTATGGACAGTGGTGTGCAGCAGCTGGGCAAGAAGTTTGGTGCCATTGCCAACGCTATTAGTCAGCAATTGACGAATAAGCGCATTGACCAAGCAGCCATTCTTCGTTTCCTTCCACATGGACATCTACAGTTGAATACTGGCAAATCCAACTTCTTTAGTCAGCTATTGGCAAACAGAGGCTACCAGTTTACCCACGCCGATATTAACATAATGTCATCGCCCGATCATGGTATAGACGGCACTATCGCCATCGACTCGCTCGCTTATAACGATGTGCGCATGGATAAAGTGAATGTGGATCTGAAGAGCAACGAGGGTAAGATAGGCTATACTGGAACGATAGTAAACGGTGCTAACAACAATTATCCATACACCGCCTTCCTCAATGGTACACTTTACGAACATGGTGTGCGTACCCAAATAGCCATTTGGGATCAACGAGGCAGGGTGGGTATCGACCTTACTTTGCAAGCAGCAATGGCAGATCAAGGTTTACGCTTTAATATCACATCGAAGGATGCCATATTGGGTTATAAGACCTTTGCCGTCAACGACTCTAACTATGTTTATATAGGACGCGACCAACGTGTATCAGCCCATGTAGATATGCTTGCCAAAGACGGTACAGGTGTGAAGGTGCGCACCGATGATGAAGATACCGAAGCATTGCAAGATCTCACCCTCTCTATTAACAAACTAGAGCTAGGCGAAATCTTTAAGTTCTTGCCTTTTATGCCAAATATGTCGGGCGAGCTGAATGGCGACTACCACGTTGTGCAAACCCCATCGCAGCTTAGTGTGTCGAGCGATATGAACATCAAACGCTTTGTGTATGAACATAACCGTATGGGCAATTTGGGCGTGCAAATGGTATATATGCCAAAAGGCGAGAATAGCCACTATGTAGATGCGCTTATTAGCAAGGACGACATCGAAGTGGGTAAGCTTACGGGTACTTACGATAATGCTGGTGAAGGCTATTTAGATGCGGTTCTCGATATGAATAAGTTTCCTCTAAATTATGTAAATGGCTTCATTCCAAACGGTATTGTAGGCTTGCGAGGTGCTGGCTACGGCTCGTTAATGATGCAGGGACCACTGAACAAGCTTGATGTCAATGGCGAGATAAAAGCCGACTCGGCTTATTTGGTGAGCGATCCATACGGTGTAGAGATGCGCTTTGGCAATCAACCGCTGGTGATAGCAAATAGTGCGATAGCTTTTAACGATTTCAAGGTGTATGGTGCTAACAACAAACCGCTGACGATGAACGGAGCACTCGACTTCTCGAATACCAACCGTGTGATGCTGAATATGACACTTCAAGCACAGGATTTCCTACTCATCAATGCTAAGGAAAACCCACGCTCGGAGGCATACGGTAAGGCGTTTGTCAATTTTATCGGCAATGTGCAGGGAGAGGTGAGCAATCTTCATTTAAGAGGTAAACTAGATGTGTTGGGAAGTACCGATATGACCTACATTGTGAAAGAGCAAACCTTGATGAGCGATACACAGCTCAAGGATCTGGTGAAGTTTACCAATTTCAAGGATTCTACAGAGCAAGTAGTGCGTCGTCCCGACCTTACAGGCTTTGCAATGGCCGAACACACCAACTATATTGATATGATAGGTGGAGGTGGGCTTAACCTAAGTTACGATCCTACCAACGGAGCGCAGTTGCGTGGGCGTTATACGCTCAATAGTGGTGAGATGAAGTACACCATGGATGTTATTCCTTTGCGTACCTTCCATATTCGAGAGGGTAGTTATGTCGACTTCACGGGCGATCCTATGCAGCCTACGCTGAATATCATTGCTACTGAAGCCGTTCGTGCGAGCGTTTCGAGTGGGGAAGGAAATGGCAAATTGGTCGATTTCAATTGTGGTGTGAAGCTCACAAAACAGTTTCCTAAGCCAAGTTTAGAGTTTATTATCGAAGCTCCTGACGATCAAGAAATGGAAAATGCGTTAAAGACAAAATCGTTGGAGGAGCGTTCTAAACTAGCCGTTACGATGCTAGCGAGTGGCTTATACTTCGATGGTGAGAATACATCGAGTGCTAACACAGCAATGAATGGTGCTTTGGCGAGCTTCTTGCAAACACAAGTAAACGCAATAACAGGGCGTGCCCTTAGCTCAATGGGGCTAGACTTATCGGCTAATTTGGAAACGGCAGCCGATGTAAATGGCTCATTACACACCGACTATACCTTCAAATTCTCGAAGCGTTTCTTAAACAATCGTTTGAGAATTATCCTCGGTGGACGTGTGTCGACAGGCTCTACGCTGTCGCGCGATAATGGGGCTTACTTCGATAACTTCTCTTTGGAGTATCGGCTTAATAAGAGCGAAACAAAATATCTCAAACTCTATTATGAACGAGAGGCATACGACTGGCTAGAGGGCGATCTCAGCGAGTATGGCATTGGTTTCCTATGGCGACGCAAGTTAGCCCGCTTTAAGGACATCTTCCGCTTTAAGAAAGACAGCGTTGCAACGCCAAGAACTGTAGTAAAAGACTCGTTAGTAAACTTTGTGAAGTGAGAAAAGAACAGAAAATAATGAAATATCCATTCCTAAAAAGAAATGCTATGAGAGGGCTTCCCCTTCTCTTGCTTATAAGTGTTGGGGTGTTTGTGCTAGCAGCTTGTAGCACTACCGCTGGTTTGCGTGATGATCAGCAGCTATATACAGGTATGCTTTCAACAAAATATAACAACTACGAGAAGAACGACCATTTTCTGAACGTCCAAGAAGAACTCGACCTTGTGCTTGCTTCAAAGCCAAATGGTGCGCTCTTTGGTAGTCCGTCTATTCGCTCTCCTTTCCCCATTGGCTTATGGATATGGAACGCTTTTGCAAAGGATACTACCCGTTTTAGTCGTTGGCTAGTAAAAGCCTTTGGCTCTACTCCCGTTACCATCAGCGCCGTTACGCCCAACTTGCGTGTGCAGGTGGGTGAAAACCTATTGAAAAAGCGAGGTTATTTCAATGGAAAAGTTTATTATGAGCCTGTTCCGCAGCGTAATCCCAAGAAGGTAAAACTAAAATACACAGTCGATATGGGGCATCTTTGGACACTCGATAGTTTCCGATACGTCAACTTCCCCAACTATATGGACACGCTCATTGTGGCTAGCAAACCATTGGCAGAGATCAATATAGGCGACCCCTTTGATGTGGCTACCCTTGAAAAAGAACGCCAACGTCTTACCACACTGTTTAAGGATAATGGCTATTACTATTATCAAAACAATGATGCTAGCTATCTTGCCGACACTACAGCAATACATGGTAAGGCAAGGATGCGCCTTCAATTAGCCGATTCGGTAGGCGAGCAAGCACTTCGACAGTGGTATATAGGCAACATTACGGTAAATCTTCGGAACGACTTCTTTGAGGAATTAACACAGCAACATAAGTCGCGTAGGTTTACGATTAACTACAATGGTAAGCGTCCTAAGCTCCGTACACGTGTGTTGAATAACGAGTTGAAGATAAAAAAAGGCAGCCTTTACAGCTATGAACAGTATCAAAAGAGTCGTCAAAATCTAAATTCTACAGGTATTTTCCAAGCTACCAATTTCACCTTTACTCCTGCCGACTCGACCGATACTTGTAAGGTGCTCGACCTAAAGATCGATGCCGTGTTTGATAAGCCATACGATTTCTCTGTTGAAGCTTATGGTAAGGGTAAGACTAATCAGCGTTATGGTCCAGAACTTGTTCTCGGACTTACCAAGCGTAACGCCTTCCGAGGTGGCGAACTGCTGAATATCAATTTGCATGGATCTTACGAATGGTCGTCGGCGCGTAGTAATGGAGGTAGCACGTTTAGCCTCAACAACTATGAATATGGTGTAGAAACAAGCTTACAGTTTCCCCGTATCCTGAACCCTTTCCGTATGCCTAAGAAGTGGCGACGAGCGCACAGAGCAAAGCAAGTGGCAAAGGCTTTGGCAAAGGGCGAAACATATAGGGCTAAGCCACGTCCTACTTTCTTCTCCACTCCTACTACCCTTCTCAAGGCAGCTTTTAATATTCTCAATCGTGCAGAATACTTCCGTCGGCATGTAGTATCGGGCGAGTTTACCTATCAATGGCAGCCTAACGAGCGCAATATGTTTAGCCTCTCACCACTCATTCTCACCTATGAGTATATGAACACCACTACGCCTACCTATGACGAGCTAGCCGATAAGCAACCTTATCTAAAGGTATCTATGGCAGATCAGTTTATCCCGAAGATGCAATTCCAATACACGTATATGAGTCCAAGCACGTATCAGAACCCTATTAAGTGGTGGACAACGGTGAGTGAGGCTTCTAATATCCTATCGCTCGGATATTTAGCAGCAGGCAAAAAATGGAATGAAAAGGATAAGCAGTTGTTTAAAAACCCATACGCTCAGTTCTTTAAGGTGGAAACCAACTTTACAAAGACATGGGCATTGGCAAAGAAATCTACCATTGCTGCCCATATCAATGCGGGGGTTATCTGGACGTATGGTAACAGCATGGCTGCTCCCTACACCGAGCAATTCTATGTGGGAGGTGCCAATAGCGTGCGTGCTTTCAATGTGCGCGAGATAGGTCCGGGCAAGTATCGTTCGGCTGAGAGAGCTTATTCGTATGTAGAGCAAACGGGCGATATTAAGCTACAAGCTAACGTAGAGTATCGCCCTCATCTCTTCGGATCGCTTTATGGAGCTGTGTTCCTCGATGCAGGTAATGTGTGGTTGATGCACAACGATGAGGATCGCCCTAACGGACAGTTTAAGTTTAGGAATATGCTCACACAGGTAGCACTTGGCACTGGTGTGGGACTTCGTTATGATTTGGGCTACTTCATGATCCGCCTCGATTGGGGCTTCGGACTCCATGTGCCTTACGATACGGGCAAATCGGGCTTCTATAACGTATCTTCATTCCGCGATGCACAAGCCCTTCACCTTGCTATTGGGTTGCCATTCTAGGAGAGTGGAGAGTGGAGAGTGGAGAGTGGAGAGTTGAGAGAGGAGAGTTCCATCCCTAGCTTTCCTAGTATCCCTAGAAAAATTCTCAACTCTCAATTCTCAATTCTCAATTATTTTCCTACCTTTGTTGTTATGAAAGCAAATATTAATTGGAAGCATTTTTTAGTACTCTTCATCGTGATAGGAGGACTATATTACATTACACACTCTCTTTGGATTACAGGTGGCATCATAGCTATTCTTTTGCTCATCGACGGACTCTTGATGCAATATGAACATAGTAAGCGTGGAGAGCGTGAGATAGAAGAGATTACAAGAAAGCTGAAAGACGAAAAGGAAGATTAAGAATGGAAAAATTAATCGCCTTATACGAGCAGTGGGCAGGACACACCCCTACACATACCGAGAAGCTGCCTGGGGCTGGTAGCAACCGAAGCTACTATCGTTTTACCGACAAAGCGGGGAAAACGGTAATTGGGGTAATAGGTACTAGTCGTGATGAGAACCACGCCTTTATCTATCTTTCTGAGCATTTCACGGAGCGTAAGCTACCTGTGCCACGTGTATTGGCAGTGAGCGACGACGAGTTGCGTTATCTTCAAGACGATCTTGGCGATCGTTCCCTCTTTGAAGCGATAAAGGGTGGTCGTGAAGCAGGGGGAAGATACAACCTTAAGGAGCAGGAACTCTTGAAGAAAACCATACGCGAACTACCTAATATACAGATGCGTGGCGCACACGGACTAGACTTCTCTCATTGCTATCCACAGGCAGAATTTGATCAAGAGGGGGTGCTTTTCGATCTCAACTACTTTAAATATTGCTTTTTAAAGGCAACGGGAGTCGACTTTCATGAACTGAAGTTGGAAGCCAACTTCCGTATGCTTGCTAAGGATCTCACCGCCGAACCTATGGAGGCTTTTCTCTATCGCGACTTTCAGGCACGTAATGTGATGCTCGATAGAGATGGAAACCCCTATTTTATCGACTTCCAAGGTGGCAGAAAAGGGTCTTATTACTACGATCTTGCGTCATTCCTATGGCAGGCAAGTGCGAAGTATTCGTTTAAATTGCGCCGCCAGTTGGTGGCAGAATACTACGAAAGTTTGAAGCAATATGTCGAAGTGCCTAGCGTTCGCCACTTCGTTTCACGCCTTTCCCTCTTTGTGCTTTTTCGCACCCTTCAGGTGTTAGGTGCTTACGGCTTTCGTGGTTATTTCGAGCATAAGAAACATTTCCTTGAGTCGATTCCCGGAGCTATCCAAAACTTGCGTGATCTGCTCGCTATGGAAGGCGCACAGTTTCCTTACACTCACCTTATGGACGTGTTGCAAAGGCTTACCCAACTGCCACAATTTGCACCCAAGGTGGAACCTCAAAAGGAGCGTGCCGATGGTTTTAAAACAGCCGAGAAAGATATTTATGAGGCAAAGGCACAGGACGGTCCTGCCACATTCTCTAAGTATGATGGCAAAGGTCCGCTGGTGGTAAAAGTGTTTAGCTTCTCCTTTAAGAAAGGCATTCCTACCGACGACTCAGGCAATGGTGGCGGCTATGTGTTCGATTGTCGCAGCACGCACAACCCCGGTCGTTACGAGCCTTATAAGAAAATCAACGGACTGACCGAACCTGTTATTCGCTTCCTTGAGGACGATGGCGAGATAACAGCGTTTCTAAAGCCTGTCTATGCACTAGCCGATCACCATGTGGAGCGTTACATTCAGCGCGGCTTCACCAGTCTGATGTTCTGCTTTGGCTGCACAGGCGGTCAGCATCGCTCCGTATATAGTGCGCAACATTTAGCCGAACATCTCCACGAGAAGTTTGGCATAGAGGTACGTATCGTACATCGTGAGCAAGGCATTGAGCAAGTATTGCCCGCCAAATCTTCACACGACACCCACTAAGGCAAGCTATTTCTACCGCAAAAGGGCATTTCCTACCTATCGGAAATGCCCTTTTGCTTATTACCTTCTTCAGACCTTGGAGGTCAGAATCTGAGTGATATCTGTAAGGTAGTTACCGCTACGATGCTCACTCCGTGCATACCACAGCTGATGCCATTCGCCCTCGACGGTCAGATGGAGAGTATTTACGCTGTAACGCTGGTTGATGCTGTCGATGGCGGGCATAAGGAGAAGAGAAAATTTCTGATTGTCCTAATTTTAATTCTTCTTTTTTCGTATTATTGATACAATTTTCATTTGGAAAGAGTATCTGCTAAAAAGGAACTATTATTAAGTTGCTAAGATAGCACGATCATTATATTTCTTACTTAGTATTGATAAAGCTAATGAAAAATGATTCCTTGTTCGTACCTATCTGCGAAATAGCTTATTTCCCTTTTTGTGAATCCTACATCTACTGCCTTGCTCTCCCAATTCATCATGTTCTGAACTACATCCATAATGATAGTCTTTGCTGTGTGCTCATCAAGCATATAAAGCTCATGGGCATTATAAAGGAGATCTAAAGAAGAGGCGTTTGAATTGACATCGACCAACAATGCTTGATACATGTTGTTGGTTGGATTCATGTCGTAGGCAGGAGATAATTCCCAGCCTTCCTTGTTGAGTAAGAAGGCATAATTACGGAAGTGATCATCAGTGTTGCCAATACAGATATTGAAAGCCACACGTCTGTAGAGTTCCTGCAGATTGGCCTCTACATGGTTTCCCCCACCCGATATAATGAAATCAACAATATCGAGATAACCTTTGCCTGTGCGCTCACCATCGCCATCGTTCAATCCAAGCAAAGTCAATGAGGAAGCCATGTGGACTCTCTGGTCTTGATCATTTCTATCAAACCTTCTCGAAAGCAGAATATCCTGACCATTGCCAGCTTTTATCACGTGAGTTTCTGCCACATTGATACCACATTCTTTCGCCATCAGATGAGCGAAATGCTCCCATCGGGAGACATTGATGTCGTCATTGATTGAGGGGAATTTGGCAATATAAAGATGTCCATCGCTCTGTACGCAAGCTTTTGGTCTGGCACCACCCATCGAAGAACCTGGTTGGAAGAGACGTTGTACCCATTTCTTTTCTGGCTCTAAATGTTTGTACTCGCTCTTCTCAATCTCTCTGGCAGCTTGCAAAAGTTCGTCAATATGAATGGTAGGTGGCACACTATAATCTGGTGAGCAGCTGATATACTCACCCGACGATAGATCTTTGAATCGAAACCCACCCATACGCAGCTCATCCTCCACACCTTTGAGATAATCCCAATCAGATAGTGTATGACTTGTTTTCCCTTCTGTCTCCAGTGTGGTACGGAGGTCTATCAATCGTTGTCCCCATCTGTCGGGGAGTGCATCAGAAAAACAGCCAAAGATATGGTTGCCCTGACTGTATTGTACCCCAGGGTAAGGACGAAGGTCTCGTCCGAAATCTATCTTTGGATAGTGTTTGAGCCAGTTTTTATCAAACTCAAAGGAGAAAACATCAGCGCCTCTTAGGTATTCATGCCCAAGAGTACCGATCTTTTCTTCCTTATCCATCCAGTCGAAACTAGCAATCACATCCAACTTTTCCATATCTTATCTTTTTGATGCTCGTTTCTTATTCTTGATACCTAAGTCCTGTACCATGTGGCCCAGTTCATCATCTTTAGCCAAATAGAGTATATCATCTTCGAGCTGCAGCGCATTGAGTACACGCATCACCACCCCGAGCGACACCGTCGGCTCGCCCTTCTCCAAACGTGAGAGGGTAAGCCTTGTGCATTGCGCACGTTGAGCCACCTGATCCATCGTCAGGTCTCGACGTAATCGGGCTAGGCGGAACTGCTCACCCACAATGTTCAACTTCTCTTGCAGCCCTCTAGTCATCCAGTTGGCTTTGGTAAACTTCGTCATAATGTATCTTTTATGGTGCAAAGATACAATAATATGTTTAGTTTATAATACTTTATTCTGACATTTTTAGCTCTCGACAACTATTATCTGGCTATACACAGTGTTGATTCTTTCAAATGACGATTTATATATTCGTTCAGTTTACTGATGTAAGGCTCGTCCCGTGGTATCTCACTTGTGAAAGTCCATTTGAAGTCATCAACATCAATATATTGCGAGTAGAATTTTATTTTCTCCATAAGCTGTTGGGCGGTTTCAGGTATAGTTTCTTTAATCCCTGCATAGAAGAACAAGGATCCGTTCATATCCCAGGCTTGTAGAGCTTGTTTACCTGAACCAAATTCATCCACGAAGAGTTCTATATTAAGGTTCATCCGACATTTCGAGTGATAACATAAATAAAAAGAAGAAAACTACTTAATTTATTGTATATTTGAATATCCACAAACAAATGTACAATTATGAACAGTAGTTTTCTATATCACGCTTGGGGACTTTACAGCCTCGAATGTACTAGAGAGGAATACAAAGATAATACTATTATTCTGAATGTCTAAAGCAAAAAACGGTTATGTGTATGTCCAAAGTGCGGTAAACGCAATTTGGTTAAGAATGGCTACAGGATTCGGGATTTTGTAGGACTTCCTATCGGTGGAAAGAAGATAATCATCCGCATGAAAGTTCAACGTTACAAATGCAAGCATAAAGATTGTGACTATGACCAGCAGGAGAAAATACCCTTTGCCACAGGCAGTCGCTCCTATACCCATCGTTTTGCCAAATATGTAGTAGATCTTCTCCGTGGCATGACATTAAAGGATGTAGCCAACCACTTGAATGTAACATGGGATACGTAAAGGAGATTCATTCCGTCTATCTCGAACGTCACTACAGTCCACCTTCTCTTAAAGGTGTTAGGAACATTGGTATTGACGAGTTTGCCGTAAAGAAAGGTCATATTTACAAGACTATTGTCGTTGATCTTGATACAGGCAGGATTATCTATGTTGGTGATGGTAAGGGAACTGATGCTCTTGATAGGTTTTGGAAAGAATGTCAGTAGAAGCAATTTGAGCAAGGCTAATGAAATACGCAAGGTCAAGATATTCCAGGAGTTTGCAGACAAGATGGTTTCCATAGCAAGGGAGAAACGAGGAGTCGTCAAGGACTTCTTCATATCGAACAATGTCTATGCGTTCGACTCCTCAACAATATCATTGTGCCTTTCTGTATACTGGTAGACTAAACTGCATCATGGGAAAGGAGGAGTGAAATTGCATGAACTGTATGATGTGAAGACGGACATTCCGACATTTTCTGTCATATAAGCCTATTTCTTTGATTTACGCAGTGTGCGTTTTGCCCATAAATAGTAGCCTGTAATAGGTAGGATCACTCCTATAAGTGTAACGAGCAGTCCTAGTATCTTACTAAACCAGCCACCCCAACTACAGACATGGAGCGAATAGATTAGCCCACCTAACTGCTTTTCTGCCTTTTGGTTTTCGTAGCGTTCTGACTTTGTTATCTTGCCCGTTTGGTTGTCAAACGCGTAGTTGTCGCTAGCACGCTGGTTGCCCCAACGGTCGAAACTCACCTTTGCTTCCCCCTCACTCACCTCTATTGTTTTATAGTTTGGATTGGTTTTCGCTAATTGATCAGCCACTTTTTGCCACGCATGCGCATCGAGCGTATGAGGCTTATCGCCTTTTTCGCCCGCTTGCGCCTTCTCTTTATGCTCCTTTTCGTATTTCGCACCTACAAGCGAATACAAGCCCGAACGCCACCAAGGAAAGGCATAGCAAAGTCCTGTTATCGCAATGATAAGCAGGAAGGTAAGAGCATAGAAACCACCCGCTACGTGGAGGTCGTACCAAAAGCGTCGCCAACCCTTTGTAACGTTAATACTTAATCGGTTTTTCAGCACACTCGCTTTGCTTGGAAGCCATATCAGAAAACCCGTAATAAAGATGAGCAACACTATGAGAACACTCCAACCTATCACGGCTTTACCCAAGAAAAAGCTATCGTCTTTAGGACGTTTTTGCAATAAGTTGCGGTGTAAGCTTTGTATTGTAGTCATCGTTTCTAGGCGTGTCGCCTTGCCTTTTACCTCTCCTGTGTATTGGTTTACGTACAAAGCTTGTCGCTTTTTGTTAAGATTTACTTTGTAAGCCTGTGTAGGATCGGCAGCAATGGTAAGGCTTTTTAGCATAATAGGTTCTTCGTCGTCTTTAGCTTGCTTACCTTCTGCTTTCTGCTTATCCTTTGCCGTGTTAGCCGTTTCAAGTGTTGCAAGATGGGCTTGCGCTATAGCCATAACCTTATCAGCAGGCAAAGCCCTTTTCCCATTACGCTCCACCGTGCGCATATCTGCTTGTGCCACTGCCGTTATTTCGTCCTCAAAGAGGAGCATTCCTCCCGTAAAGGAAATGATAACAAACACTATTCCTATAGGGATAGCGAGCCATACGTGAATGTTTTTGAAGATTTTTTTCATAATCTTATTTTGTTTGTAGATGAGACAAAAAGATGGATAGTGCAAGCGAGCGCAATACAAGCTTGCTTGAATATTGCCGAGTGCAGCCTATCTTATGCAAAGATAGTAAAAATAGTGAGGAACACAAGCAAATAAAGCTTCAGCTTCAAAAGGTTATCAGTTACTAAGCAAAAGATGATGTTTTACTCACCAAAAGATAACCCTTTGCTCGGTAAAACATTACCTTTTACAACGCACTAGCTATCAAGCAGTTTTAAAAAAGCGCATAAATAATCATTTAATAACAGTAATTGCAAAATAAATGTTACAAATAAGCGCATTTGCACCGCTACAAAGTGTTAATTGAGAAAAAATAAACACCAAAATATTTGCAGTATCATTTATTTTGTGTATATTTGCAATACACAACACATTTGGCACACCATTTTATACAAAAATGATATGCTAGAAAGGTGTATAACAGTAGATCTTTAAAAGCTTTGAATTGTAATTTAGTTTTCATAATACATTATTTTTGATTAGTAAGAAAAAAAAGCAGGCAGTTCGGAACGAATACCTGCTTTTCAAGTAAACCTAAAAAGATGATGCTATAACTATTTTATACGAAGCTTTAAATCTTTTTGTTCTCTTTTAATCGCTAACAAAATTAAGAAGCAGCGACAAAAAAAAGAAAATCTATAAATAGAAATAAAAGTATAGAAAGAGAGCAACATAATAAGAACACAGCGTAAATACATAATAAAAGATCACAACGTTTAAGGATTTATTCATAAAAGGCGTTCTGCTGGGATTAGCAGGACGCCTTTTGCTTTTCTATATTTTTTTACATTTCAGCCTATAGGAACAAACTACCACTCTCCTATTCGGCAATGCCCTGCCGAAGTATATTGTTCGCCGCTAACAAATCACGTTGATGTACTGCCCCACATTCAGGGCAAGTCCACACACGGTCTTTGAGTGTCAGCGTATCATTCTTCGATATTTTTCTTAAATCAACGGGACATTCCGCTGAATCCATATTTTAAAAATAGGGTCGTTGAAAGATATTTCGGAGCCAACAACGTCAATAAACTCCTTTGAGACCATTGACTGTTTAACACTTTGTACATTTGCCGAACTTTCTAAATGATATTTACCGATGATGTTTTTTGTTGTAAGACCTGTAGCCACACCATCGGCAAGAGCTATAAGAAAATTCTTTTGAAGCCTTGTCAGCGATTCTATATCACGCTGAAAGAACACTTTGTTCTGCTCCAGCAGTTCCTCTAATGCTTGGTCTATCAGTTTGTCAACGACAAGCATATCAGTCTTGTACCATACTATCCACGCCATGTGCTGAACATACGAACTTAAACATTCTGTTATATCGCATATATGTTTAGCATTCTCTGGCGAAATCATTTTGCCAGTCGTTTCAAACTGATTGCAGATGAATGACACCCATTCTTCTTTAGGTATTTTCTGAAGGAACATCATATCGGCAAACTTATAGAAAGGACACGAAGTATCGGCAAAGATACCCATCATAAGATGCCGTTTGCTACCGAATAAGCAGTAGGTAACGCTTTGCTGGTGTTGCCATGCCGTGCGCAACTTCTTCTGAAAAGACAGAGAGTCTTTAAAATCGACTATCTGCTGAAACTCATCGAAGCATATCACGATGCGTACGCCTTTCTTCTTGGCTATCTTCTCTGGCAAGCAAAGAATCTCAGCACAGGTTTCGTCTTTCTGATTCCACTCAAACGAGATTTCAAAATCGTTGAGTGGGTCGCTACCAAACGAGAACTTTGGCGTAATGTTGGAAAGAAAATTCTTTCCCATTTCCACCCACTCGTCAATCTTTGAGGACGTCTGCTTGATAACCTCTGTGGCAAGTAACTTGCAGAACTCGTATTCCGACTTGCACGCAAATACGTCGACCATAACCATCTTCACCTTTGGATTATTCTCTTCCAACGCCATCACTTTCTTCACAAGCGAGGTTTTTCCCCATCGCCTTGGCGAAATCAGCACAGTGTTAATACCATGCGTCAGGTTAGCCCGTAGTCGCTTGGTATCTTCCTGACGGTCAGTGAAGAATCTGCCTTCAACGGCTTTTCCAAATGCAAAAGGATTATCCATAATTACGATATATTTTTATTACACCGTAAAATTAGTAATAAGTTTCTTACTAACAAAGTTATTACTAAGTATTTTATTACTAAACACAAAAAAAAAGCAGAGTTATTGAATGGATGCGTCTCACGTTATGTGATACCGCTCCGCCACCTCGCTCCCAAACCTTTCTCAAGCTCGCCACCACAAGGTTATTGCGTGTTACCGTGCCGATGTGTTCGCCACGACCGAGGTTGCCCCACCATGCAGTGTCGGGGAGCAGCAGGAGGGTGTCGGCTACGGGGTGTGAGGCAAGGGTAAGCGTGAAGAAAGCAAACTTTTTACAGCGCGTACACAAATGGGTACACAAAATATTTGGAAGTTTGGATTTTTGTTTCTATCTTTGCTATGAACATTATAGCAATAGCGCCATGCAGATAGTATCAACAAGAGAATTTAGAGCCAATCAGAAGAAGTATTTTGAGTTGGCGGAACATGAGCCAGTCTTTGTTTCTCGTAAAAATGCACGTCCCATTGTCATTAGCGTTGCCGATGATGACGACTTTCTTTCAAAGGAAGAACTCTTATCTATTCAGAAAGGGCTGGAGGACATCAAAAACGGCAGAACTTACAGAATGCAGGAGGGTGAGAGCCTTACGGACTTCTTAAAGCGCACAGAGGAATGTATCAAATAGAATTTTCGGAAGAAGCTACAAAGGAACTTCTTAAACTGATGAAATCCGATGTACAAGCTTATAAGAAGTTTGAGAGCCTTATTCCTGAACTTCAGGAACACCCATACACTGGAACTGGACATCCTCACCAGCTTCGACACGTGAATGGCATCTGGTCGAGGAAACTTGACAAGAAGAACCGATTGCGTTATACGGTCAATGATACGACAGTGATAGTGTTCATCGTATCGGCTATTGGGCATTATGATGATAAGTAGGGGCTATATTGAGAGTTGAGGGTTGAGGGTGGAGAGAGGTGAGAGAGGTGAGAGAGGAGAGAGGAGAGTTGAGAGTTGCCCGTCCCCTTTTTCCTACAGAGCTGCGAAATATCAACCACCTTAGCGCCAAAAAAAATCCTAGGAGACTTTTAACTGCAATCTCCTAGGATTAATGTATGTGTGTATGTGTTACTAGTGGGGGCAATATGTACTCATTTTCTGTGTTTCTCTGCTAATAAGCACACTTTGCCTCCCCCCTAGCAAAGTTTTTATTTCACAATAGGTACATAGAAATAACCTGTATGAATATAGTCAGGATCTACCTTTGATGCGATACCCCAAACATGGCTTCCATCGTTCTTGAGGATTTCTATTTCGACATTGTCAAATTTTTGTTCTGGAGCTCCCCAATCCTTAACAAACTTCACCTTGCCTTGTGTTTTCTTACCAACAGTTAGATCGCCCTCAAAAAAGAAGTGCATATACATTGCATTCCAATAGTCGAATGATATATGTCCTGAAGTAGCACCATAGGAATTAGAAGAATTGTTATAATACTTAGCATCATCCCATACAGTAATAGGATTGACTAACTTCATAATAGCATCTTTCTCTTCCTGCGTAAATGGGATTTTAGAAACGACAACAGTTACTTTAACCGTTTTAGATAACCCCATCATATCGGTAATGGTAATATTAGCAGAACCCTCTTTCAAAGCAGAAAGAATAATATTATCACCTGATACTTCCTCTACTTTAACGATGCCCGTATTATCGCTTACCGCTGTATAGTTACCATTACCCGCAGTAGCAATAATCGTACCCTTTGCACTATTGTGTCCGAGCTTCATACCTAGCTCATAGGTATCCTTGTTTGTAGCAATCTTCATATACATCGATTTCACTTCGATACGCTTGTAATTGCCTGCCTTATCTGAAAGCACCAAACCCGTAATACCCTTTTTCAGCGTAGTAATCTTAATCGTGTTTCCCTCGAGTAGCGCCTTAGCAATAGTGGTATCTTCTGAGAATATTTTATAGTCGCCACCCCCTTTAAGGATATTCATAGAAGCAGCTTCGCCTACACCTGCATTGATATGCGTAGAGTCTAGCTCAAGGGTGGTGGCAGCTTCGGGAACTACTGTTGTAGCAGTGCTATCGTCGTTGTCGTTGCTACATGCCGTAAAGCCCATTGTAAGGGCTATTGCGGCAAGCATTGAACTTATTATTCTTTTATTCATAATCATCTTTTTATTTAGCTATTACCAATCTTTTTTAAATGGCTTTTCATTGTAAATCAAATCTTCGTTATAAAAAGTACGTGATACGTTTTGCATTACAGTAAGATTATAACGACTTATAGAAGGGTCGAAAGCAAACCACATGGTGCCACCATATTTTTCGCTAACAATTTTGTTAATATTTGACTGATAAATGTAACGGCTCTGCGTACACTCGCTAGAAGCTTGTATCATGCCCGTACGTTTCAAACCAGGATAGTTGCCCGAAAGATCATAGATCTGACCATAGTCTTGAATAGCAAAGTCGATGAACTCGCCTGGCTGCTTGCCTTTGTATGCTGAAAGTTGTGCAGTACCTCCATAAACGTACACTTCTACAAGGCGATCTTTGCCTAGATATTCTTTAAGATAATAGCACAAGCGAGAAGCTTGGTTACTGTATGGACTTTCAAAGCCAGGATAGTTGCCAGGTTTACTATACTCATCATCAAGGAACACGCCATCGAGATCGTAAGCATCACACATAGCCTTCATGTGGCGAGCGAATGCTTTTGCTCCTTCCTCTGTAAGATTGGTGAGAGCAGCACGATCCCAGTTGCCAAGAATACCCATAATAACTTTTATGCCCTTTGCACGCAATGGGGCGAGATACTTCTCCTTATAGTTGAGTAGCTGGGTAACATTTTCGTTGTTCTTGTTATAAACCTCACCTGTTTCCTCATTGTAGTTGATATTACCAGCAAAGAGGACTACCTGATCGAAGAAGTATTTTTTGCTATTTTTTAATGTGAAGCAAAGCGCATTCAAAGGATTACTATTATTTACTTCAGGCATAGAAATATTTATGAAAGGCGAGTTCTTATGGCAGTCGGGCATCTTAGAAATATCCTTTACCAAAAGTACAAAGTTGCCGTCCTTAGAGGTTTCAACGCCCTTTCCCTTTAGCGAGAGTGGAATGGCATAAGTGCCATTCTCTTCAAGTGCAGCATCTGTTTTATAAGCTACCGAGATAGGAGCCGACTTGCTGTTGCCCTTTTCCACCTGCGTAGCTTCGCCTACGGTAACTAGATTTTCGGGCAGTGCCTGATAACTCGTGTTATGCTCCTTGTTGTAAGCTTCCAGCACCGATGGATCGTAAGTTACAGAAAACTGCTCCTGCTTGTCAAGCGTCTGATTAACATTAACATACATATCTATCGTAGCAGCGTTGTTGAACACAACAGAGTCTGCCTTCATATTGCCATACTTATCAGTAAGAAATACCATAGTCTTTGCAGGCGTTTCAAAGCTTTTTTCGCTTACGCTGCCCACATCTACACTGTCTGAGCAAGAGGCTATTAATCCTCCTGCACCAAGC
>QWCJ01000300.1_pt1 | contig 18692 bp, 17 predicted proteins | sample 1972501 | NCBI WGS metagenome assembly QWCJ01 (sample SAMN09866711, study PRJNA288562) | Human vaginal metagenome isolate term2_vaginal, whole genome shotgun... | isolation source: vagina | host: Homo sapiens | place: USA: California
GCCGGCATTGTCATTCTCATCGTGGTGCTGGTGAAAAAGAGCAAGGCAAAGACTGTTCCGGCCAACCAATTCGGACAGCCGATGAACTTCGGGCAGCCGGGCCAACCCCAGTATGGACAGCCCATGCAACCGGTCCCGGGGCAGCCCGTACCTGGACAGCCGGGGCAACCTGGTGTGGGACAGCCCACTCAACCCGGCCAACCTCAGCCTTTCGCTCAACCTGGACAGCCGGTACAGGCTGCGCAACCCAACCCCTTTGCTCAGCCGGGTACCCCGACCCAGCCGATTCAACAAAATCAGCCTGGCCAGCCGGTTCAGCCCAACCCCTTTACGCAACCGAGCACGCCTGCCCAGCCAGCGCAACCGGGCCAGCCGGTTCAAACCCAGTTTGGACAGCAGAATCAGCCTGACCAGACCCAGTTTGGTCAACCGCAGTCCTTCGAGCCGAATATTCCAGACCAAGCTGATCCGTCCCCTGAGCCGACCGATTCCACCCAGGATCCAAATCCGCAAAATTAGCCCCACCGAACTGCCCGAGGCTTGAGATACCTGCCTGGGTTGTCCCTAAAGGTGGAGAATAGCCGGGTAGCTGCCATTATTGGCAGCTACCCGGCTATTCTCCCCTTATAATCCACGCGCGCCCCGATACCGAGGCAGGTTTTACGCCAAAACAGAGCTGAATTCAGGTTATAAACGCAAGAATTTAGCCCGGCTGGCGGGGCAGGGAGCGTTGGGGGCGACTCAGCGAGAGGCTGGGGGGTGAGCGTTTTGCGACAATAGTCGCGCAAAACGCGAGGGGGTACTCCCCCTTCCGCCTCTCGCGAGCGCCCCCGAGCGAACGCCCCGCAGTCCTAAAACCCCTCAATAAAACCCGACGCGGAAATCAGGGAATCTGGGACAAAATAATCCCATCGAGGATGTCGTTTTCAGAAGTCCGAACCGGGAATACGCCGCGGGGTGCACCGGCAGGCACCGTCCCGGAATCAAAGCGACCAGTGCCGGAACCGGGGGCCGGATGTGCTTCCAGCCAAGCGAGAATTCGCTCCCACACCAGGACTCCGCCGGCAATCTGGCGCACCCGCTGCGGGTGCATGGGCCCCAACTGGGCTTTTTCCGCGTGCGGCATCCGAATCAAACGCCGGGCGCGTTCCCGCAGCGCGCCGGAATCCAGCACGGCCCCGTTGATTTTGTCCGGCTTGTAACTGTCCAACCCCAACTCCAAGGCCGTCAAAGTTGTGACCGAACCGGCCACCCCGACTACCTCGCGGGCGCGCTCCAACGGCACGCTGGCAGCAGCTTGGGCAATCAGGGAATCTACAAACTGTCCAGCTTGGCTGATAGCGTCCTCGCTGGGCACCCCCCGCGCATCCTCGGCGGGTCGCAGATAACGTTCGGTGACCCGCGTGGAACCCATATTCATCGACACCGCGGCCGTGACCTGGTCAAACTGGCCGGTATCAGGGTTGGCCTGACCAAACGCAAACTCGGTGGAACCTCCCCCGATGTCTACAGTCAGAGCCGGACTGGCAATGTCGCGGTGCGCCGACAGCGTCCCAGTGAATCCCAACGTGGCCTCGACTTGTCCCGAAATGACTTCCGGCGTAATCCCCAGCCGCGCCTGTACTCCGGCACTAAACTGCGAAAAATTATCCGCGTCCCGCGAAGCGGAAGTCGCCACCATCCGAATCCGCTGGACATCCTCCCGGCGCACGTAACCGGCGTATTCCTCGACCGCCGCAAAAGTCCGCTCCAGCGCGGCTTCACTGAGATACCCGGTCCGGTCCACCCCTTCGCCCAAACCCACAATCCGATTCAACCGCATTACGTCAGCAATCGCCCCGGACTGGGGGTCAACCTCACTAATCAGCAAACGAATAGAGTGAGTTCCACAATCAATCGCCGCCAAACGCATTACCTGCCCCTTTCGCAGTTTCGGCCAATTTCCAGGCACAAGTCGCGGGCGTCCAGCGATGCGGGTCGCTCGCCGGCAACTCTGCCAACCGATCCAACACCCAATCCCCGATGGGGTTCACGCCCCGACCCGCCGCCAAAGCGTGTCCGAGCAGGGCGTGGAAACACTTGACCCGGAGCGGCATCCCTCCGGCCGACACGCCCGCGATTTCAGGGACTTCCCCGATTCCGGCGGCTTCACCTGCCTGGGTGCGCTGACAAATATAGAGTTCATGAGCGCGGGCATAAGCGGCCGCTATCTGCGGGTTTGCCTCCAGCAGGGCTTCGGCCTCGCGCATGACCCCGTTTGCCTCCAGGTGTGACACCGCCGCGACCGCCGCCGGGCAGGTCAGGTAATAGAACGTGGGAAACGGCTCGCCACCGGGCAGGCGCGGGACGCTCGCAATGACCGCCGGGTGACCAGCAGGAACACCCCTCTCATGACCAGCAGGGCTGGTGCCAGGCGACGCATCCCCGCATCGGGCAGCGACCCCCAAAACTCCCCGCGGGACGCGCCCCAGTTGAGCTGCAATAATGCGCAAATCTTCCGGGCTAGCGGGTGTAATCACAAGGGCTCCTTTGTCAGTTTACGGTCGGCGTTCAGTTATGGGCCGGGGCGTTCGAGGAATTCGGGGCTGGTTCCGGGGCGGTTTTGCCGGGTGTCGAGGACGGTTCGGTAGTTTTCGCCCCCGGGGCGGGGGTTGTCCCCTCAGCCCCCGAGGCAGTTTCCGGGGCAGGAGCGGCTCCCGCGACTTCCAATCCGGCGACAATCTGACGGAACCACGGCAAATCGTTCGTGTCTTTATCGGCCCAGCCGCTGGTCAGCTGGGGTTTTTTCGCGCCGGGAGGATCAACTACGACATAGGTAATCTCGCCGGGTTTCACGTATCCCAAGCGTTCGCGGGCTTGGCGGGAAATGTATTCGGGGTCTTTATAGCGTTTGATTTCCGCTTCCAGCTCGGCGTTTTGCGCTTTGACCTGGGCAATCTGGGCCGCCAGCGAGCGAGCCTGCTGCTGCTGATCCATCCAGGAACGCAGCGGAGAGAACACCACCAGGAATACGGCGAGCGCTACTGCCGCCAGTGTCAAGACGCGGGCGATACGGGTCGAGCCCGGGGATTCCACAGCGGGGTTTCGCGGCGTGACTTTCGATGGGGACAAGGCCGGGGCCACTGTTTTCCCGGTTCTCCCGATGTTCCCGTTTCCCCCGACTTTCCCGGGTTTTCGGGCAGAAGCGTTTGGTGTCGCCGAGCCGCGCGGGGTCGGCTTTTCCGCGTCAGAAGGCTGGCGTGGTTTCAAACTGGGACGCTTCACGTGGACATTATCCCAAAAATCTGCAGTTTTCCGTCACTGGACAGGCTTTTGCGCGTAATCTCGAGGACCGAACAGGGCCGAACCGACCCGTACACACGTGGAGCCCGCCGCAATGGCCAACTCGAAATCCTCGCTCATGCCCATCGACAGTTCCCGACAATCCGCGCCTCCGGGCAGCCCCGACACGTCCTCTCGCAACCCCGCGAGCTGGGAAAACATCTCAAAAACCCCCCGCTCACCGACCTGGTCCACACGCGCCGCCACCGTCATCAAGCCGATGAGGTGCAGTCGGGGCTGGTCTATCACCAGCCGCGCCAACTCCAGGGTTTCCTCCGGGGCGATCCCGTGTTTTGCTTCCTCCCCGGAAGTGTTGACCTGAATCATGACTTCCAAGGTCCGGCCCGCCTGCTCAAGTAGCCGGTTCAGGGTTTGCGCGAGCTTCGCTGAATCCAAGGACTGCAGTTCCGCACCGTTTGCAACGATGAGTTTGGCTTTGTTGCGCTGCAGGTTGCCGATTTGGACCCAGCGGGGGCTGGCCTCGTTCCCGTCAGCGCACCAGCCCAGGTTCGCGCCCAGTTCTGCGGCTTTCGCAGCTAGTTCTTGGGGTTTGTTTTCCCCGAATTCGCTCACTCCCGCGGCGAGGGCTTCGCGCAGGTCTGCAACCGGGTGGGTTTTGCTGACCGGCAGGATTCGGATCGAATCGCCATCGCGACCAGCGTCCGCGGCCGCCGCGGCGACCCGCTGGGAGAGGGCTTGCAAACGCTGTGAAAAACCAGTCATAATCCTAGTCTAGTCCGCCGACTCGCTCTGGGAGGGCGGGGCTGAATCGGTGGGTTCGCGCCGATAGGTCAATGCCACCGCAATCGACACCAAAATCAGACCGCCTACTTCCGCCCAACTCGGGAACTGCTGCAGCATAATCACCCCCACCAGCAGGGACGTCACCGGCAACAGCGCGGAGAGCAGCGCGAAAATGGCGGCGGAGACATCACGCAGCACGACCAGTTCCAGAATGTTAGGCACAAAGGTGGAACACAGGCTCACCAGCAGGGCCAGACCGAAAACAGACCACGAGCTAAACGCGACGTGGATATCGGGCCAGGCCAGGGGCAGCTGCAGGAACGAACCGAATACCAAGCCTACTGAGAGGGAATCGATGCCCCGACCCAAAACCGCAACTTTGCGACCCAAAACCATATAGGCGACCCACATTCCCCCGGTGACCAGGGCCCAGAACAAGCCCAACCGGTCGGTCGGATTGCTCATGTCCAGGCCCAGCCCGCCAATCATGACCACGCCGGAAAATGCCAACAGGACCGAGAACTTGCCCAGCCAGCCGGTGATGCCGATGGCCGCGAAAATGACCGGTCCCAGGAACTCCACGGAAACGGTGGTGCCCAAGGGAAGCCGCGCAATCGCCTCGTAAAAAGTCATATTCATACAGACTAGGGCCGTCCCGAACAAGCAGGACCACACATAACCGCTGGGGGTGAGCGCCCGTTTTCCCCAGGGCTGGCGCCACGCCAGCATCAGTACGCCGGCAATTACAGCGCGCAGCCAAGCCACGGTCAGGGGCTCTATCAGGGCAAACAACGTTACCGCGAAACCGGCACCGACATTTTGGATAACCCCTTCGGTAAAGAAAATCAGGGGCGCGGGAACGGGTTTTCGCGGTTTTCCGGGCATCTAGCCATTGTAGACGGTGACGCGCACAAGGTGAAAAAACCTTGTCCGGCCATTTTTCGCTACCGCGTGTGACGTTTTACCAGTTCATAGCATTTTGTAAAATTGTCACAAGGCCGCATGGTTCCGTCCTCTGCCCGCTCGCTAGGCGCGCATCGACCGTTGGTGTTGGGTTGAACTTCCTCCCGGGCGTGGAAACCGGCGCCTTGGCGGCAAATGTGAAAGAATGCAGAGAAAGGAGGCGAAACTTGGTCAATCAATCCCCTGCGGCATCACCGAGATTTTCCACCACGCTTTCTCCGGTTTCAGATCCCCTCATCAGCGTCCGCGGTCTGACTAAAATTTATGGTCAGGCCGATACTGAGCGCGCTGTCACGGCTTTGGACAACGTGGACGTGGATTTTCCCCGCGCCCAGTTCACCGCCATTATGGGTCCCTCCGGGTCGGGGAAATCCTCTTTGCTGCACATTTTGGCAGGGCTGGATTCGTTTCAATCCGGGACAGTCACGGTCGCCGGTCGCGACCTGTCCCAGCTGAACGCCGCGGAGCTGACCCGGTTTCGCCGCGACACGATTGGGTTTATTTTTCAGGCGTTTAACCTGGTGCCCACGTTGACTGTCGCCGAAAACATTGAGTTGTCGGCGATGGTGCGCCGCCAGTCACCGGATCGGCGCCGATTGAAAGCCCTGGTCAAAGAGCTTGATTTGGAATCTCGGCTGGACGCCTTTCCCTCCGAGCTGAGCGGGGGTCAGCAGCAAAAGGTGGCTTGCGCTCGTGCGTTGCTGCCCGCCCCAGAGGTTGTTTTCGCTGATGAGCCGACCGGAAACCTCGATTCGGCCTCTTCGGCGCAGGTCCTTTCGTTCCTGCGGGCCGCCGCGCGTGACTGGGAACAGTCAGTCATCATGGTCACCCACGAACCGGACGCCGCGAAGTACGCGGACCGGGTGCTGTTCCTTTTTGACGGCCAAATCGTCGCCCAACTGACGAACCCGACCCGCGAGGCAATCCTCGAAGCGGAGCAAAATCTCGGCGATGTGCGCCAAGCTCGGAAACGTGCGGGGCAACTGGGCGCTCCCGCGGCTTTGCGAGACGTTCATTCGCCAGCCTCGGAAAACGATTTGACCGCCGTCATGAGTTTGCCAAAAATCGAGGCGGAAACCGAGTCTGAACAGGTTGAATTGCCTGCAGAGGAACCCGCGGTTTTGCCAAAATCGGTGCCGGATACCGAGCAGTCCTCCCCGATTTCTCCTTACTTGCAAAACGCGTTCCCGGTTGCGGAGGCCCCCACGACTCGGCCGGCATCTGTCCCCGCACCGCCTCCCCCCACGCGCCGGCGACGCAATGCCGCCCCAACTTTTGCGAATCTCGGCATCGCCGAGGCGAACCCCGAACCGAACGAACTGGCAGATTCCCTGGCCCGCGGCGATTTCAAGTGGCCCAGTATGTCCGTGGCGCAGCCCGCCTCCCCGGACGACACTAATGATCTGTTGGGTCAGCCGCTGTCGGCTGTACCCGCTAATACCCCGCAGGACTGGGATAATACAGCTGATAGCAGCGGTTTTGCTGCAGGGGGGCGCGACGACTTTGATTCCGTGATTTCCGGGTCCGCCGAGTTGGCAGCCACTCGCTCCGATTCCTCCGGCAGCTTTGACACTCCGGCTCCCGATTCCGGTGATACCGGGTTCAATCCGTTCGATTTTACGGACCAGCCCGCGCCCACGGTTGACAGTGGGGAGGACTTGGAGGCGTCTGCCCCACCGCGCCGTCCGATTCTGGGAGGCATCGCAGCGAATACGCCCACCCCGACGGTGCCGCCGGCGCTTCCCACAGATGCAACTGCGCCAGTTGCGCCACCAGTCCCGCTGCCGGTCGCACCGCCCGCCACGAACGCCTGGGCGGGCAATACCCCCACGCTAGTGCCCAGTTCGGCTTCGTCCCGGATTCTTTCCGAATCGTTTACCCCCGAATCACTCCAGGCTAGCCCGGACGAACCCGCGCCGGCGCGCCCTGATTCTCCTGATAGATTTGCCGCGCTAGACGACGCGATGTCCCCAACTGGGGGGCGGGCTACCGTTCAGCCCACACCGCAGCCCGAACCGCCGGCCGCACCGGAACCGACTTTTGAACCCCTCCCGGAGACTCGGCGAACCTATCAGCCAGAAACCCCGTTAATGGCTCCGGACACGTTCGCGCGCCAACCCGAGTCGCAACCCACGCCCGCTGCGGTAACTGCCCCGGGACCCCTTCCCGAACCTACACCGAGACCGGAACCCGCCACTTCCCGCACTTATGAACGGCCGCGTCGGTCGCGCCGACCCGCCATCGACCCTCACTTGGCCGAAGCTGAAGGCAAGAGCGAACTGTTGGCCATGATTGAGCAGGCGGAGAAGCTCCTGGCAGCTTCGGGAGCAGCGATTAATGACGCCACGGAAACCCTGCAGGGATCCTCCACACCGCGCGGCTCTGGCACCTCAGAACCGACGCCCCCGCTGCGGACGCCGCGCACCACCGCGGCTACATCAGCGCCCTACGGCAGCAGCCCGAACTTGCCCAGCCGTGGGAAAACCCCCGACCAAGACCTGCTCATTGCCCGGGCAGACGCCATGTTAGCCCAGGCAGAAGCCCGTTCGGCGACTTTGCAGGACGAACTGCGAAACCTCGGACGCACCTCCGGCGCGTCAACCCCGTCCACACCGGCCGCGCCGGACGCCACTGACACTTCCCGCGCTTCTGCCCCCGACTCGCCAACCCCAACAATCCCCACGAACCCCACGACCCCCGGCTCGGCCGCGCCGGAAACCCCGACCCCGAACTGGCGCACCCAATCCTTGAGATACCCCTATAAAGGCCGGTAAACGCCATGTGGAAACTCATTTGGCGCGAAATCACCCGCCGCGGCTACCGCTTTTTCCCCACCGTGTTCGCCGTCGTGCTGGGCATCACGTTCTTGACCGCCACTTTGGGGATAACTGACCTGATGACGGATGCGGCCAAGTCCTCCGTCACCGCGACGTTGTCCGGGGATCTCTATGCCGTGGCGCCCCCCACGAAAGACGCCCCTGCGGGAGACCTGGAGGCGCGCGGCAACATCAGCGACGAACTTGTGCCGATTATCGAAGCGGTCGACGGAGTCGCCCACGCCGCACCCCGCTTTGAGGGGCAGGCTGTCCTGTTGAATCAGGACAAACACCCCGTCTCGATAGGGCTCACCCCGACCCTGGTGCGCGGCGTTTTTCCCTATCCGCCCGGCCCGGAAGTCACCTCGGGACGCCTGCCGCAAGGACCGAAAGAGGTCATGCTGGAAGTGAACACGGCGCGACGTGCCGGACTGAAAACCGGCCAAACCGCCACCCTGATTTGGGCCGGAGCGACCCACCGCCTGAAAGTCGTGGGCCTGGCCCAGTTCAAAGCCTCGCTCGGCACCGCCACCTTGGCTTTCGTGGACGGTAAGGACGCGAAAACCTGGTTTTCCCCCACCGGCAAAATTAAGCTCATCGGCATCCATGTGGCGCCCGTGGCCGACCCCGACAATGTCAAAGAACGCGTCCAAGACGCGGTCGGCCCCGATGCTGTCATTTTGACGGGTGCCGCGCTGCGCGCACAGCAGTCCGCGGCCGTGGCCCGCACGGTCGGACTGGTGAACCTGCTGGCCCAGGCGTTTGTGGCGCTGGCGTTGCTGGCGGGCGCCTTCCTGATTGCCAACACTTTCGGGATTCTGGTTACTTCCCGCTATCGGATGCTCGGAATGCTGCGCGCTGCGGGCTACACTCCCCGGTCGCTGCAGCTGCTGGTGACCGGCGAAGCCCTGCTGATTGGGCTGGTCGGGTCCATTTTGGGCGAGTGCGTAGGGCTGGCGCTGGTGCTGGGTGCCCGGCAAATTCTCACTGCACAAGGGTGGGTGTTCACTTCCGGTGTGCCGTTGGGGCTCGGGCGGGCGCTGGCGATTGTGGCTCTGGGAGTCCTGATTACCGTGGTGGCCTGCTTGATTCCGGCGCGGCGTGCCGGGCGCATGACCCCGCTGGATGCTCTGGCTGCCAGCGCTCCCGCCCCGAAGAGCCGTCTGCGCCGCGCCACGATTTTCGGGTTGGTGGTCCTGTTCGTGGCCGTTGGCCTCGGTGCGGGGGCGCTGATGGAGGCGTCCCAGTCAGGAGTGGGGACGCGGGCGACAGCGCTGGCCCTGGCGGCTTCACTGTTGGGTTTGTGTGGCGTGCTGTGGCTGACTCCAGTCCTGCTGCGTCCATTCCTGTGGGTGTTTGCCGCAATATTTCAGCGTTTCAACCGCCTTCCGGCGCATTTGGCGCTGCGCAACCTGCGCCGCTACCCGCGCCGCACCTCCCTGGGGGCAGCCGCCCTGGTCATCGGCATAGCCATTGCCACCACCGGCGGCATCCTGGCCGATTCCGCCCGCAAGTCTCTACAGGCCGGGGTCGTTTCAGAAGTTCATTCCGACCTGGTCGTGGCCTCTCTGCAGCCGTCCACGAACGTCGAGAAAGCCCTCGCGGCGCTACGGAAAGTGGACGGGGTGCGCTTCGCCAACGCCAATATCTTTAGCACCCCGATGCTGGTGCGCCTCGACCAAGATCCCACGCGGTCCCTCACCGCCGCCGGCATCACCGCGGACGAAGCCAAGAACCTCGTCTCCCTGCAGGTCAAGGCCGGTGACGTGGAGGGACTGGCAAACGGCCAAGCCCTGGTGAACGCCCGTGATGCCGCCCGGGAAGGGTGGAAAGTCGGGGACGCGATTACGGTGACGGGTCCCCGCGGGATTTACTCCACCAAAGTCGCCGGAATAGTCCGCTCCACCCTGCTGAACGCGGCGATTTTCCTCGATCCACTGTATCTGCGTCAGGCGGCGGCCCCCGAAACCCTGACCTACCAGTACATTTTTGTAAACCTCCAGAGCGACAAGGCGACGCCCACCCCGGCTGAAATCCGTCAGGCAAAAAACCAGATCGATCACAGCCTCAACCCGTTCTTTGTATACCGGGTCTTTACTCCGGTGGAGCTGTCCTACGCTCTGTCGCAAACCACCACACAAGTGCTGTGGCTGATGTATGCGCTGCTCGGGATATCAATCGTCATCGCCATTTTGGGGATTGTGAACACTTTGGCGCTGGCGATGGTAGAACGGCGCCAGAGTTTTGCCCTGCTGCGGGTGCTGGGGCTAACCCCGCGGGAAGTGCGGGCTTCGCTGCGGTGGGAGGCATTTTTCCTGGCGCTGCTGGGAGCGGGGCTGGGGTGGATTTCCGGGCTGGTTATCGGAATGCTGTGGCGCTGGCTGCTGCGTGACTTCGGGCTGGGAGCGTGGGGAATCCCGGTGCTGGGCCAGCTCAGTTTTGTCGCGGCGGCTGTTGTTTTGGCGGTTTTGGCGGCGGCGTGGCCGGCGCGAAAAATTTTGCGAACCCCGGTGCTCATGGCGACTTTGGCTTCCTAAACGCAGATTTTGTGAAAATAGTAAACTAGGTTTTAAGTGACGTCGACGAGGAGGCCCTTATGGCTATAGAAGAACCGAAATTATCGCTGGGGGCGCTGTTTGCGCGGTTTTCTACCCAGATTTCTGACCTGTTCAGGGCTGAGGTCGCGTTGATGAAAGCCCAGGCCAAGGCCGCCGGGTCTCGGTTTGGTTTGGCGGCGGGAATGCTGGCGGCAGCTGGCGTGTTGGCCCTGTTCATGCTGGGTTATTTGATTAAAGCAATGTTCTATGGGTTTACGGCGCTGACTGGTTTCGCTGCGTGGGGCGCTTTGCTCACCGCGGCGGTTTTGCTGGTGTTGACCGCGATTTTGGTTCTGATCGGGCTGTCCGCGGTGAAACGCGCCAAAGAAAACATCCCGGAACCCCAAAAGCACGTTAAGCGCGATGTTGCGACGCTGAAGGCAGCCATCAAGCGCCCGGATTTAGGAGTGGAAAAATGAGCGAAAACATCGCAGAGAAAAAAGAGTTTAACGGTAGCCCGGAGGAAATCGAGCGTCAGATTGAAACCGCCCGTTCCGATATGGGTCAGACCGTAGACCAGTTGGTGGATCGGCTCCGTCCGGCCAACCAGGTCAAAGAAGCAAAAGTGAAAGCCCAGAATTTTGCACAGCAAGCCAAGGTGACCTTCACTGACGCGGTGGAAGGCGATGTGGATTCGCAAAAGAAACTGGGTATCGCGGCCGGAGTGGTTGCCGGTGTTTTTTTGCTGGCAAAACTGCGCCGCCGCCACCGGTAACTTCATTTTTTGTCCCTAAAGGGGGAGAATAGCCGGGTAGCTGCCAATAATGGCAGCTATCGGGCTATATTCCCCCTATAATCACGCCACTCCTGGTTGCCGGGATTCAAAACCGGTATTCACCGAGCATGGCCACGGTTCCTCCGGCGACCCCTTTAGTCCCCGAAATCTGGCGCTCACCTGCGGGAACACCATCACTGACACGTCCCATGACAAAAGACTCCATGCCGGCGATCTGTGCCGCCATCATCGTGGCGGGCACGAAATCAGGATGCACGATAGCCACCATGCCCACACCGAGGTTCCAGGTGTCCTCGGCACTGGTCACATCCACCCCGCCCAAATCCATCAGGTAGCGGAAAATTCCCGGCACCTGCCAGGTCGAACGGTCCACCACCGCGTGTAGCCCAGCGGGAATGACCCGACACAGATTTGCAGCCAAACCGCCGCCGGTCACGTGAGCAAACGCGTGAACCCGGTTTCCGTCCAGTTCCCCGGCAAAATCGCCGGCTTGGCGGGCAGCGTGCCAGCCAGAATCTTCCAGTTCCAAACACAGCTGGGAATACAACCGGGTCGGTTCCAGGCAGGCCAGGCCCAAGGTATAGTCAGCGGCTTTAGCAAACGGCGAACCGTTCGGCGCCACCACCCTGTAAGACTGCGGAATCGAAGAATCCCAATCCACCCCTGCGTCAGCCACAATCCGGCGCACCAGGGAATACCCGTTGGAATGCAAGCCACTGGAAGCAAAACCCACCACCAGGTCCCCGGCACAAACCCGCTGTGGTCCCAGCAATCGAGGCGCGTCCACTACTCCGGTCGCCGCTCCGGCCACATCAAAATCCTCAACCCCCAGCACACCGGGGTGTTCGGCCGTCTCGCCCGCCACCAGCGCGCAGTTCACTGCCTGGCAAGCCCGGGCGATGCCTTCGACCACGGCCGCAATCATCTGGGGGACGACCCGACCACAGGCAATGTAATCGGTCATGAACAGGGGTCGCACCCCCGCCGGAGTGAGGTCGTCAACGACCATTCCCACCAGGTCTTGACCGATAGTGTCATAAATCCGCATCGCCTTGGCCAGCTCAATCTTGGTGCCGACCCCGTCGGTAGACGTCGCCAACAGCGGGCGGCGCATGGTGGTCATCCCCGCCGCCGCGGCATCATAGAGGCCCGCGAACCCACCGGTGCCGCCCAAAACTTCCGGCCCTTGGGTGGCTTGCACCGCGGTTTTCATCAGCTCCACCGCCCTGTCGCCAGCTTGGGTGTCCACTCCGGCGCGCGCGTAGGCGTTAGCGCTGTTCGCGGCGGTGTTTTCGGCTGGAACATCGCCAAAATTCATGCCGGTCACTCCTTTCCCCCACAAAAGGTCACTCCCGGCGGGAGGGCTCCCGCGGTTTCCAGGTCCGCCAAACGGGTGGGATATCGCCCGGAGAAGCACGCGGTACACAGCTCATTTTCGGGCTGGCCGGTAGCCTCGACCATGGACTCATAGGACAGGTAGCCCAAGGTATCCGCCCCGATGGAACGGCAAATTTCGGGAATATCCATGCCGGTGGCGATGAGTTCGGCGCGGGTGGCGAAATCAATCCCGTAGTAGCACGGCCACATGACCGGCGGGCTGGAAATCCGCACGTGAACCTCGGCAGCGCCAGCCGCCCGCAACATCTGGATGACGGCCCGCTGCGTGTTGCCTCGGACTATGGAATCATCGACCACAATCAGGCGCTTGCCCTCAATGACGGAACGCAGCGGGTTGAGTTTCAGGCGAATCCCCATCTGGCGCATGGCTTGGGTCGGCTGGATGAAAGTCCGGCCCACGTAGGCGTTCTTCACCAGGCCTTGCCCGAACGGAATCCCGGATTCCTCAGCGTAACCAATGGCGGCCGGCGTCCCGGAATCCGGGGTCGCCATGACCAGGTCAGCCTCGACCGGATGTTCGCGAGCCAAGGCGGCCCCCATCGAACGGCGCGCAGCGGCGATGGAGCGCCGCGCAATGGTGGTGTCCGGTCGGGCCAGGTACACGTATTCAAACACGCAGCCCGCGGGCCGAGCCGGGGCAAAAACCTCGGAATGGACCCCGTTTTCGTTGATGGCAATCAGCTCGCCGGGCGCGATTTCACGCACAAAAGTCGCGCCAACTATGTCCAGCGCGGCGGTTTCGGAGGCGACCACCCAGCCGTTCGGCAGCCGTCCCAGCACCAGGGGCCGAATCCCCTGCGGATCGCGAGCCGCGTAAAGCGTGGTTTCGTCAATGAATGCCAGGGAATACGCGCCGTCCAGCTTCGGCAGGATTTCCCGCATGACGCTCAACAGCGGCGGCTCTCCGCCAATCGAGACGGCGTGGGTGGACACGGAGTCAATGAGCTTCATCAACAGCATCGTGTCCGACGAGGAATCTTGCAGGCCGTGAGCCTTCTGCTCTTTCACGTCGGCGACGGTTTGGGCGGCCGACTCCGCGGGTTTACGGGAGGCAAAAGGGCGGGTGGCGGGTGTTCCGGGGGCCACGGGTTTATCGTCGGGGTTCACCGGGCCGGAGGTCAGTTTCCCTTCCGCGGGCAGCAGTTCTTCCAGCAGACCCCGGGTGTTCACAAGGTTCCCGTTATGCGCCATCGCGAGGGTTCCGAAAGCGGTGGGTCCCAGCGTTGGTTGGGCGTTTTGCCAAGAGGACATCCCGGCGGTCGAATAGCGAACGTGACCCAACGCGAGGTGACCTTGCAAGGACGCCAAGTCCCGGTCTTTGAACACCTGAGAAACCAATCCCATGTCCTTGTAAACCAAAATCTTGGACCCGTCCGAAGCGGCGATACCGGCCGATTCCTGACCGCGGTGTTGCAGGGCATAAATGCCGAAATAGGTCAGGCGCGCGACTTCCTCGCCCGGCGCCCAGACACCAAAAACACCGCACTCATCGTGCGGTCTATCGTCAGAGTCGTGTCGAGCCAAGTCAGCGGAGCAGGTCATTGCAGCATTACCCAAGATGGGCAACCCCGGCTTCACGCGGCGTCTCCGCCACCATCGCCCTGGTCAGGGTCGTCGTCAGCGTAATCAGCCCACTTATCGTAATCGGGTTCAGCGTATTTAGCGTAGGGATCATCGTCCCACGAATCCTCACCGGACTTGCCTGATAGTTCCCGCTGCAGCGCCTCGAGATCCATTTCCGGAGTCTCATATTTCAGTCGGCGTGCGACCTTTTGCTGCTTAGCTTTCTGGCGGCCACGGCCCATAGCCCGAGTCCCTCCTTGAAGTCACGATTAGTCAGCTTTTAGTTTATCCCCTGACCTAAGATTACGCCACTTGTTTGGCATCTTTTGGCGCGGCTCCAGCGCCTAATTCTCGGCGACTTTCCAATACTGCACGCTGCCCCGCCAGTTCGACTCCACGTCCTTAACCTGGGGGGACCACCCAATCAGGGACTTCGCGTGCCACAGCGGCAAACCCGGCAGGTCACGCAGCAGTATCGCCTCGGCGTGCTGATATTCACGGTTAGCCGCCGCGTCCTCGCTCACGCCGCGCGCGTGATTCAGAGCCGCATCAAAATCCGGGGCGGAATACCCAATACTGTTGGCATACCCGCCGGTGGCAAACCACGGCTGCAGGTAGGAATGCATCCCCGGATAGGGCGACTGCCAATCCACCAGGAAAGCCGAGTCTATATCGCCGCGGGTCACGGCCATATCTATGGCACGCTGATCGAGGTAAGACTTTCCCGCAGTGTGAATCCCCAGAGTCGACCCGATGGTCCCCAAAGCCACATCAATCCAGGCATTCAACCCGTTATCAGGCCGAGCAATGGTAAAGGTGTCTCCCTCTGTCCAGGGCGAAATCTGGTTTGCTTGGTCCCACAAGCTTCGGGCGACGTCAGGCCGGTAGGTCAGAACCTCGTTACCCGGCAGCTTCGCGGTGTGACCCGCAAGGGTGGGGGTCACGAAATCGGTGGCGACCTCCCTGGTGCCGTTAAAGAAACGTTTAACGATGTCCTCGCGGTTGATGGCTTGGGACACGGCGGCGCGGCGCAGCCGGCCCTCGTCGGTGTTTAGCGCGAAATGCCCGCTGGAGGGGATCGCCAGGAATTTCACGTGCGCCGAGGACACGGTCAGCGTGCGATCCTGGAGCTGTTCGGTGAAACTGTCTTTCGCACTGTCCGGCAGTTCCTCGTCAATGTCCAAAGCGCCGCTGGTCAGGTCCTCATAGGCTTGGTCCGGGTCGTGGTAGAACTTGAAAGCCAGTCCGGCGTTTTGGGCTTGGCGCGGCCCGTGATAGCGGGTGTTGGGCACCAAAGTCAGCTGAATGCCGTGTTCCCAAGCGCCCTCCCGCGCCAGCATGTACGGCCCGTAGCCGTAGGGGTTTTCGCCGAAGCCCGAAGTCACGTTGCCCGCCGAGTCGAATGCGGAATCCGGCAGCGGCACAAACGCCGGGTCGGTCAAACGCATCGGAAAATCGCAGGTCGGCTGGGTCAGGTGGACTTTGAAGTGCGTGTCGCTCAGGCGCTGCAGGCCGGTCAAGTCTTGGTTCGCCGTGGCGGAAAAGCCCTCGATAGGTTCAAACAGCCCCGCTTTCAGGCGCCGATTGGAGGCTCTGGCGGCGTCGTTCCAAGCCCGAATGAAGTTGTCAGATTTCAGCTTGGTGCCGTCGGAAAACACTTCGCCCGAGCGGATTTGGATGTCGTACTCTGTGCAGTCCGGGTTCGGCACCACCGCGGTGGCCAGCTCATTTACGATGGTTCCGTCCGGGTTCAGGTAGGACAGGCCGGAAAACAGCAGGCTGACGAACGTAGCTCCCGATGAATATGAGGAATCGGCCGGAATCAGGGATCGCTCCGGTTCGGTCGCTGCCGCGTTGATTAGGGTATCGGTTGAGTTCCCCGGTTTATTCAGGCTTTGGTCCGAGGTCGCGGGGCTGGAACACGCCGCCAGCCCGGTTGCCGCCAGCGCCGCCAGCGCGACCCCCGCGGTCATTTGTGCCAGTGTTTGCTTGATTTGCACCGGGCCTCCCCTGAGCCGTTTTGTTCCTTACGTTTTTATCTTACCGATTCGCCCGGCCGGCGCGGGGTTTTGGCGCTGGCGGGGTCGGTTCGCGGGGACTACAGGTCACAAGGCCGGTGCGGGGGTTAGCGGGTTCACAAGGCCGGTGCGCGCGGTTGGCGGGGTCGCGATAGACCTCGGACTCGGCCTTTGTGGCACGAACGACCGATTTCACTCAGTCCAGAGCCGACTTTCCCAGGGTCAAATCGCTTCTACCTGCGGGTTTAGAAAACGAAAGTTCGGCACTAACCCAGATTCCGGGTTGAAATCGGTCACTCGTGCAACTGCCCCGAAATCCGGGGATAACTCCCTGTGAAAATTTGGGGATATCTGCCTAGGGTGTAACTAACTAGGGAGAATAGCCGGGTAGCTGCCATTATTGGCAGCTACCCGGCTATTCTCCCCCTATAATCCCGCGCAACCCCCGATACCCGGTAACAATCAGCCCCTAAATTCCTCAGATAACCCGCAATAAAACCTATTTAAACGGCTCGGTGTGCCATATATGGCACACCGAGCCAAATTAATAGGATTAACGCGCCCAATCCCGGCGTGATGCCACCGAATTCAGGCAATCCGCACGGACTCGTCCCCAAACTGGGCGACGAGCTGGAGCTTGCCACCCAAAGCGGCCACATAACGCTGCAACGTGCTGACCTGGGTCTGAGCCAGGTTCCCCCGCTCGATGGAGGACACCCGGGCCTGGTTGACTTCGAGTTTATCCGCCAGCTGCGCTTGCGTCATGGCGTTTTCCTCGCGCAGCTCGCGCAAACGGTAGGCCCGCGTCTGCGCCAGCATCCGCTGTTTGTGCGTTTCCACAGCCTCCCGGTTCGGCTGCCGCTTCGCTTTCAATTCGTCCAGAGTCGTCATCACTCTCACCTTGTATTCCGCGCAAACCCCGATAGCGGCTAGGCCGGGATTAAATACGACTCCAAAGCCTTGCGCATGACATCCAGCTGACTTTGCCCGTCCTTGACTGCTCGCTCATGCAAAAGCTGGGAAAGCTGCGGCGGAAGAAGCTCGATTGCTCCAGCGCCGAACCGAACAGTGGCGGCACGAAGCTCGCTGTCCGAAAGGCCGCGCTCAAAGTGCTCAGCGATGTCTTTTTCTTCCGGGGTCATTTCCTCATGTATCACTGTCATTACCGTCTCCTTTGGATTTCCTCGACATATTTCCGCCTGGCTTTCATCGCATGAAAGATTCGCACATCGTCGTCCATCATCGCTCCGACCTCGATGAGCTGCCCCGACGTATCAAATCCCAGGCGGATAACTTTGCGCGGGTCATCGTGTTCGATTATCTCGCACACAAAAACGCTGAACGCCTGTTCAATATCTTTGGTCGAACACCCATGTTTCAGCGCCGACCGATAGATATGCAGTCCCATGACCTTATTTTACCGCACAAGGCCGGTGCGGCGGCGGGGTCACAAGGCCGGGGCGGCGGGGTGAGGAGCGGCGGGGGCTATGGGTCGCCCGTCCAGCCGCCATGCCTACCATACAAAAAGGTATTTCCTCCGCGTGTGATTCACGGTATGATTGTAGATAATACGCAAGGTATTTCCGGAGGTGCGATGAATATCATTGTTGAACCTCACGCTTTGAAACACGGGTTGTCTGAGTCGGAAATCAGATACGCCTGGGCGACAATCATGGCTTCCCGGCTGCGAGGCGATGACTCGGAGCCACCCAGATGGATAGCCATAGGCTGGCTGCCTGATGGCAGACTCGCACAAATGGTTGCCATCGAAGATAACAAAGGCTACTGGCGCATCTTCCACGCCATGACCCCGCCCACAAAATCATTTTGCAAAGAACTCGGACTGTAAGGAGCACGACATGAGCACATTCACCGCAATTAACGGCCAAACAGTAACCGACGAAACCATGGAAACGCTAGAGCAGGCCTACGCGCGGGGAACTTTCCCGCCCACAGAAAAAAACCTCGGACATGTCATCAACGGATCTCCGCGCTCCCTCAGCCCCGAAGGCAGCGAAATACTTTCCGTCAAAATCCCCGTAGCCATGAAGAGAGCACTGACGGCCACCGCAGAAAGCCAACACATCAGCACCAGCGAACTGGTCCGCTCTATCATCACCCAACACCTGATCGAGGCCTAAAAAGTTCCCGCGCGATACCCGTTTTTCCGCATAAGGCCGGGGCGGGAGTTGGCGGGGGCACAAGGCCGGGGCGGGCAACCGTGGTGCTCGGGCGCCGGGGTTAAATGGGGGGACCCCCGCGAGAGCGGGGGTCCCTGTAAGCTAGAGCCAGGTTACGGCCCGTGGTGGCAGCGCCGAAGGCGCATGAGCCACCACGTCAGTGCGTGGAGCCGATAAGAAACAATCCAGTGGATTGTTTCCGGCGAAACTCCACCATACCGCTACGCTAAAGATTAGCGCAGCAGGGAGAGCACGCTCTGGGGAACCTGGTTGGCTTGCGCCAGCATCGCAGTACCAGCCTGAGACAGAATCTGTCCACGAGTAAACTGCATCATCTCAGCAGCCATATCAGTATC
>QWCJ01000358.1_pt1 | contig 18682 bp, 16 predicted proteins | sample 1972501 | NCBI WGS metagenome assembly QWCJ01 (sample SAMN09866711, study PRJNA288562) | Human vaginal metagenome isolate term2_vaginal, whole genome shotgun... | isolation source: vagina | host: Homo sapiens | place: USA: California
AAAACTACGGGAAAGAGTGCGCCGACAAATTCCGTTCGCTCATCCTGGAAGTGACTCGTCAGGCTTTCCTGGTCAAAATGAATCAGAATTTAGATTTGTATCCGCAACTGTCTGAACTGGTTTCTGAAATGCGTTTGCGGGGCCCGGAATCCCGGTGACTTTCATCTGACGCCCGGTCGGAGTGTACTTCCAGGGTTTTCTCAAAGCTCAGATAGGCGTTAAACTTTAGAGGGCCCACTTTCTGGGTGCGGGGTATTGCTCCGGTTTACTTGAGACGAACTTTCAAAGGAAGGCATAAGTTGCTGCGAACTCACAAATGTGCGGAATTGAACCTGAAACACGATGGTCAGACCGTCACCCTCTGCGGTTGGGTAGATCGGCGCCGAGACCACGGTGGGGTAGCTTTCATGGATTTGCGTGACGCTTCTGGGATTGTCCAGCTGGTTGTCAGCGAAGAAGTGGTGCGGGAAGTTCGTAATGAATATGTGCTCAAGGTCACAGGCAAGGTGCGGAAGCGTCCCGAAGGCAACGAAAACCCCGAAATTGCCACCGGCGATATCGAGGTTATGGCGGACGATGTCGAGATTTTGAACGCCTGCGCGACCTTGCCTTTCCAAGTTTCCGAACACGCTGAGGACTCCAATGTTGGTGAGGATATCCGGCTGCGTTACCGTTTCGTCGATTTGCGTCGCCGTCAGCTGCACGACAATTTGGTGCTGCGTTCGCGGATTTCTCAGATTGCCCGGCGGGTTATGGAAGAACACGAATTCATCGAGATTGAAACCCCGACTTTGACGCGTTCTACCCCGGAAGGTGCGCGCGACTTCGTGGTTCCGGCGCGGATTCGTCCCGGTTCTTGGTATGCCCTGCCGCAGTCGCCCCAGCTGTTCAAGCAGCTGTTGATGGTGGGCGGTATGGAGCGTTACTTCCAGTTGGCTCGTTGCTACCGCGATGAAGATTCCCGCGCCGATCGCCAGCCTGAATTTACGCAGCTCGATATGGAAATGAGTTTCGTTGACCAAGACGATGTCATTGAGGTAACCGAACACCTGCTGAAAGAGATTTGGAAAGTTATCGGCTATGACCTGACCACTCCGATTCCGCGGATGCCTTTCCAGGAAGCCATGGATCGTTTCGGTTCGGACAAACCCGATCTGCGATTCGGCTATGAACTCGTTGATTTGACCGAATTTTTCAAAGACACTCCGTTTAAGATTTTCCAGGCTCCTTACGTGGGGGCAGTTGTCATGCCCGGAGGCGGCTCCCAACCGCGCCGCACTTTTGACAAGTGGCAGGAATGGGCCAAAGCCCGCGGCGCGAAGGGTCTGGCCTACGTGACATTGAATGAAAATGGCGAAACTGCCGGCCCGGTGGCCAAAAATATTTCTGACGCGGAAAAGGCCGGTTTGGCTGCTGCCACCGGAGCCCAGCCGGGGGATTGCATTTTCTTTGCCGCCGGGGACAAGACCGCTTCGCAAACGTTGTTGGGGGCAGCTCGCCTGGAGATTGGCAAACGCTGCGACCTCATCGATGAGAAGGCGTGGGCTTTCACCTGGGTGGTCGACGCGCCGTTGTTCAAGCCCTCCGGTGAGGCAGAAGCGGAAGGCGACGTGGCGCTGGGCCACTCCGCCTGGACCGCCGTCCACCATGCGTTTACTTCGCCGAAGCCAGAATGCCTCGATACTTTCGATACTGACCCGGGCACTGCTTTGGCTTATGCGTATGACATCGTGTGCAACGGAGTGGAACTCGGCGGCGGTTCCATCCGTATCCATCGTCGTGACATCCAGGAACGGGTGTTTAAAGTCATGGGCTTCTCACAGGAGGAGGCGCAGGCACGCTTTGGGTTCCTGCTCGACGCTTTCAAGTACGGCGCTCCGCCGCACGGCGGCCTGGCTCTGGGATGGGACCGCATCGCCGGAATGCTGACGGGTTCCCCGTCTATTCGCGACGTTATCGCTTTCCCGAAGGCTGGCGACGGTTTAGATCCGCTCACCGGTGCGCCCGCCCCGATTACGGACGAACAGCGCAAAGAAACCGGCGTGGACTACGTGCCGGAGGACGACGAAGATGGTGAGGACGCTGAGGAAGCCGAAGACAGCGAAAAAACGCTGTAAAACCCTTCTGAGGAAAAATTACCGCTAGTTTTATCGCCATCCAGCTCGATGATAAACACCATTTCACCCTGGTGTGCCACGATTTCGCCCAGTTGGGTCAGCTGGTGATGGTGTCAAATTCCCAATACCGGCTGATTAAATCGCTGACTCCTGGTCCTTATACCTTTATTTTGAAAGGCACCAAGGAAGTTCCGCGCGCCACGCTGAACAAAAAGAAGCACACCGTGGGCGTGCGGATTCCCGCGCATAAGGTCGCGTTGTCGCTGGTAGAAGCCCTGGGAGAGGCGATCTTGTCCTGCACCCTGCTGTTGCCCGGCGACACGGAACCGCTGAGCGATCCGGTTGAAGTTATCGCTAAGCTGGGGCACCTGTTGGATGTTATCGTCGATGCCCCGATTGGTTCCGACCAGGCAACTACCGTTATTAACATGGAGGACGATGTTCCGGTGGTGACCCGGGAGGGCGCCGGTCCGGTTGATTTCTTGCAATAGGTTATTCGCCATCGCTCCCGACGGTGTCGCTGTGCTGAGGTTGCACAAGCGCGGGTGAGCCGTCTGTTGCGCTGGGATCGGGCGATTCCGGAATCTCGTCGGTCCACACCAAATCGGGGTCTGGCGATTTTTGGTCCGGGTAAGGCTCCAGCAGGGGAGAGAGAAACAGCCGGCTGAACAGCACGTTGAGCAGCACCACAATTACCAGAGCAAAAGCCGACTGTTTCACGGGCATGGCGTTCATCGGTAGGAAAGCCAGGAAAATCGCCAGGTAGACCACAGAGCGGGTCCACAGCGCGCCGCGGGTTTGGGTCAACTCGTTCAGCAGTGGGTCGTCGTCTAGGTCCGCGAGTTCCTCCGGCAGATGGTGTTTCGATTTGTTCATGGCATAGAACTGGTAATCCAGGGATAGAGCGAAACCGAAGCCCGCCAGCAAAACTGCCACGTTAGGGTCGACCCCGCCGGAATGCGCCAGTTTGGGCAGGAAAGCGCCCCAACCGTCTTGGAACACCAAAGCTGTCAGTCCCAAAGCCACCAACAGGTTCAAGGAGTTCAGCAAAGTCGCCCACAGCGCAGCCCAGGCACGCCTGGTGGCTCGCAAAATGACCAAGAAAGTCGCCAACACCATAACTCCAGCCAGCAGGGGAACGAACCTGATTAGCTGCGAAGCAAAATCAACCTGGTTGGCGGCCTGGCCGGTAATCCATTTCGGAAAATCCGAAGACAATTCACGAATAGTTTTCACGATTTCGCCGGCTTGACGGTTGGTGACACTCGGTTTCAAATCCACGTCCAAAACGCTGTAGTCCCCGGCGATTTCGGTGTTTCCAGCAGTCATCGCCGCCACACCGGGGATTTTACCCACCGCCACCGACCAGCTTTGCATATTTGCGGCGGTAGTTTTCCCGAGAATCTGGATATCCGGGGCCGCCGCGGTGGTACCGTAGTGGGCGGCGCGCAGGGCTTCAAATTTCGCCGCATTCGTACCCGGAGGAAAAGTTGTTTGCCCCGAGGTGTGCCAGGTAATTCCGAACGTGGGAATGGCCAGCACCACCAGAACGACCACCAGGACTCCGGTCAAAATCGGTTTGGCAAGTTTCCGCGTGGCGAAAGGTGCCCGCAAACGAGTGCCCAGAGAATGCAGCCAGGAGGAAACCACGGCGAAAGTCCGCCGATGCCATTGTGGACGAGGGTATTCCAGCCATCTGATACCGAGGTACAGCAGTGAGGGAATCAACGTAGTCCCGATAGCGAAGCATCCCAGAATGGAAAACATACTGACTAATGCCACCCATCGCAGGCTACTGGCCGGGAATATGGCCACCATAATCAGACCCAGCACAATCAGTGCCGTGGAAATGAGCATGGCCGGAGCTGAGTGGGTAAAAACTTCATCTAGTGGCGTGAGAGAGTCGCGGCGCTTGCGCAATCGGCGTTCGCGAGGTTTGGAAACGCGCGGAATCTCGGTGGTGTATTTCACCACTGCTAGACGAGAGCGGCTGCGGCTGATGAGGAACACCGCGTAACCCGTCACCACCCCTAGTGAAAGCATGGTGACCAGGGCAGAGTCGCCGGGAGCGGGTTTGACGATGAGGGAAGCCAGCGTGGCGATAGTACGCGTCACAATCCATCCGCAAAAGCTCGGTATGAACGCGAGCAAAGCCAGGCGCAGGCGTCCCGTCGCCCCGAACAGCACCACGAAAACTAGCAGCAAGGCAATGAGATTCGCCTTGAGGGAATCTTGACGAGCGCTCGCGGCAACTTCTTGGTTATTCAAGTCCTCATCAGTGACGATGCCCGCGGCGTGAGGCGCAAAAGAGCGCATATCTCCGGCAATCTCGCTCAATGCTTCCTCGGTCATGGCGCGAATATCATCGGCGCGTTGGGGGAACTGGGTCAGGTCCAGCAGCACCACCATCATGAAACCGTGCTTGTCCGCAGCGATAAACTGGTCCATCAAAGTTTTCGCATCGGGGTTGTTAACATCGTCGCCTTTCGCAAACGGATACAGCACCCCCGCCGGAATAACGCCGGGAACCTCGCTGAAACTTGCCGCCGCTGAGTCCAGCACGTTCTTAACTTCCTTGCGCTGTTTGTCCATGTCCACCCCGGTGACGATGAGGTAAGCCTGATAGTTGGAACTGCGGCTATCATTGAGGATTTGCGACGCGACATAGGATTCGGAGCCGGGGATAGAGACCAGACGGTTTTCCACACGGTTCCACATACTTCCAAAACCGAAACCGGTCAAAGCAAAGGCGGCACAGATGACTATCACCAAAGCCCAAATCAGCACCGTTGGTAGGGGGCGTCGATTTAAACGGCGATATAGTTTCAGGAACATGTTATGCATTGTCTCATACACTTTAGGGCATTTTTCACTAGGGTGGTCTCATGGACTTGTTTGATTCCTTGAGTGATACCGGCAGGGGGATTCCGGAGTTCCGCCCGGACGCCCCCTTGGCGGTGCGGATGCGTCCGCGCAGCGTAGAAGAACTGGTGGGGCAGTCACACCTGTTGGCACCCAATTCGCCGTTACAGCGGCTGCTGCGGGCAGACACCGAGATGACTTCGTCCGTGATTCTCTACGGTCCGCCCGGAACCGGCAAAACGACCTTGGCATATATGGTGGCGCAGGCAGGCGGCCGAGAATATGCCCAGCTTTCCGCCATCAATGCGGGAGTGAAGGAAGTCCGAGAGGTTATTAACGCGGCGAAACAACGGCTGAGCCTGAGCGGTCAAGAGACCATTTTGTTCTTAGACGAAGTTCATCGGTTTTCTAAGTCCCAGCAGGACTCGTTGCTTCCGGCAGTCGAAAACCGGTGGGTCATCCTGGTGGCCGCCACCACCGAAAATCCGGCTTTTTCCGTCATTTCTCCGCTGTTATCACGGTCCCTGCTGCTGACGCTGAAACCACTGACGAACCAGGACATCGAAACCATCACGGACCGGGCTTTGGCGGACGAACGCGGACTGGGCGGAAAATACATCCTGACCCCGGACGCTAGGGACAGCCTCATCAGATTAGCCGGTGCGGACGGGCGCAAAGTCCTGACCCTGTTGGAGGCGGCGGCCGGGGGAGCCGATTCCCGCGAGGCCAGTGAGATTACCGAAGACGATGTCGCGGCGGCGGCGGACACGGCCGTGGTGCGTTATGGCATTGACGAACACTATGATGTGGCTTCGGCGTTTATCAAGTCCATGCGTGGCTCCGATCCCGATGCCGCGCTGCATTATTTGGCGCGGATGATTAAAGCCGGGGAAGATCCGCGCTTCATTGCCCGCCGAGTCGTGATTGCAGCGGCAGAAGACGTCGGGTTGGCTGACCCTACCGTGTTGCCACTCGCGGTCGCGGCCGCACAAGCGGTGCAGTTGATTGGGATGCCGGAGGGGCGGATTCCGCTAGCTGAGGCGGTGGTCGCAGTTGCGACGGCCCCGAAGTCGAATCGGGCGTATGTCGGCATCAATACCGCGATGACTGACGTGGAGGCTGGCAATATCGGCACGGTTCCAACCTATCTGCGAGACCAGCATTATCCGGGGGCTGACACCGATAGGAAAGTTCTGGGCACCTATCAATATCCCCACGACGATACTCGCGGCATAGTCGCCCAACGATACCTGCCTGACCCGCTGAAAGACAAGATTTATTACGAGCCTTCCGCTCACGGTTGGGAAGTCACGTTGGGAGAGCGACTGGCAAAAATACGCAAGATTCAAAAAATGGGGTAAGATAGCCAAGTTGCCCGGCGTTTAGACCAACCCGCGGTTGGTTGATGCCCGGACACCTGGGGTCTTAGCCAATAAGGTGACCCCTCCCCGCCGAGATGCCCTCGCGGGGTGACTTTGAAATAAGACAGGAAGAATATAAATGGCAAACCGTTCTCGGAAAATGGTGCGTTTGTCGCGCGCCTTGGGGATGCCGCTGACCCCGAAAGCTAAGCGGTACTTTGAACGTCGTCCCTATGGACCTGGTGAACACGGCCGCGCCCGTCGCCGCAGCGAATCTGACTACGCGGTGCGTTTGAAAGAAAAGCAGCGTTTGCGTGCCCAGTACGCAATCCGCGAGGCTCAGCTGGTCAAAACCTTCCAGGAGGCACGCCGCATGGAAGGCCAGACTGGTGACAACCTGGTGGAATTGTTGGAAACCCGGCTTGATGCTCTGGTGTTACGGGCCGGTTTTGGCCGCACCATGTTCCAGGCTCGTCAGGCGGTAACTCACCGTCATATTCTGGTCGACGGCAAGATTGTGGACCGTCCCTCTTACAAGGTACGTCCCGGTCAAACAGTTCAGGTCAAGCCGTCCTCCCAGGTAAAGGACCCCTTTGTGGTGGCTGCCCGCGGTTCTCACCGCGATGTGCTGCCTCCCGTTCCGGACTACCTTAAGGTTGATTTGGAAAAGCTACGTTTTACCTTGGATCGTAAGCCTAAGCGTGAAGAAGTCCCGATTCAGTGCGAAGTGCAACTGGTCGTGGAGCACTATTCCCGCTAAAACTTTCAGTGGCCCCGGGATTTTCCCGGGGTCAATTGTTTAAAGTTAGAATATCTACGGTGTGTTTCGCGCAGAAAGCGCGGAAAATGGGTCACTACACCGGGACAGGAGAATGACATGATTGGTGAAATTGCCGGGATTATTGCCGCCGTGGCTTTCGCGGTATTGGTGCTATTTTTGGCAGTGCCGCTATGGAAACTGGGCGGGGTGTTTTCCCAACTGGAGCAATCCATCAAAACTGTCACCGACGAAGCGGTGGTAGCGGTCAAACAGGGACAGACATCTTTGGACCAGGTCAACAATCAGTTGGTACGGGTCGATTCCATGACTTCGGCGGCGAATCGCTCCGTCGAGGATCTCTCGGCGCTGACGACCTTGTTTACCGCGACGCTGGGCCGGCCGCTCATTAAGGTCGCGGCGTTTAACTACGCGGTACGTAAAGCCATGGGTATTGACGCTAAGAAAGCGAAGTAGGGGGAGAGATGTCTAATACAGCGAAAGCGGTCGGGACGACGCTGCTCCTTTCCGCGGGGGCGGCTTTGGCCGCGTACTTTACCGTGACCCCGTTCCGTCAGACTGTCGATCAGATGACCCAGCGGTTCCGTGCGGATATGTCACAGCGCGAGGGGGAACTTATCGAGGCTCTGAGCTCCAGTGATTCAGAAATCGAGCAGGCCCGCGACACTTGGAACGCTCGGAAGGACGATGGTGCGGGGTTCAGAGTCGGACGCGGACGTCACCGTGATTCCGTTGTGGAAGACGACCTGGAATTTTAGCGAAGTTCACCGATAATCAGCGAAAACCGCCCGGAACAAACTGACCGGGGGACCAGGACAGATAAACCGGGAACTGCCCGGATACGAAGGAAAGATACATATAGATGCGTACTGCGGAAGTTCGTCAGCGTTGGCTGGATTTTTTTGCAAAGAACGGTCATGAGGTTCGCCCCTCGGTACCGCTCATTTCGCCCGACCCCTCGATTTTGTTCACCATTGCGGGCATGGTTCCGTTCATTCCCTACATCGTAGGAACCGAGCCGGCGCCGTGGCCGCGAGCCACCTCGGTGCAAAAGTGTATCCGCACCAACGACATTGACGAGGTCGGGAAAACCACTCGTCACGGTACTTTCTTTCAGATGTGCGGGAACTTTTCTTTCGGCGACTACTTTAAGGAAGGCGCGTCTCATTATGCTTGGGACCTGCTGACCGGCAGTCAGAAGGACGGCGGCTACGGCCTGGACGGCGACAAGCTCTGGGTCACGATTTGGGAGCAAGACGAAGCCGCTTGGGACATCTGGACCCAGCAAATCGGTTTGGATCCCGCCCACGTCCAGAAACTTCCGCGCGAAGAAATCTTTTGGGATACCGGCCAGCCCGGCCCGGCCGGCCCTTGTGCGGAAATCCATTTGGACCGCGGTCCGCAATACGGTCCCGAGGGCGGTCCGGAAGTTGACACGCAAGGCGACCGCTATCTCGAACTGTGGAACCTGGTTTTTGATGAATTCCTGCGCGGCGAAGGCTCCGGCAAAGACTACCCGCTGTTGGGCAAGCTCGACCAGACCGCTATCGATACGGGCTTGGGACTGGAACGTCTGGCCTTTGTCCTCCAGGGCAAAGACAATATGTACGAAATCGACGAGGTGTTCCCCGTCATCGAAGTCGCTCAGGAAATGTCTGGGCGTCGCTACACTTCCGGCCCCGATCCGATGGATGTGCATTTCCGTATCGTGGCTGACCACGTGCGATCCAGCCTGATGCTGATTGGCGATGGGGTTCGTCCCAGCAATGAGGGACGGGGCTGTGTGCTGCGCCGCCTGATGCGCCGCGCGGTGCGTTCTATGCGGCTGTTGGGAGTGTCAGAGGCAGTCATGCCACACCTCTTGCCGGCGTCGATGAACGTAATGAAAGCCTCCTATCCCGAGCTAGAAAAGGACTGGAACACCATTTCCGACGTGGCTTACGCTGAAGAGGATGCTTTCCGCCGCACCCTCGACGCCGGAACCGTCATCTTGGATACCGCGGTGACGAAGGCGAAACAGTCCGGCACGGCTCTGAGCGGGGACGACGCTTTCCAACTGCACGACACCTACGGTTTCCCCCTCTCCCTGACGCTGGAAATCGCGGCGGAAGCCGGGGTCAAGGTGGACGAAAAACGTTTCACCGAGCTGATGAACGAACAAAAACAGCGCGCCCGGGCGGACGCGGTGGCCAAGAAAACCGGACACGTCGACGCTCACGTCTACCATGAGCTGGCGGCAAAACTTGGTGAAAGCAACACGGTAGAGTTCCTGGGATACACCGAAACCAGCGCTCCGGCGAGGGTGATCGGCATTTTGCAGGACGGCAAACCAGTACCGGTCGCGACGGCTCCGGCTACCGTTGAAGTCTTGCTGGACCGGACCCCGTTCTATGCAGAAGCCGGCGGGCAGCTGGCTGACCAAGGGCAGGTAACGTTCGCGGGCGGCGGAGTGCTGGATGTGGCTGACGTGCAGGCTCCCGTGAAGGGACTGCCCATGCATCGAGGGACTTTGACGGAAGGTCAGGTCGCCCTCGGTGAGGACGCCCAAGCTACGATTGATGTGGAGCGTCGCGGTGCGATTGCCCGGGCTCACACGTCTACCCACGTCATTCACCAGATTCTGTTGGATTCCTTGGGGCAGGGGGCGACCCAAGCCGGGTCGGAAAATGCTCCGTGGCACGTCCGTTTTGATTTCCGCAACGCGAGCGCTTTGCCGGATTCTTTGGTGGCGGACATCGAGGCAGAAGCTAACGAACGGGTCCAGACCAATATGACCGTTTCTGATTACCAAATGCCCATTGAGGAGGCCCGAAAGACCGGTGCCCAGGCCATTTTCGGGGAAAAGTACGGCAAGATTGTGCGGATTGTTGATATTGGCGATGGCTGGTCTCGGGAGTTTTGCGGCGGTACCCACGTGCCGCTGACGGGGCATATCGGCTCTATAGCGGTGCTGGGAGAATCCTCGATTGGTTCCGGGGTACGGCGTATCGAAGCCCTGGTGGGAAATGGCGCTTCGGGATTTCAAGCCAAGGAACACGCGTTGGTGTCTCAGGTCACCCAGCTGGTTGGAGCCAAGCCCGAAACCTTGGTGGAACGCATTACGTCCCTGATGGAGCGGCTCAAGACCGCGGAAAAAGAACTCGAAAAGACCCGGTTGGCCGCATTGCTATCCAATCTGGACGACTACGTTAGATCCGCCGAAACGCTGGGCGGTGTGCAGGTCATTCACCAGGTCGCCCAGGCAGGTTCCGTGGACGACTTGCGTCAGGCGGCTACCACTTTGCGCGCCCGATTCTCTAACGCGGATCCGGTGGTGGTCGCTCTGGCGGCCGTTATCGGTGGAAAACCGATGCTGGTCGTGGCCAGCAACGAAGCAGCTCGTGACAAGGGTGTGAAAGCCGGGGCATTGGTGAAGGCCGGTGCCGCAGCCATGGGCGGCGGCGGGGGCGGCAAGGACGACTTGGCACAAGGCGGCGGAGCTCCCGCAGGGGAACCCGAAACCGGTTTGAACGCTGTAGTGTCCGCCCTGCAGTCACTACTCGCGAAGTAAACAAAGAGCCGGTTTGGGCTTCGCGCCGGGCCGGCTCGCTGAGGGGGATAGCGCACAGAATGGTTGCCGGAAACTTTCTCGCCATAGACGTGGGTAAGGCACGCGTGGGTGTCGCCCGCTCGGTGGCGGGGACTTCCCTGGCGTTGCCGGTGGAAACTCTGCAGGTACGGCCGGACGGTTCCGAGCTGGATGAACTGGTGGACATCATTGCGGAAAGCGACCCCAAGGCTGTATTCGTGGGCCTGCCGAAACTGATGAGCGGTAAAGAGGGTGAGGCTGCCCGAATGGCGCGGTCTTACGCCCGGCGTCTGGTCAGGCGGTTGGGCGCGTTGCCGGTGTGTCTCATCGATGAACGGTTGAGCTCGGCTGATGCGCACGCCAAGCTGCACGAGGCCGGAGTGAGCGCGCGCCGCCAAAAGCAGATGGTTGACCAAATCGCCGCCGTGACCATACTCACGCGAGCTTTAGAAACTTTGACTCAGACAGGGAACTTACCTGGCGAGTTGGTTATCATGGATTAAATCACCTAACAAGGGAAGTACATGACAGACACTGAAGACCTCGCATCGATGGGACCGCGGCGCCGACGTCGGTATTTAGCTCAACAAGCTCAGGCTGCGTTGAGTTCGGCTGACTCTCAGGCTCCCTCGACTCCGGAACTTCCCTCAGACGCGCCACTCCCACAGACCCCCACTCCCGCGCCAGTACCGGTCACACCCCCGAATGCTGCGGCTGAGCCGACCCCGCGCGCCCTTCCCAGCCGCCGCAGCCGCAACGAGGAATCTGACACCCCGTCTTTTCCTAGCGTGGCCTCGGGAGCACCCCAAGCCGCAGAAGCGACCTGGGAATCCCTGCTGCAGGACACGCAGTTTCCCCCCGCCGAGCAACCCGAAGTTACCTTGAGTGAACACCATCGGCGCGACAAACGTTCTCGAATTCGGCGCCGCAAAACCATGCGGAATCGCACGTTTGTTATCCTGGCGATTGTGGTCGCGCTGCTGGTGGTGGCCATCGTTTTTGGCGCGATTATTTTCAATCGTTGGCTCAGCGCTAAGGGTGCCGACTATGAAGGCAGCGGCACCGGCCGGGTGATGGTGACCGTTCCCGAGGGCGCCCTAGGCTCTGATATTGGCAATATTTTGGCAAAAGCTGAGGTCGTAGCGTCTTCGCAGGCGTTCTTTAATGCGTGCCGCGACCAGGAGGCAGCTTGTTCCGCGATTCAGCCCGGAACCTATGCGATGGCCAAACACATGTCTGCCGTCAATGCTTTGTCAATCTTGATTGACAAAGCGAACCGGGTCGACGATCAAATTACAATCGGTCCGGGTCTGACAAAGTGGCAGGTCAAAGAGCAACTGGTGACGACTGCCGGTTTCAGTGAAGCTGACGTGGAGGCGGCTTTTGCCAACGCTCCGGGACTGCCCAAGGTTGCCGGCGGAGACATCGAGGGGTGGCTGGCTCCCGGAACTTACCTGGTGGGCCCCGGTCAGGACGCGACCGAAACGATCCGCCAGATGGTGGGTGCCAGTGTGAAGCGACTGCGGGACGCGGGAATTCCCGAGGCTCAGTGGGAGACGTTCCTGACCAAGGCGTCTATCGTGCAGCGTGAGGGCAGTGACCTGCAAAAACAGGACTACGGAAAGATTGCTAGAGTGCTGGAAAACCGGATGGATGCCAGCAAGGAAACCGTCGGATTTTTGAATATGGATTCCACGGTTATCTACGGGTTAGGCGAAGCCTCGAAGTCACGCAAAATTCCGACCGCTGCCGAGGTAGCTGACGCTTCGAATCCGTACAATACCTACCGCCATAAGGGGCTGCCGCCAGGTCCTATTGGGGTCGTAGGCCAAGATGCTTTTGACGGCACCCGCAATCCGCCATCGGGCAACTGGCTGTACTTCACCACGGTGGATTTGAACACGGGAGAGACTCGTTTCAGCGCGACCATGGATGAACAGAAAGCTAACGTGGAGTTGTTGAAACAGTTCTGTAAGGATCACCCCGATATTTGTAAAGGGTAGCGAGTAGTGTCGTACTGTTTGGTTTTGGGGGACCCGATTTCACATTCTTTGTCTCCCGTTATCCACTTGGCGGCGTATCGTGAACTAGGCTTGAACTGGGATTTTCGCCGCCAGCGTGTTCGGTCGGGAACACTCAAAGCATTTCTGGCCGCGGTAGATTCTCAGCTTCGCGGCTTGGCTGTGACCATGCCCTTAAAACCGGAGGCACTGCAGGCTGCAACTTTTGCAGACGGCCTGGCCAAAGTCACCGGCGCGGTGAACACCCTGGTTCCTGCCGCGGGAGGGGATTGGACCGGATTCAATACTGACGTCCGGGGCATCGTCGAGGCATTCCGCCACGCGGTAGCGGCAAACCAAGAGACCGGAGCCAGCGCGGTCATTTTCGGGTCAGGTTCCACAGCTGCTTCGGCCCTGGCTGCTTTCACGGAACTTGGGTCCACAGAGCTGACAGTGATATCGCGAACCACCACCCAAACGGGCGCTGCTTTTCAGGCGGCCCAACGAATGGGCTTGAGCGTCCGGGCGGTGGCATGGCACCAGGCCGAGGCCGTCAACCGGGCGCTAAGCTCGGCAGGCCTGGTGATGGGCACTGTTCCTGCCCCAGTCCAAGACACCTTGCCTCTGGCGCAACTGCGGATTAATCCGCAAGCGGTGTTTCTAGACGCGGCCTATGCGCCGTGGCCAACCCCCCTCGCCAGCTGGGCACAGGCGTGCAGAGCCCAGGTTATTCCCGGATGGGAGATGCTGTTGCACCAGGGTGTCGCGCAGGTAAAACTGTTTACCGGACAGGAAGTCAACGCCGCAATTTTGCGTCCCGCTTTGCTGAAGTACGTCAACTCGGCGGAATAGAATGGTGTAGGCACAGTTTGTCTTAACATTTGCCGGCTCCCTATAAAGTCACAGTGTCGTAACAGGAAGGGGGAAGCTATGCTCTGGCACGTTCTGTCGTGGATTGTCAGCGGAATCTGGGGTTTTGCGGTGGGTGCTGCCACGACCAAGATTCTGCGCCAGCGCCGCATCGAGCTGCCGGATCTGTTTTACCTCCCGTTTTCGCTGTGCCTGACCTTGGCTACGGTCCTCCTCAATGTTGTCCAGTGGCTCATCCTCAACTATTTTTCTCACGGTCTGTGCTTCACCCATTTCCTCCTCACACTTCCGGTGTACTTGGGTACCGCCCCGTTCTGCGCGTTATTCCTAACTGACGCCCGCTACCGTTTGCTACCTAACCGTCTGTTGGGGTTGGGGGCCGCGATGCTTCTGCCTGTGCTGACCATTGTCACCCTGGTTCGCCATGACACCGAGGCTCTGGCACGGGTTTGGATTTTGGCACTTGTTGTGGGGCTGGCCCTGATTTTTGCCACATATATTGGTTTAGGGATGGGAGACGTCAAGCTCGCGGCTTTGCTCAGCGCGTGGCTAGGTCTTTATGGTTGGTTTGCGCCTCTGACTATGCTGCTGCTGGCGTCCCTTTTGGGCGGTGTATTTGCTCTAATCCTGGTTATCTCTAAGAAGCTTGACTTAGACCATGACATTGCTTTCGGTCCGTGGCTCATCACGGGCGCCTTCATCACATGGGTGGTGTACCTGCCTTCGATATTGGTCGGAGTCTAGCCTTGGTTTTGCCACCTCGAGGAGGGAGTTGCCCAGTTCGGGATGTGTGGTGAAATGTGGCAAGATGAACTCATGTTGGAATGTGTCACTGCCGGGGAATCACACGGTGCCGCCTTGATTGCCGTACTCAGCGGCCTGCCGGCAGGGATTGAAATCACCACCGAAACCTTGACTCAAATCTTGGCGCAGCGGCGAAAAGGCTACGGTCGGGGAACACGTCAAAAATTCGAGCAAGACGCGGTGACCATCCTTTCAGGGCTGCGCCACGGCAAAACGCTGGGTTCCCCGGTCGCTGTTGAGATTAAGAACACGGAATGGCCTAAGTGGCAGACGGTTATGAGCCCTGACCCGGTACCTCGTCAGGCGCTGCTGCGGGACGCGGGTCGTGGCGATGAGCGCGAAGTGGCGCGAAACCTGAAACTTACGAAACCGCGGCCGGGACACGCCGACTTTGCCGGCATGATGAAGTACGGATTCACCGATGCCCGTAACGTGTTGGAACGTTCCTCCGCTCGGGAAACGGCCGCTCGAGTGGCGTTGGGGGCTTTTGCACAAGCGTTGTTGGATCAGGTCGCGGGGATTCGTTTAGTGTCTCATGTGACCTCCGTCGGTTCAGTTTCGGTTCCCCTGGACGCGCCGATGCCACAGCCGGAAGATGCGGATTATCTCGATAGCGACCCGGTACGCTGCCTGGATGCGCATACGGCGCAACTTATGGTGCAGGCTATCGATCACGCGCAACACACGGGCGATACTTTGGGGGGAGTAGTCCAGGTCATTGCCTACGGGGTGCCTATCGGTTTAGGGTCTCACGTGAGCCGAGCCCGTCGGCTGGACGCGCGTCTGGCTGCCGCCCTGGTCTCTATTCAAGCCGTAAAAGGGGTGGAAATCGGCGCGGCTTTCCTGCAAGCCTCCCTGCCGGGCAGTCAAGCCCACGACCCCCTGTACCGCGGTGACCAGCCAGCCGACGCAAACACGGGCTTGGGCACGGTAACGCGACCGACTAACCTGGCGGGTGGCATCGAAGGCGGGATGTCTAACGGCAATCCGATTGTGGTTTCCGCCGCTGTGAAACCTATCTCTACCGTGCCCCGCGCCCTGCCGACCCTGGATTTGGCTGATGGCAGCGTGGCGACGGGGCTGCACCAGCGTTCGGATACGACCGCCGTAGTGCCGGCTGCCGTCATCGCCCAAGCCGAGGTCGCGCTGGTGTTGGCTGACGCTCTACTGGAAAAAACCGGCGGGGACTCGGTGGCGGAATGTTCGCGAAACTTACGCGCCTACCTGGATGAAGTGACGCAAAGGACGACTTTCTGATGACGCGAAAAATCGTTCTGATGGGATTGCCCACTTCGGGCAAATCGAAAACCGCCGGGATTCTGGCTCAAATTTTGCACACCACCTGGATTGATACCGACCTGGAAATTCAGCAGCGTTTCGGTCAATCCATCCCCTGGATCTTTAAAGAACTCGGAGAACAGGGCTTTCGCGCCCTTGAATACACGGTGGTTCGCGACGCGCTGCGGGGCTCAGCCCGGATTGTTTCCCTGGGAGGCGGCGCTCCGACCTACGCCCCGACTCGCGAACTGCTGAGCGAACACACCGTTTATTACCTGAAAGCGGACCCGGACTTCTTGGTGAATCGCCAGATTCAACGTTCCGAGCGCTCCGGTCAAAAGAAAGACGCCCAAGTTCGTCCCCTGTTGGCGGGAGACCTGCGAGAACGGATGTATCAGCTGTATCGGGAGCGGAAAGACATCTACGAAAGCACCGCCACGGTTGTTATCGATGCGCAGAGTAAACGCAGCGAATTGGCTGGGGAAATCATTGCTTATGAAGAACGCCAGGGTGACTGTATCTGGGTGTCCACCCCTGGCCAGCCCTATGCCGTGAGCTTCGGACAGGACCTAAACGCACAGGTCGCGTCCTTGATGAAGGCGCACACGAAAAAAGTCTTGCTGCTTAGCGCGCCCACGGTAGCCCCGGCGGCGAACAGTTTGGCGCAGCATCTGGCTTCAGTGGGTAAACAAACCACGGTGAAAGTGCTGCCTGACGGAGAAGCCGCGAAGCAGCTCCCGGTGCTTTCCGAGGTTTGGGAGGCGGCCGCTAGCGCGGGTCTGGAACGCCGCGATGCGATTGTGGCTCTAGGCGGTGGAGCCACCACTGACCTGGGAGGTTTCGCCGCAGCGACCTGGCTGCGTGGCATTGACCTCATCACGGTGCCGACGACTTTGCTGGCGATGGTTGACGCTGCTATCGGAGGCAAGACCGGCATTGACTGGAGCACCGGGAAAAACTTGGTCGGGGCGTTTTATCCTCCTATCGGGGTGGCGGTGGATTTCACGACTTTGCGGACCCTGTCGACAGACCACCTGCGAGAGGGGCTGGCAGAGGCTCTGAAGTGCGGGTTTATCCGCGACCAACAGATTTTGGAAATTGCCCGGGACCACGCCTCGGCTCTGTTGGATCCGGATTCCTCCTCGCTTCGAGATATTATTCGCCGGGCCGTCACGGTGAAAGCCGACGTGGTTTCCGCCGATTTGTACGAGTCGGGTCAGCGGGAATACTTGAACTACGGGCCCACTTTGGCACACGCCATTGAACGGGTAGAGAACTACCGTTTCCCGCACGGTTTAGCGGTTTCCATTGGGATGGTGTTTGCGGCGAATCTGGCCGCGGTGCTGGGGCGGGGGCCAAAAAATCTGGCTGCGCGCCTGCGTGACCAACTGGAAGCAGTTGGCCTGCCCACAACCTATAGTGACCACGCTTTTGCGGAACTGTTACCCATCATGTTTAGCGACAAAAAAGTTCGCGGCGGGCAGCTGCGGTTCGTCCTGCTGGAAGATTGGGGCAAGCCCGTGGTTGTTCCCGTCGCCGATGTTGAAGCTCTGGCCAAAGCTGCCCAAATGACGGGAATTCCTGAGTGAAACTGCACTGTTCGTTGGCTTTAGTGTCCCTGCCGGGAGCCCGTCTGAGCCAGTTGGCGCAGACGATTTCACCGGACGTTGGCCTACCTGTCGCTTCCGGTTCGGGTCTCGAGGCTTGGTCGATAAGCTGCGCTCCCGCCATCTTTGTGTTGCCATCTGACGTGCTCGAGACCGGTTCATCCGCACCTGTAGAGGACTTTCGGCAGGCCGGGAATCCGGTATTCTTCCTTGATTTGCCCTGGGAACAGTCGTGGCAGGCCGTAAACCCGGAAAAACTCAGCGATCCTAACGGCCTGCCTTGGCGTGCCGCCTATCGCCGCTTGGCCAACGACCGCCGTGAGGGCCTCATGGCACACAGTGATTACACGGTGCCAACCGAGGGAACCTTGACAGAACTGGCGCAACGGCTGTTGAAAGTTATCGCTGAAAACGGCTGCAGTTAGCCAACGGCCCGCTTTTTCGGTAGACTGTTTGAGCTGATTTGCTAACTGTTAAGACTGTGAAGGATGAAACGTGGCAACGACTAATGATTTGAAAAACGGCTTGGTGATGAAGATTGACAACCAGTTGTGGCAGGTTGTCGAATTCCAACATGTGAAGCCCGGCAAGGGACCGGCTTTCGTGCGCACCAAGATTAAGAACATCCTTTCGGGCAAAATCGTTGACCGGACCTTTAACGCGGGACTAAAGATTGAAACCGCCACCGTGGACCGCCGCGACATGACCTACTCTTACAACGACGGCACCGACTACGTGTTCATGGACGAAAAGACCTTTGAAATGGTCAGCGTGACTCCCGAAGTCGTCGGGGACGCAGCGCACTTCCTGTTGGAAAACCAGAAATGCATCCTGGCTTTCAACGAGGGCAACGTTTTGTTTATTGAACTGCCGGCCTCGGTTGTGTTAGAGATTTCGCACACCGAACCAGGCTTGCAGGGCGACCGCTCCAATGCGGGCACCAAGCCGGCCACCCTCGAGACGGGCTGGGACATTCAGGTGCCGCTGTTCCTGAATATCGGCGACAAGGTGAAGGTCGATACCCGCTCTGGCGAATACATCTCGCGGGTTACCGATTAATACTGCAGTGGACGCGAGTCGGGGCGCAGGCTTCCGGCTCGCGTTACGCATTTTTGCGAGGGGACAAGACAGTGGGACATAAATTGCCGCGGCGCACGCGGGAGCGGGTTCGGGCCGTTGATGTGCTTTATGAAGCGCATGTGCGGGGTTGGGACACTCCCGAGGGCATATTTTCTCTGGCGCAGCTACGTCAGGACGAGACCACCGCGCAGACCCCGCTGCCGGCCTATGCCGTCGAAGTTCTGGAGGGTGTGGCCGAGCATTTAGAGCGGATTGATGCGGCTTTGGCGACATATTCAAAAGCGTGGCCGCTGCAGCGGATGCCCGAGGTGGACCTAGCTATTATGCGGGTCGCAGCTTGGGAGATTCTGTTCAATC
>QWCJ01001159.1_pt1 | contig 18674 bp, 20 predicted proteins | sample 1972501 | NCBI WGS metagenome assembly QWCJ01 (sample SAMN09866711, study PRJNA288562) | Human vaginal metagenome isolate term2_vaginal, whole genome shotgun... | isolation source: vagina | host: Homo sapiens | place: USA: California
AATTTATAAAATCAACATCAATAATCCAGTAGATATTTCATTTATGGAATTAGGATTTAAATCTGATTTTACGGAAGGATCGAGCACTTACTCTTACATGTATCAGTGGGGAGACCATATATTAGGATATGATTTTACTATTACCAAAGATGGTAGAATCATTAAGAATTATGGAAAAGATTATTCAGGAGCATCATTTAGATATATAAGAACTCCAACAATTGAAATTGGTCCTTTTAGGATTGGATACGGATCAAATTCTGGAACTCTATATAAATGTCTTTATCTTCATACCCCATACCTTGGAACAATTAATAACCTATCAAGCCCAATATTAAAAACGGCAGATAAGACAATGAAAATAACTTACACACTAACAGAGGAGGAATAAAATGAATAAGTTTTTAGAAACAATTAAGTTATGCTTTAGCATAATAGGGGGATGGATTGGATTCTATCTTGGAAGTGTAGATGCTTTTATATACACATTACTTGCTTTTGTAATAGCTGATTATTTAACTGGAGTTTTAAGAGCAGGAGTAGAAAGAAAGCTATCTTCATCAATAGGATTCAAGGGAATAGCTAAAAAGATTATGATTTTTATAGTTGTAGGAATAGCAAACCTATGTGATGTAAATTTAATTAAAGGTGATGGAACAATGATAAGAACAGCCATCATCTTTTTTTATATAGCAAATGAAGGGCTTTCTATTTTGGAAAACTCTGTAGCTTTAGGCTTGCCAGTACCAGAAAAACTAAAGGTGATTTTAAAACAATTTAAGGAGGAAAAATAAATGAGTAATAGTCCATTAGTACAAGCAAAAATTCTCTCTCCAAATCATAGTGGAAGAAGAAATCAGAAGATAACAAAAATTGCTATACACCACGCAGCTGGAGTTATAGGCGGTAAAAATCTTGCAAGTGTATTTATACCAAGGTCACGACAAGCATCTGCCAATTATAACTTAGGCTCAGATGGAGTTATTGTTTTAGGAGTAGATGAATCTAATAGAGCGTGGACAACATCATCTTCCTGGTGTGACAATAGAGCAGTAACAATTGAAGTAGGGAACTCTACGAGAGGACCTCAGTGGTTGGTTTCTGATTATGTTTTAAATAGGCTAATTGATTTAGTGACAGACATCTGCAGAAGAAATGGAATCTATCCTTGCACCTATACTGGAGGTAAGGATGGTGTACTTCAAAAACATGAGTGGTATTCAAACACTAACTGTCCAGGACCATATCTTGGCAGCAAGTTTCCATATATAGCAAATGAGGTCAATAAAAGACTAAAAGGCAATAAAACTGTTAGTAGACCAGTAGGTGGGTTATATAGAGTTAGAAAATCTTGGTCTGATGTAAAAAGCCAGAAAGGAGCATTTAAGAATTTAGATAATGCAAAGAAATATGCCGATGCAAATCCAGGATATTCTGTTTATGATGCAAAAGGTAGATCTGTTTATCCGGTAGTAAGTGCTCCATCAAAGAGTGTTGATACCTTAGCAAGAGAGGTAATTACAGGAAATTGGGGTAATGGACAGGACAGAGTAAACCGTCTTACATCTGCAGGGTATGACTACAATTCTGTTCAAAACAGAGTAAATGAAATTTTATCTGGTGGTGGCAAAAAGCCTAGAGGTAAATCAATTGATACTTTAGCTCGTGAGGTTATTCGAGGTGATTGGGGTAACGGACAGGATCGAAAAAATAGACTTGAAAGAGCTGGATATGACTATAACGCAGTACAAAGACGAGTAAATGAACTTTTATAACAAACAAAAACAATGCCTACATTAGAGAAATCTAGGGTAGGCATTATTTTTTTGAAATTTTTTATAAATACCGTCAGATTTCACCTTCTCCCAAGGCTACCTAATAGAAGGGCAAAAGAAAAGTCCTTCAGAAACGGAGGTAGAAAAATGAAACATAAACTTCTAATCAGTGTTTCAAAAGAACCAAAAGCAGATGGTTATGCAAATTGCAAGACCATTAAGCTAAGGGAAAGATTTATCAGATTCTTTCTTGGAAAGAAATCAGACATTATGGTTTTTATTCCAAGCAATAGAATTGATGAGATTTCCATTCAAAATGAAGGAGGTGAGAGATAGTGAGTACCAAACAAAAATATGACTTAATGATGGATGCATTAAAATTACTTAGGTCATTGGCTGATGTAGTAGAGTCAATTGCAATTACCTATGAAGACACTTCTATTATTCAGGCGGATGCGAAAGTAATCGAGACACAGCAATTAAATGCTTTGCCGGAGGCAAAAAAACTTAACCTTGAAGATGTAAGGGCAGTGCTTGCTACCTTAAGTCAACATGGGAAAACCGCAGAGGTTAAAGAGCTGATTGTAAAGTTTGGCGGAACGAAGTTATCTGATGTACCAAAGGAAAACTACAGTCAGCTACTAAAGGAAGCGGAGGAAATCAAAATTGACTAAACAGAAGGTGAATTGTACCAAAGGTGCAAGAGAGGCTGGCCTGGGCCACGCAATTTTATCTCCATCAAGCTCCCATAGGTGGCTTAACTGTACACCAAGTGCTGTGCTTGAACTAGAGTTTGAAAATACCAGTTCAGCAGCAACAGAAGAAGGAACAGCGGCACACGCCTTTTGCGAGCACAAACTAAAAAAGGCATTAAAGATGCGAAGTAAAAGACCTGTATCTGATTATGACTCAGACGAAATGCAGGAATGCACCGATGCCTATGTGGATTTTGTTTTGGAGCAATATGAGTTAGCCAAACAGAAGTGTAAGGATCCAGCTATTTTGATTGAACAAAAAGTGGATTTTTCAGAGTATGTTCCAGATGGATTTGGAACGGCAGATTGCTTGATAGTTTCAGATGATACGCTTTCCATTATTGACTTTAAGTATGGGCAGGGAGTTCTTGTGGATGCATATGATAATTCACAGATGAAATGCTATGCACTTGGAGCACTAGCAATTTATGAAAGTCTTTATGACATAAAGGAAGTCAGTATGTCAATCTTTCAGCCTAGAAGGGAAAATGTGTCTACTTGGACAATTGCTACAGAAGAACTAAAGAAGTGGGCAGAGGAAGTCCTAAAGCCTAAAGCAGAGCTTGCTATTAAAGGCGAGGGAGAATATTGCTCAGGTGATTGGTGCAAATTTTGTAAGGCTGCAGTTAGGTGTAGAGCAAGAGCTGAAGAAAAGCTAAAACTTGCAAAAGATGAGTTTAAACTACCACCACTATTAACAGATGCTGAAGTAGAAGAAATTCTAGTGGTTATTCCGGATTTGACTTCATGGGCAAATAGCATCTTGGCATATGCAACAGATATGGCAGTTAATCATGGTAAAGAGTGGGAAGGCTTTAAGGTTGTAGAGGGTAGGTCTGTAAGAAAGTATAAGGATGAAGAATCCGTAATAGAAAAAGCAAAAGAAAACGGATATACCGATATCTTTAAAACCAGTCTTATTACCCTTACTGAAATGCAAAAACTAATGGGAAAGAAGAAATTTGAGGAAATTCTAGGTGATCTCATATTTAAACCACCTGGAAAATTGACGCTTGTACCAAACTCAGATAAGCGTCAGAAAGTAAATGTAACAAATGCTAAAAATGAATTTAATGAAATAATGGAGGAGAATTAAAATGGCAAATATTAGTAGAACAAAGGTAATCACAGGAAAAGACACAAGACTTTCATATTTTAATGGTTGGGAGCCAAAATCAATCAATGGAGGACCTGAGAGGTATAGTGTATCTCTTCTTATTCCAAAGGATGATAAAGAAACAATTACCGCAATTGAAAAGGCGATTGATGCTGCAATCGAAGAAGGAATCGGTAAATTTGGAGGAAAGAAACCAAACAAAGCTACAATTAAACTTCCTCTTCGAGATGGGGATATTGAGCGTGATGATGAGGCCTATAAAGGTCATTATTTCATCAACGCAAATAGCGTAACAGCACCTCAAATTGTAGATAAAGCTGTAAAACCTATCATTGATAGAAGTGAAGTATATTCAGGCTGTTATGCCCGTGTATCCATTAGCTTTTATGCCTTTAACTCAAATGGAAATAAAGGTATCGCCTGCGGACTTGGAAATATTCAGAAGATTAGAGATGGTGAGCCACTTGGTGGAAGAAGTAATGCTTCTGATGATTTCACAAGCCTAGAAGATGATGACTTCTTAGCTTAGGAGGTCATTATGACATTAATTGATTGGTTTATCGCTATTTTCATCGGCACATGGCTTTTGGATTTTGTTATAAAAACTATGGTTAGCCTATATTTAGATATCAGAGAAAAGATAAATAGAAAGTAGTAAGGTGGGTGGCACTAATCTGCCACCCTTATTTTTATTGGAGGTGAAGAAGATGGATAACATCTCTATAGATATTGAAACCTATAGTAGTGTAGACCTTAAAAAGTGTGGTGTATATAAATATGCCGAATCTGATGATTTTGAAATTCTCTTATTTGCTTACAGCGTTGATGGTAGCGATGTTAAAGTCATAGATTTAGCAAAAGGAGAGGAAATCCCTTCTGAAGTTTTATCTGCTCTTACGGATGAAAGTATAAGTAAATGGGCATTTAATACACAGTTTGAGAGAGTTTGTTTATCAAGGTATTTAAGGGATAAAGGTATCAGTCTAGATCCTTTTTATGATAATCATGAACTTAGTACATCAAAGGCGATGTTTTTAAATCCTACTTCTTGGAAATGCACTATGATTTGGTCAGCAACACTGGGATTGCCACTATCTCTTGAAGGAGTGGGTGCTGTGCTAGGACTTGATAAGCAGAAATTAAGCGAAGGTAAAAACCTAATCAAGTATTTTTGTGTCCCCTGCACTCCGACAAAAACTAACGGAGGAAGAACAAGGAATCTGTACTTTCATGATGAAGTAAAATGGGAACAATTCAAAGCATATAACAAGCGTGATGTGGAAGTAGAGATGGGAATTCAAGAGAAATTATCGAGATTTCCTGTGTCAAGAGACACTTGGGATGAGTTTTATTTAGACCAGGAAATCAATGATAGAGGAATAGCTATTGATCCTGTTCTTGTTGATTCGGCAATCAAATTAGATACTGGTGTAAAGGCTAGTCTTATGCAAAAGTTAACAGAAATTACAGGACTTGAAAATCCTAACTCAGTTCTTCAGATGAGAACTTGGCTATCAGAACATGGACTTGAGATGGAGTCTTTAGGCAAAAAGGAAGTGGCAAAAGAACTAAAGACTGCATCAGACGAACTAGTAGAGGTTCTTACTTTAAGACAGCAGTTATCCAAGTCATCTGTAAAAAAATATACAGCCATGAAAAATGCTGCCTGCACAGATAATAGGGAAAGAGGAATGTTTAGATATTATGGTGCGAATAGAACCGGAAGATTTGCAGGAAGACTTGTTCAGTTACAAAACCTACCACAAAATCATCTACCAGACCTAGCTGAAGCAAGAGCACTTGTAAGAGAGAGAAATGTGGATGCACTTGAAATGCTATATGAAGATATCCCAGATACCTTATCACAGCTTATTAGAACTGCCTTTGTACCTCAAAACAATAACAAATTTATTGTGGCTGACTTTTCTGCCATTGAAGCAAGAGTCCTTGCATGGCTTGCAAGCGAAAAATGGAGAATGAAAGTCTTTGAAGAAGGTAAAGATATCTACTGTTCATCGGCTAGTCAGATGTTTGGAGTTCCGGTTGAAAAGCATGGTGTAAATAGCCATCTAAGACAGAAAGGAAAAATCGCAGAACTTGCACTTGGATATGGCGGTTCGGTAGGTGCCTTAAAAGCTATGGGAGCACTTGATATGGGACTTACTGAAGAAGAACTTCAGCCACTGGTTGATGCTTGGAGAAACTCAAATTCTATGATTACTAGCCTTTGGTGGGATGTAGATAGAGCAGTCAAAATCTGTATTAAGCAAAGAATAGAAACGGAAACTCATGGCATAAAGTTCTCATGGAAAAGTGGATTCCTTTTTATAGAACTTCCTTCAGGAAGAAAACTTGCCTATGTAAAACCTAGAATTGGCGAGAATAAATTCGGTGGTGAGTCAGTTACTTATGAAGGAGTCGGTAATGCTAAAAAGTGGGAAAGACTGGAAAGTTATGGTCCTAAATTTGTAGAAAACATTATTCAAGGGACTGCGAGAGATATTTTAATTTTTGCAATGAAGACATTAAAAAACTGCAAGATAGTAGCTCATGTTCATGATGAAATAATTATAGAGACTGATAAAAGAATGAGCCTTTCTGCAGTTTGTGAGCTAATGGGAAGAACGCCACCTTGGGCGAAGGGATTACTTCTTCGTGCAGATGGTTACGAATGCGAATTTTATAAAAAAGATTAATAGAAACGTCAGATTTTGACCTTTCCCAAGGCTACCTAATAGGAGGTAGCCTTTATGAATTTAGAAGAAAAAGAAAAGATAAAGATATCAAGAGAAAAGGGATCTGGATATACAGAAATAGCTAAGCATATGAACATTTCCGTCAACACTATTAAGAGTTTCTGTAGGCGTAATGGGCTAGGTGGTATGAAAAGTAAAGATGAAAATATTTCTGTCTGTGGGTATTGTGGTAAGCCTATAAAACAGATAGTAGGGAGAAAAAAGAAAAGATTTTGTTCTGATAAATGTAGAAATATTTGGTGGAAAACCCATAGCAATTTGATAAAAAAGAAAGCTAACTACGAATGTACCTGTGTTAGCTGCGGTAAGATTTTTATCTCTTATGGAAATAAGAATCGTAAGTATTGTAGCCATAGCTGCTATATCTATGACAGGTTTGGAGGTGAGCAAAATGCAGATAAGTAAAGGTGCTCAAATCTCCAGAGAAACAGAGGCTAGATCTTTCACAGAAGAAAGTATGCAAAAAGACTTTGAATATGAAGTGGCACAAATGCTGACAAAGAGGCTAGTAGATAATGGATTAATTTCAGAAGATGAAGCGGTGGTTTCTTTAGAGTGATATATAGTACTGACCAAAAAGGAGGTGAGACGATGGCAAAGATAATAAAAATAGAGAAAATACAGCAAAATAACAGAGTTAAGAAAATGCGAGTAGCAGCCTATGCTAGAGTTTCAACAGAAAGTGAAGAACAACTCCTTAGTCTTGAAGTGCAAAAAGAACACTATGAAAATCATATAAAGGCAAATCCTTACTGGGAATACGCAGGGCTATATTTTGATGAAGGTATCAGTGGAACAAAAATAGAAAAAAGGGAGAGCCTGCTGAAATTACTTGATGATTGTGAAAAAGGAAAAATTGATAGGGTTATTACAAAATCTATCAGTAGATTTGCAAGAAATACAGTGGACTGCCTTGAAATGGTAAGAAAACTTACAAGACTTGGAGTAGCCATCTATTTTGAAAAGGAAAATATAGATACTGAGCATATGAGCTCAGAACTTATGCTTTCAATTCTAAGTTCTATTGCAGAAAGCGAATCAAGATCCATTTCGGAAAATAGCAAATGGTCGTTAAAAAGAAGGTTTGAAAATGGGACTTATGTTATTTCCTATCCACCCTACGGCTATGAAAATGTTGATGGAAAGATGGTTGTTGTTCCAAGTGAAGCTGAGATTGTGAAGGAAATTTTTAGAATGGCAATATCAGGATTGGGATCATATCTAATAGCGAATGAACTAAACAAAAGCGGCATAGCTACAAAGAAAAACAGCAAATGGCACTCTTCAACAGTTCAAGCTATTTTAAAGAATGAAAAATATACAGGAGATGTTATCTTTCAAAAAACCTATACAGACAAGAATTTTAACAGACATCAAAATCGTGGAGAAAAGGTCAGATATATGATGAAAAATCACCACGAACCTATTATTAGCCATGAGGATTTTGAACTGGTAAAAACTGTAGTAGATCAGAGAAGAAAAGAAAAAAATATAGATGGTTCAGATAACAAATATCAAAAAAGATACGCTCTTTCCGGAAAGGTATATTGCGGAGAATGTGGTTCAAAAGTAAAAAGGTGCATGAGATATGCACAAAGTGGAGACTATGCTGCTTGGACCTGCGTTAGGCATATTGAAGATAAGAAAAGCTGCAACATGAAGTATATAAGAGAAGAACATATCAAAGCAGCATATGTTCAAATGATGAATAAGCTTATAGCAGGCAAAAATACTATGCTGAAGCCTTTTGTAGACACTTTGCGAGGTGGCAATAACAAGGATCGGCTAAGGCATATTTTAGAACTTGATAAAAAAATAGAAAAGCTGAATGAACAAGCTCAGGTACTAACAAAACTATTAAGTAGTGGTTATATAGAGCTAGATGTATTTTACGCAGAAAACAATAATATTTCCTTGGAGCTTGATGAACTTGAAAAGGAAAAAGCAAGTCTTTCATCAATCGTTAGTGGAGATCTAAATCATCTAAATGAAGCTCAAAAACTACTAAGATTTATAAACAAAAGTGATTGTATCAAAGATTTTATTGATGATACTTTTTCGGAATTTGTTGAGAAGATCACGATAGAAGAGAGACTTAAATTCACCTTTCATCTGAAGTGCGGCTTAAATTTAACAGAGGAGGTGATAGTAAAGTGACACACATACCATATGGATACCGAGTAGAGAATGCAAAAGGTGTTATCTATATACCAGAGGCTGAGAAGGTGATTGCTCTATATAAAAAATATCTTGAATGTAACTCAATGAGGGCATCAGCAAAAGCTGTAGGAATAGATAAAACACATAGTTCCATTGGAAAGATATTAAGAAATACGGTATATCTTGGAACAGAATTTTATCCAGAATTGATAGATGAAGATCTATTTAATAAGGTTCAAGAAGCTAGAAAAAATAATACGATTCAAAGGAACAGAATCAAAGAAATTAGTCCTTCAGAAGCGTTTGTGCCTGTTACGGAATTTAAGTGCTGCAGAGCAGAGCTGAAATTTGATGATCCATATAAGCAGGCAGAATATGTATATAGTTTGATTAGGGAGGGATAGAGTTGAATGAGAATGTAATGCTTATTCCCGCTAGGAAAAGACCGGGGAATTCGATAAGTAATCAAAAAGAAAAACCTAAGTTAAAGGTAGTAGCTTATTGTAGAGTTAGTACTGATAGCGAGGAGCAAGCTGGAAGTTATGAAATGCAGGTGAAGCACTATACGGACTATATTTCTAGAAATAGTGATTGGGAATTTGTGGGAATTTATGCGGATGATGGTATATCGGGCACAAATACCAAAAAGCGTGAAGGCTTTAATGAGATGATTAATGATTGCATGGCCGGTAAGGTTGATATGGTTATAACTAAATCCATCAGTAGATTTGCAAGAAATACCATAGACTGCCTGAAGTATGTAAGGCAGCTAAAAGACAGCAACATACCTATCATATTTGAGAAAGAAAATATAAATACTATGGAAGCAAGCGGTGAACTTCTTCTTACCATTATGGCATCACTTGCTCAGCAAGAATCAGCTTCATTATCTCAGAATGTTAAGATGGGTCTACAGTTTAGATATCAAGAGGGGAAAGTACAGATTAACACAAACTGGTTTTTAGGCTATACCAAAGATGCAGATGGCAATCTGATTATCGATGAGGATGAGGCTAAGGTTGTAAAAAGAATCTATCGTGAGTATCTAGCTGGATCAAGTCTAAGAGAAATTGCGACAGGACTCCAGAGGGATAAAATAAAAAATGGAGCAGGACATCTTAAGTGGCATGTTTCTAACATAAAAGGAATTCTGGAGAATGAAAAGTACATTGGTGATGCACTACTGCAAAAGACAATTACAACAGATTTTATCAATAAAGTTCGTATTAAGAATGATGGAACAGAGCCTCAATATTATGTAAAAGATAACCATGAAGCCATTATTCCAAGAGATATATTCATACAGGTGCAGGAAGAAATGCTAAGGCGCGCTAATATGTTTAGTGGAGAAGGGAAAAAGAAAAAGCGAGTCTATTCAAGTAAATATGCGCTTTCTAGTCTTTGTATTTGCTCGAAGTGCGGTGATATTTACAGGCGAGTCGCTTGGAATAATCGTGGAGAGCGTTTGGTGGTATGGCGTTGCTGCACAAGGGTTGAGCATGGGCCAAAAAGCTGTGATGCACCAACTGTACGAGAGGAAGAACTGCAAGAAGCAGTTGTAAAAGCCATGAATGAGGTTTTGAAAACTTCTGATGATACTGAAAAAATTCTAATAAAGAATATTGAGAAAGTAGTTGCTGGAAGTAACGATGAAGAAATAGAAGCCATCAATAGAGTAATTGCGGTAAAACAAAAGGAACTCCTTGCACAGGTAAGAGCTAAGAAAGACTATACTGACATTGCTAATGAAGTTGATACCCTAAAGGGTGAAAAACATAAGATGCTTGTTCAAAAGGCTCTTGATGAAGATGCCAAAAGACGCATCAAGGATATGAAAGAGTTTCTCAAAAGTCAGAGCAGAGAGATAACAGAATATGATGAAGAACTTGTGAGAAAATACATCAAGCAGATAAAAATATACGATGATATGTTTGAAATAACCTTTAAATCTGGAATAGAAATAAATATTGAGAGAATAAGGATTGATTAAATCCTTTGAATGAATTTCGGGGCCTTAGGGTACACCCTAACAAGTTAAAAATTGATAAAAAAAAGAAGCAGATCCCAGAGGGCTGCTTCATCAATTTTTTCGTAAGTGTCCGTACACTTACTGTGCTTGCTACAAAAGAATGAATTAGATAGCAAGCGTTAAGCAAGTTTTAAATTTATGAATATATTATACCATAATTTGTCTTATAAAAATGCAGAAATTTTTGAGGGTTGACATTATCGGTTAGAAAAAATTAAGTTTCCTAAGGCACTTATTATTGCACAGGTAAAAATGGGCAAGGTATAGTCTTGGAATTTTGTTAAATTTTTTCATGCGTAAAATCAATTGGTTAGTTGACTCTAATCCTATATGGTGCTATAATAAAAACTGACAAAATTGTCGGTTTTTATTATTCGGTTATGAGGAGATATTTATTTTGGAAGAGAAAAAACAAAAAGTCGGGCAAATTAGAAAAAAAGAGATCTTGGAAGCAGCTAAAAAAGTCTTTTTACGAAAAGGATTTGCCGACACGGTAATGGAAGATATTATTACTGAAACATCATTGTCAAGAGGAGGCGTATATTACCATTATAAAAGCAAAGTGGAAATATTACATGATTTAATGAGAGAAGGCATGGCTTATCGAATGGATAAAATGAATGAGTTCATGGCAAAGTATTCTAACGAACTTGGTAAGGAAGCTCTTGCTGAAATGCTTGTTGATAGGATGCTCGATGAGAATGAGTTAATGAGCATATATGTTATTTATCTACAAGCTATAAAAAACAATGATGAATTGAAAAAATTGTATCCTGTCTTAAAAGAAGAAACTCTCCATTCAGATTATGGAGGAGATATAAAGGGTGTAAAACTGGGAGATTTTCGCTGGAACACCACAGATTTTGTACTTTATTTTATGAATGCAATTATTTTAGGTTGTGAAATTCTTGAGGCAAGAGATAATTTCTGGCAAAATAGAGACTTTTTAATTAAAGTAATGATGCTTTACTTTGACTACTATGATGAAGGGAAAATAAAGTAAAAATCAGATCATAGCCGATAATAAAATAACTGCAAATTAAGTTAGTTACTATATCAATCCATTCTTAAAAAAGAATTAAATTAGGAGGAAAAAATGGATAAAAAAGAAAACAAATTACAAGTGAAGGATTTAATAATGATTGGTGTATTTTCCGCATTATATTTTGTGCTTAACATGGTTGGAGGAATGCCTTTTGCCATGAATCCTATATTAACATTCTATCAACCAATGGGAAGTGCATTTTTATCAGGAATTATATTTATGTTTTTAATTGCAAAGGCACCTAAAAGAGGAACTATTACTATTTTGTCAGTTATCATGTGCATTTTAAGATTTGCTACAGGTATGCATTGGGCTATGGGAGTAGGAACTTTGATAGCCGGTATAATTGCTGAAATTATAGCCGGAAGCAAGAGTTATAAAAACAAAAAAATGAATATGCTATCTTTTGGAATATTTGCACTTGGTGACATTGGTACCTTTTTAGTATATTTCATTAATCCAGAATCTTGGTCAAATGCAATGATAAAAAAAGGCACAGATATTTCATATATTGAATCCATGAATGCTGCCGCTGCTAATTGGATGATTTATGTAATCGTAATCGGAACTTTCTTAGTTGCTTTGCTTAGTGCTTGGATTGGCATGAAACTTTTGAAAAAGCAATTTGAGAAGGCTGGCATTGTATAATGGAAAAGAAATTGAATTTACACTTTAACCCTTAGGTTTGGTTCACAAGGTTTATCCCGTGTGTATGCTTTCTACGCTTATATTAAGTACTACAAAAGTGGGCGAATTTTTATCTGCCATGAGTTATGCAAGAATTTCTAAAAAAATAACTATCCCTCTGGCGGTAATGCTTCGATATATACCTACTGTACGAGAAGATTGGATGTATATAAAAGATTCAATGTGTTTAAGAGGTATTTCGCCATCTTTTGTTGGATTTATAAAAAATCCGGCTTTGACGATAGAATGCATTTATTCACCCATGATAATCATGGCTTCAAAGGCAGCGGATGAATTAACTATTGCATCTATAACAAGAGGAATAGAATCTCCTAAAAAGAGAACATCCATTATTGAAATCCGTTTTGATATTCAGGATATTATTGCCTTAATAATCGGTGTTGTAATTACTGCCTTTATAATTTATAGGAGCGTTTTTTATGATTGAATTAACAGGAATTAGCTTTAACTATAAGAATACTTCAAGTAACAGCTTGAGTAATATAGATTTAGAAATAAAAAAGGGAGAATTTATCCTAGTCTGCGGAGCTTCAGGCTCAGGGAAAACATCTATCACAAGAGTAATAAATAAGCTAATCCCAGACTATTACGAAGGAACGCTTGAAGGTAATGTAAAAATAAATAATGATTTAGTCTCCAACTATCAAATGTTCGAACTTTCAGAAATAGTTGGTAGTGTTTTTCAAAATCCCAGAACGCAATTTTTTAATGTGGATACAAATAGTGAAATAGTGTTTGGCTTAGAAAATCAAGGTATAGCAAGAGATATTTTAGAAAAAAAATTAACTGAAACTTGCCAGACATTAGATATAAGCAAATTGCAGAATAGAAATATTTTTCATTTATCTGGAGGAGAAAAACAAAAAATTGCTTTTGCATCAGTTTATGCCATGAATCCAGATATTTATTTATTGGATGAGCCATCTTCCAATCTGGATATACCGACGATAGAAGTGTTAAAAAGGCACTTATCTGTTTTGAAAAACAGTGGAAAAACAGTTGTTATTTCTGAACATCGAATTTACTATTTGATGGATTTGGTCGACAAAATTATATTTATGGAAAATGGTCGAATTCAAAAGAGCTATTCAAGAAAAGATTTTTTGAATTTACCCGAACAAGAAATTAAATCGATGGGGTTAAGATCCAGAAGTGAAACAATACTGGATATAAAAGACGATACAGGAACTGCAGAAAAACCTTATTTACAAGTGAAAAATCTTTCCATAAATAGAAAAGATAAGTGTATTATAAGTAACCTTAATTTTTTTTGCAAAAAAGGAGATATTGTTGCAGTGCTAGGGTCTAATGGCGTTGGTAAAACAACTTTTTTAAGAACTCTTTGTGGGTTGCATAATGATTACGAGGGAGACATTTTATTTGATTCTAAAAAAATAGATATTAAAAAGCGAAAACAAAAAACCTATATGGTTATGCAAGATGTGAATTATCAATTATTTGCTGAAAGTGTGTTTTCTGAATGTAAATTAGGAATAAAAAACGCAAATGATGATCTTATTGATGAAATCCTAACTGATTTTGATTTAGACAACTATAAAAATAATCATCCTAATACACTATCCGGAGGTCAAAAACAGAGATTGGCAATAGCTGTAGGGCTAATATGTAATAAGGAAATTTTAATTTTAGATGAGCCGACAAGTGGACTTGATTATAGAAATATGCTTAAAACCGCAGAATTGTTAAAGCGTTATTCCAAAGAAAAAGTTATTTTTATTGCTACACATGATAATGAATTTGCAAATCTAATTTGCAACCGTGTATTAGATTTAGAGAAATAAATGGAGGTGTATAAATTTTGGATGTTTTAAGAAGATTATATAAGTATGCACCTGAAAAACGAGGTTATTCCTATGTTTCGATGATTTTATCAGCAATAGCGACTATTCTTTCAGTGATTCCATATCTGTATTTATGGAAATTTTTGAATGAGCTTTTAGTAATTAAAAATATTGAAAGTGCAAATAAATATGCATTATGGATTTTTATGTTCATGGTTTTACAAACTGTAGTTTATTTTTTAAGTTTGTATTGCAGTCATATATTTGCTTTTAGGGTTGAAAGAAACTTGAAAATTGAAGGTTTAAATAACCTTTTGGATGCGTCTTTTTCATTTTTTGATACCAATCCATCAGGAAAGACTAGGCAAATTATTGATGACAATGCATCAGAGACACATTCTATACTTGCTCACATGCAACCAGATATGGTGAACGCTGTTGTTTATCCTATAATTCTACTAATTGTAAGCTTTTTGGTAAGCATAAAGCTTGGAATAGTGATGGTTGGATCACTAATTATCGGCATATTTCTAATTATAAAAATGTTCGGGAATCAGAATTTCCTCCAAAATTATATGGATTCCAATGAAAATATGAGTTCCGAAATTGTTGAATATATACGAGGAATTAAAGTTGTTAAAATATTTAATATAGGAATAGAAAAATTCCAATCACTACACAAAACAATTATAAATTCTTCTGAATTAGGATACGCCTATTCCCTTTCATGTAGAAAATGGAAAGTCTTTTATGATTCGTTTTTTATGGGATTGTGCATGATCATGATACCTTATGGCTTATATTTGCTGAACATGAATACAAGCACAGGTAAAATTATTTCTTATATGGTATTTTTCGCCGCTTTTACAGAATTATTCTATATCGCTTTTAACAAAGTAATGTTTCTGGGACAAAATAAAGCAAAGGCAAAAAACTCTATAGATAAGCTGGAAGATATTTTCAACAAAATGCAAGTTAAAAAATTGGAAAGTAAATTTTTAAATGAAATAGACAATTTTGATATTGAATTTGAAAATGTATCGTTCAAGTATGAAGAAGGAAGTAACTATGTATTAAAAGATTTATCGTTCAAATTAGATTCAGGGAAAAGTTATGCGCTTATTGGTTCTTCCGGCAGCGGAAAATCTACTATTGCTAAACTCATTTCTGGATTTTATGAAATTGATTCAGGGAAAATAAAAATTGGTAGTCGAGATATTAAGGACTATTCAAGAGAGGCGATAGCAAGAAGCATTGCATTTGTTTTTCAGAATGCAAAATTATTCAAAATGAGTATTTACGAAAATGTGAGGATTGGAAATCCGAAAGCAACTTACAACGAAGTTATGAAAGCTCTTGAAGAAGCAAGGTGCAATGATATTTTAGATAAATTTGAATTAAGGGAAAATACGGTGATTGGTTCAAAAGGGGTTTACCTTTCTGGAGGAGAAACTCAAAGAATTGTAATTGCAAGAGCTATTTTAAAGAATTCGCCTATTATCATACTTGACGAGGCAAGCGCAGCAGCCGATCCGGAAAATGAATATGAACTTCAAATAGCTTTTTCCAAACTAATAAAAAATAAAACTGTAATAATGATTGCTCACAGGTTGTCAGCAATTAAAAACATTGATGAAATTATCGTTGTGGAAAATGGAGAAATTGTAGAAAGAGGCAGTAGCAAAGTTTTATTAGAGAATAAGAGCTCTAAATACAATTTTTTCATGGATATGTACTTAAGAGCAAATGATTGGGTGGTGTCAAATGAAGTCAAAGTTAATGGATAAATATGGAATAACTGAAGGTAGCTCAGAGGATTTAATTCGAGCTTCAATAGCTTCATTTTGGAAGAACATAGTATATATGCTGCCTATAATGCTTATACTATTTTTTCTCATGAACACAAGTAATTCAAGATATTTGTCAGAATGGGCTTATTTCATCGGAATCATGATAATTTTTGTTGTAATGTATTATGTTACGAATAAGCAGTACATAAAATCATATTCTACGACATTTAAGGAGAGCAAAAATTTAAGAATAGAACTTGTTGAAATAATAAAAAAGCTACCATTATCTTATTTTTCAACACATGATTTAACTGATTTGTCACAAACAGTGATGACTGATGTATCAAAAATTGAACAGGCTTTATCTCATGCTATATGTGCTTCTTATGGGTGGATGGCTTATTTCGTTATTTTAAGTTTAAGCCTTTTGATTAGTTCTCTACCATTAGGCTTGTGTATTATATTGCCTGTAATTATAGCTCTACTCATACTTTATCAGTCTAAAAATATTCAATATAGAATTAACAAAAAGTATTATGAAAAATTAAGAGAAAATTCGCAAGCGTTTCAAGATTCTTTTGAAATGCAACAAGAGATTAAGTCGTATAATATGCAAGATGTAGTAAGAAAAGATGTACAGGATAAATTAAAAGATAGCGAAAGAATACAAATAAGAACAGAGTTATTTACAACTGTACCATCAAGTTTATTGTCTATTTTGCCGCAATTTTCGATAGCACTGGTTATTATTTTCGGATTTCAAATGTATTTAACAAATCAGATAAAACTGATTTTCTATATTGGATATATAATTTGTGCCACAAAAGTTGCTAGTGGTTTTACTGGCATATTGGACGGTCTTTTGATGATAATGAACTTTCAAAGTAGTTTTAAGTCAGTTTCAGCAATAAGGAAAACTCCTTTGCAACAAGGAGAAAATGTAGCTATTCAAACATTTAATGTTGAATTTAAGGATGTTAGTTTTGCTTATGAAAATGGAAGGAATGTTATCAGTGATTTGTCTTTTAAGGCAAATCAAGGAGAGATTACTGCAATAGTAGGACCATCAGGGTGTGGAAAATCTACTATTCTAAAATTACTTTCAAGATTGTATGACCACAGCAGTGGACAGATATTGATTGGTGGAAAAGATATTTCTAAAATATCTACAAATAGTTTGTTTGAGAATATTTCAATCGTTTTTCAAGATGTTGAGTTATTTGATGATACAATTTTTGAAAATATTAAATGTGGTAATCCGAATGCTACTACCGAAGATGTGTTGAGAGCTGGAAAAATTGCAAATGTGGATGAGATTGCCGATAAATTTGCAGATAAATATAACACAAAAATAGGTGAAAATGGAAGTAAATTGTCAGGAGGAGAAAGACAAAGAATTTCTATTGCAAGGGCTCTTGTTAAAGATGCTCCAATAATATTATTGGATGAAATCTCTGCGAGTTTGGATATAGAAAATGAAGTAAAAATACAAGCTGGATTAGATCGTTTAATAAAGAATAAAACAGTTATTATTGTTTCACACAGGATGAAATCTATTGAAAATGCAAATAAAATTGTAGTTATAGAAAATGGTAAAGTAGAAAGTATTGGAGAACATAAGTATTTATTGAAAAATTCAGCAATGTATAGAACTTTGGTGCAGTGTTCTCAATTAGCAAGTGAGTATGAATATTAATATAGTTAAAAAATAATTAGAGGATAATAATTTATGGAACAGGATATAAAAACTCAATTACTAACAAAAAACCTATAGATTTACTATTTCAGCTATCTATTCCAGCAGTTATGACGATTACATTCTTCCAATCAATCGGAAATGGAAAGAAAGCCGGAACTATTGTTATGCTTAGACAGTTGTTCTTATTTGTTCCTGCAATGATCTTTTTGCTAATGGTATTTGAAATAAAAGCAGTATGGTTCACACAACCACTTGTAGATTTCATTATGATTGTTGTTGGAATACTTATGATGATTGGGAGTTGAATAAAATGGGACAAGAAAAGTTAAAATCCTAAAAACTTTGCTTAATTTTGCAATGAAATTGTTTCAGAAAGGCATTGTTAAAAATATATTTTAGCTATAAGTAATGGAGGAAGAATAATGAATGCTATTTTATATTCATTGAAAACAGAGCAAGATATAATAAACACTCCTTTTTCCTACATTCTTAATACTTTTATGCTTTCTTAAACATTTAACTAACCAATTAAATAGAATTAAAGGAAGATCAAGTTTCTTCCGTTTTAGAGGACTTCTTATGCCTATGTGCAGGAGTCCTCCTTTTTTTGCCTGAAAACAAGCAGACAAAAAAAGAAATGGAGGAAGCATATATGCCAAAAGAATATTACCTTTATGTCAGAGGGCAAAAGGTAAAAGTCAGCGAGCAGATATACAAAAATCAACATAATCAGTGGATTGTAAATATTAAAATTTCGTTTACAATAAAATGTTAGAAAATAATTATCATTATAGCTTAAACCTTTTAACGATAGCCTTGTCCTATCGTTAAAAAGTATGATTGATAAGTTCCCACTAACGGACACTATGACTTGTTATTCATCCTGTTTTTGCGAGCCACGTTGAAGCAGCAATTCTGATGACGTATTGTGGTTTGGATAAGGAATAATAGGAGTCAACCACAACATGTAGTGGTTTGAGTACGAAAATTGGGTCAAAAACAGGCTAAAAAATACCGTTTTTTGACCCTTTTAAATAG
>QWCJ01000303.1_pt1 | contig 18639 bp, 13 predicted proteins | sample 1972501 | NCBI WGS metagenome assembly QWCJ01 (sample SAMN09866711, study PRJNA288562) | Human vaginal metagenome isolate term2_vaginal, whole genome shotgun... | isolation source: vagina | host: Homo sapiens | place: USA: California
TCGCTTCGTAGCGTTTATGCCATGGCATTTGTAGACCTTCTCGGCTTCCGGCTTACGGACATCGCCGACTTCGACCGCGACACAGCCCTCGCTGCCGGGCTGAACCCGTCGCGCATCCGAGAATGGTCACGCGTACACGACGTCTACTACGGGGCAACGAAATTCACGCGGAAACAATCCGACGCACGCCACATGGCAGCAGACACACCCTTGGATCAGTTGTGTTTGATTGAACGCAAACTCGCGGTGGTTGAAGATGCCGCGAAGCGTTGGCGGTTGCGTTTTACCCTGCTGAAGTTTCAGGGCCGCTTCGATGCGCTCTCGCGCTATGCCGATCAGGTTATTGACGCGAAGAAACCCGCGCCTGAAAAGCAAGTGCGGTTTTCTCGTGCTCGCGAAGGGATGGCCACGCTGCACTTGACGCATTCGGCGCGCAATATTGCTGATATTGAGCACACGCTGCGTGGGCTGATCGATACGGAACTGCCACCAGCCGGCCAGATGGCTGATGCACTCATGGATATCTTGCGCGGCGATGGCGATGGTGGTGGAGTGCCGCATGCAGTACCACGGCCGATCATTATGGTGCCGCTTCCCGAATGGACGCGTATCCAATCTGGTGGAGGCGATGAGGTCACGCTCACGCTGACTGATGGCACGACGATGACAGGTGCGGAGTTTCTCGCGCAGCAATTCGGCGACGAGCTGGAAGTCGCGGCGTTTCACCCGACCGAGGGTGCAGTCAACCTGTATCGCACGCAGCGGTTTGCAAATAGTAAGCAGCGCGCGTTGGCATCGATGATGTCGCCAACCTGTCCGGTGCCCGATTGTCGGCATGGGGCTGACAACTGCGAAATGCACCACATCCAAGCCTGGCGCCATGGCGGGGAGACCAACCTGGCCAACCTCGTGCCACTGTGTCGGTTCCATAACGGGCGCAACGACGATGACCCGCGTGAAAACCGCTACGGGCGAATACAGATACGCGATGGGATACCGGTGTGGGTATCGCCGGGAGGGTCGGTCGTCGAGAAGCATCCGCCCGGAGCCATGCAACAACTCTTCACATAACGAAAAAGCCCGCCAAAAAAGCGGGCCAATCGTCGTGCCGAAATTACTCGGAAGCTTCCTCACCAGCCTCAGAAGACTCAGCGCCAGCCTCAGCGCCGCCCTCCTCAGCAGCCTCAGCCTCAGCCTCGAGGTCCTCATCAACCTGCTCGAAGGTGATGTTGACAAGCAAGTTCTCCGGATCGGTGATCAGCTCCGCACCCGCCGGCAGCTCGAGATCCCCAGCGGTGATCTGGTCGCCGATCTCCTTGCCCTCGATGGAAACGGTGATCTCGTCCGGGATAGACAGAGCGTCGATCTCGATCTCGACAACGTCGGCTTCCTGGAACACAACAGCGCCCGGAGCAGCCTCGCCCTCGGTGACAACCGGAACCTCGACGGTAACCTTCTCGCCACGCTTAATGCCGAACAGGTCAATGTGGTCGATCTCGAGGGTCAGAACGTTCTGGTCGACGTGCTTGACCATGGCGAGCAGCTTCTCACCGTCGAGCTCAAGCTCGACGATGGCGTTGGTGCCGTCGTTACGCACGATCGCGGTCATCTCAATGCGGTCAACCGCAAAGTGGATGTTCTCGATGCCCTTTTCGTACAGGACACCCGGGATCTTGCCATCGCGACGCAGACGACGTGCGGAGCCCTTGCCAAACTCCTCGCGACGCTCACCCTTGATAACGGTTGGGGTAATAGCCATGTTGTACTCCTTCGGTTGGAAGGGCCACAGGCTTTGCCTGCGACCACTTAACGGATTGTGCTCGTCGAGTGATCGCATAGTGGATCTTCATCGCGTCGATAACGGCCCGAAAGCCCTCGCCGAGACTGCTACAGGCTACCAGCCGACTTTTCCCACACAAAATGCCCCGCCGCCTGGGCGTCCTCATGATCATGTCCAAGCGGGATGCCGGTGCGATCACGCACAAGCAGCGTAACGACGAACCCCGTCAACGTCGCCGCCATCAAATACACCGTAATCGCCGCCGTACCACCAGTAGCCTCACGCAACGCAGCCGCAATCGTTGGAGCAAACGCACCACCAAGAATTGCACCCAACGCGTACGAAATCGACGCCCCGGACGCCCGGACCGAAGCCGGGAAAAGCTCCGCGTAGAAAGCGCCAATCTCGCCGTACGTCAGGCCCAGGCCAACGGTGAGGAAAATCAACGCCGCGGTGATCTTTGCAATCGAACCCGTATCGACGAGCGGGAACAACACCGCAACACCCGCCGCCTGAACCACAAACCCGATCGCAAGCGTGCGCTTACGCCCGATGTAGTCCGAGACCCACCCGGAGAACGCGGTAGTGAACAACCACACCGCAGCCGATGCAGTGACAGCCCAGAGAATGTCCCCGCGTGAAAGCCCAATGCCGGTGGGGTCGGTGACGTAGTTCTGGATGTAGCCGCCGGTTGTCATGTAACCGACGGCGCCGTTGGCGGCGAAGATCAGGGCGGCTGCGAGGACAACTCCCGCGTGAGATTTGAACAGGCCGCTGATGGGGCTGCGGGTGCCGGTCTCGCGCATCTCCTCGACGACGGGCGATTCTTCGACGCCGGTGCGGATCCACCAGCCGAGGAACGTCAGCGCGATGGACAGCAGGAAGGGAATGCGCCAGCCCCATTCGACGAAGGCGTCACCGGGGGCGACGGCGGTCATCAGGGCGAGCATGCCGGAGGACATGAGCAGGCCAGCGGGAACACCGACCTGGGGGCCGGCGCCGTAAAGGCCGCGTTTGTTCACAGGGGCATGTTCGACGGCGAGGAGGACTGCGGAGCCCCATTCGCCGCCGGCCGATGTGCCCTGCAGGATGCGCAGGAGAATCAGTGCGGCGGGGGCAAGCCAACCGATGGTGTCGTAGGTGGGCAGCAGGCCGATAAGCGTGGTGGCGGTGCCCATGGTGAACAGGGTGATCATGAGCACGCCGCGGCGCCCGAATCGGTCGGCGTAGTGGCCAGCAAGCACCGCACCGAGCGGGCGGAACAGGAAGGACAAGCCGACGGTGAGGAAGCTCACGATCGTCGCCGCAGCAGGTCCGAGGGGACCGAACATGGTCTGGTTAAACACCAAACCGGCGACGGCGGCGTAGAGGAAGTAGTCGTACCACTCGATGGCTGTGCCGATGGTGGTCGCCGCGATCACGCGGCGGCGCTCACTACGCACGGTCCCATGCTTTCAGGAAGGCGTCGGTTTCGGCTGAGTTGGTGACGGTGACGCGGATACCTTCCGGGAAAGAACGCACCAGCACGCCCTCTGCCGCTAGCCGGTCAGCTTTTTCACGCGGGAAATCCGGCAGCCAGATGAAGTTGGCTTGGGATTCGGGGAGGTTGAGTGCGGTGGTGAGGTGTTGGCGTTGGGTGATGGTGTCGTCGATACGCGTTTGCAGCTCGGAGGTGGCTTTGAGGGAGGCGAGGGCTGCGGTTTGGGCGACGGCGTTGACGGAGAAGGGGACGGCGACTTTGTTGAGGGCGCTGATGATGTCGGCGGGGCCGAAGGCGTAGCCGATGCGGGCGCCAGCGAGGCCGTAGGCTTTGGAGAAGGTGCGCAGGCCGACGACGTTGGGGTAGCGGGTGATGACGTCGGTGGCGACGGGGGTGTCGGTGGCGCGGTTGTATTCGAAGTAGGCCTCGTCGAGTGCGACGAGGATGTCGGATGGGACGGCGTCCATGAAGGTTTCGAACTCGGCGTTGGTGATGGTGGTGCCGGTTGGGTTGTTGGGGTTGCACACGAAGATGAGTTTCGTACGTTCGGTAATCGCTGCGGCCATGGCGGGCAGGTCGAGGCGGTGCTCGGCGTCGAGTGGGATGGCGACGGGGGTTGCGCCGACGATGCGGGCGAAGATGGGGTAGGCCTCGAAACTGCGCCAGGGGAAGATGATTTCGTCGCCGGGCTGTGCGGTGATTGTCGCGAGTTGTTGGCACAGGGCGGAGGAGCCGGTGCCGACGGCGACCTGGTCGATGGTCACGCCGAGGTGTTCGGCAAGGGCGGTGCGGATGTCGGTGGCGCCCATGTCGGGGTAGCGGTTCATGGAGCCGAGGGTGTCGCGCATTGCCTCGAGCACTGAGGGCAGTGGGCCGTCGGCGCATTCGTTGGAGGAGAGTTTGATGGCGCTGTCGTTGCGGGCTCCCGGCACGTAGGCGGGGATGGTGTCGAGGTCTGGGCGGATCATGTTGCGGATCATGCGTTGCTCCTGCGTTGGGTTGTCAACCAAATGAGGCCGAGGGCGAGGATCCAGCCGAAGAGTGTGGCTAGACCCATGCGGTAATCGGGAAGAATACCCATTAGTACGAGTACGAGGGCGAAAAATGCGATGCAGATCCAGTTCGCAACTGGGTAGAACGGGGCGGGGAATTTTGTGTTGCCGGCGTGTTTGCGGAAGTTCAGGTGGGATAGGCAGATGCCGGCCCAGGTGATCAATTCGGTGCCGACGATGATGGCGAGCAGGATGGCGAAGATTTTGCCTTCGAAGAAGTAGTTGAGGATGACGACGACGCCCATGAGGGTGGCGTCGAAAAGCAATGCTTTGGTGGGCAGACCTTTGCGGTTGGTTTCGGCGAGGGCTTTGGGGGCTTGGCCGTTGCGGGCGAGGTCGCGAAGCATGCGGGCGCCGGAGTAGGTCATGGTGTTGAGCACGGAGAACACGGCGACGACGATGACGACGTTCAAGGCGGTCGCTGCGCCGGAGAACCCGACGCCGGTGAGTACGCGGATGAACGGGCTTTCGTTGGTGTCCTGCTCATTCCACGGTGCGAGCAGCAGGATGGTGCCGATGCCGCCGAGGTAGAACACGAGGATGCGCCACACTACGGAGTTGACCGCGCGGGGAATTGCCTTGTCTGGGTCGTCAGCTTCGCCGGCGGCAGTGCCGATGGACATGATGCCGCCGAAGGTGAAGGTCACTGCGACGAGTGCGAAGAGGACGCCGGAGATGCCGTTTGGCATGAATCCGCCGTGGTCGGTGATGTGTTGTAGACCGATGGCGGGTTCGGATCCGACGCCGAAGACAAGCGCGAGGCCGAGCACGATCATGAGGACGAGTGCTGCCACTTTGATCAGGGAAAGCCAGTATTCGGTGGTGGCGAACACGCGCACGTTGAGCACGTTGAGGACGACGACGAGCAGCAGCGAGACTAGCGCGGTGACCCAGTGGGGGATGTGGGGGAACCAGTAGTCCAGGAAGGTACCCATGGCGGTCAGTTCCAGCATGCCGACGACGACGGTGGTGAACCACCAGTTCCAGCCGGTGATAAATCCGGCTCCGCGGCCGATGTATTCGCGGGAGTATGCGGCAAAGGATCCGGAGACGGGGTGTTCGACGGCCATTTCGCCGAGCATGCGCATGAGGAAGTAAACGATGACGCCGACGATGGCGAAGGAGATCAAGACGGCGGGGCCGGCGTATTGGATGGAGCTGGCGGAGCCGAGGAAAAGTCCGGTGCCGATGGATGATCCGAAGGCGATCATCATGAGTTGGCGGCTTTTGACGCTTCGTTTGAGTCCTTGTTCTTGGAGGCTCATGGTTTAGTTTCCTGTCGGGGGACGTGAGGTGGTGCGGGAGAGTCCGCGGAATTCTGCGATGACGGTGTCGCCGTCGTAAAGGGTGACGTCGGAGAGTCCGTTGCGGCCCCATTGGTGGTGTTCACGGGCGACGCCGCGGATGGTGCGGCCCATTTTCGCGGGTGCGAGGTAGATCATTTCGGATTGTGCGCTGACGGTGGGTTCGGTGCGGCGCGAGTTGCAGGCGCCACCGAAGAGGGCGTCGGCGAAGGTGAACAGGACGCCACCTTGGCAGACGCCGAATCCGTTTGCATGTCGCTTATCGACGACAAACTCGCCTTCCGCCACGCCTGGCTCTAACCGTGTGATGATGGCGCCCAGATACTCGAGGGTGGCGTCGCCGTCGTACATGGCTTTGGCGTGCTCAAGCTCTGGGGTGATTTCTACGGATTCGGCGTAGCGGTTGTACATGGAGATTGTGTCCTTTCCCTAAGCGTGAAGCCGGGGCAGCGGTGAAGCTGCCCCGGCTGTCGCGGTCAAGAGTGGTTTAGGCCTGGCCCTCGAAGAGGGTGGTCACGGAACCGTTTTCGAAGATTTCGCGGATGGTCTTTGCCAGCAGTGGTGCGATCGACAGCACGGTGAGGTTCTTCCAACCTTCGGTGTTTTGCGGCAGGGTGTCGGTGGTGATGACTTCCTCTGCGCCGCAGTCGCTGAGGCGCTCGCGTGCCGGATCAGAGAAGACACCGTGGGTGCAGGCGATGACGACGGACTTCGCGCCGGCTTCCTTGAGCACGCCGACGGCGCCAGCGATGGTGCCGCCGGTGTCGATCATGTCGTCCATGAGGATGCAGTCCTTGCCCTCGACGTCGCCGACGACACGGTTGGAGACAACCTTGTTTGCGGCGTCGATGTCGCGGGTTTTGTGGACGAAGGCCATGGGGGCGTCGCCAAGCATGTTGGCCCACTTCTCAGCGGACTTCACTCGGCCGGCATCCGGGGAGACCACCACGAGGTTGTCCAGCGAGTACTTGGACTTGATGTAGTCCACCAGGATCGGCTGGGCGTGCATGTGGTCGACCGGGCCGTCGAAGAAGCCCTGGATCTGGTCGGTGTGCAGGTCGACGGAGACGATGCGGTCCGCGCCTGCTGCGGAGAGCAGGTCTGCGATGAGGCGGGCGGAGATCGGCTCGCGGCCGCGGTGCTTCTTGTCCTGGCGTGCGTACGGGTAGAACGGCAGGATCGCGGTGATGCGCTTCGCGGAGCCACGCTTGAGCGCGTCGATCATGATCAACTGCTCCATGAGCCACTTGTTCAGCGGCTGTGCGTGGGACTGCATGACAAAGCAGTCGGAGCCACGGACGGACTCTTCGAAGCGGATGAAGATTTCGCCGTTGGCGAAGTCACGGGCGGTGGTGGGCACGAGCTCGATGCCGAGTTCGTCTGCTACGGCCTCTGCCAGTTCCGGGTGCGCACGCCCGGTGAAGACCTTGAGGTTTTTGTGGCTTTCTGTGGAGTAACCAGTCATGTTTGAACCTTTACTTCTCGCGTGCTTTCTTTGCAGCTTCTGCCGCGTCGGATCCGGGGCGGCGCTTTTCTACCCAGCCCTCGATGTTGCGCTGGTGGCCCTCCTTGATGGCGAGCGCGCCGGCTGGAACATCTTCCGTGACTACTGTACCCGCGCCGGTATACGCGCCATCACCGATATTGACCGGTGCGACAAACATGGTGTCTGAGCCGGTACGGCAGTAGTCGCCGATGGTGGTGTGGTGCTTGTTCACTCCGTCGTAGTTAGCGAAAACGCTGGAGGCGCCGATGTTGGAGTGCTTGCCTACGGTGGCGTCGCCGATGTAGGTCAGGTGGGGCACCTTGGAACCTTCGCCGATCTTGGCGTTTTTGGATTCGACGAAGCCGCCGAGTTTGCCGCGGGCGCCGAGTTCGGTGCCGGGGCGGATGTAGGTGAAGGGGCCGACGGTGGCTTCTTCACCGATGACGCCGAGTTCGCCTTGGGTGCGTACGACGGTGGCGCGGGCGCCGACTTCCATGTCGGTCAGGGTGGTGTCGGGGCCGATTTCGGCACCATCGCCGATGGCGGTGGAGCCCCACAGTTGGGTGTTGGGGTGGATGATGACGTCGCGGCCGATTTCTACCTCGACGCCGATCCAGGTGGTGGCCGGGTCGATGACGGTTGCGCCGTTGCGCATGGCGCGCTCGACGAGGCGGCGGTTGAGTTCTTTGCCTGCTTCGGCGAGTTGGACGCGGTCGTTGACACCGGCGAGTTCGCGGGCATCAGGTGCGATGAAGGCGGAGACTTTGCGGCCGTCGTTGCGGGCGATGCCGAGGACGTCGGTGATGTAGAACTCGCCTTGGGCGTTGTCGGGGGTGACGCGCGCGAGGGCGTCGCGAAGCACGGTGGCGTCGAAGGCGAAGACACCGGAGTTGACTTCGTGGACCTTGCGTTGTTCGTCGGTGGCGTCTTTTTCTTCGACGATTTCGAGCACGTCGCCAGCTTCGCCGCGGATGATGCGGCCGTAGCCAGTGGGGTTGTCGAATTCGAGGGAGAGCACGGTCACGGCGGCATGCTCGGACTCATGCTTTTCGACGAGCGCCTGCAACGTCTCCGGCGTCAACAACGGTACGTCGCCATTGGTGACCACGACAGTGCCGTCGAAATCCGGAATTGCCGACAGGCCGACCTGCACTGCGTGGCCGGTGCCGTTTTGCTCCTCCTGGATCGCCTGGCGGATCTCCACGTGCATCTGCTCGGCGATGTGCTCCACGGCTGGGGCGACCTGGTCGCGCTGGTGGCCGACCACAGCAACGAGGTAGGTCGGTTCCACACCGGCTGCGGCGTGCAGCGAATGGGAGAGCAGGCTGCGCCCGCCGATTTCGTGCAGCGTCTTTTGGCGGTCGGACTTCATGCGGGTTCCCGCGCCGGCCGCGAGCACGACAACGGCGCGATCGGAGTGGTTAGGCACTCGATTACTCCTTGGGGGTGGACGTTTTGAGATCGGCCCCAAGCATAACGCCTATGGGCTCTGGCCTACTTGTTTGCCGAGACTTCCTTCAGGTTCGCGGCACCAAACACACCGGCGTAACCAACAACAGCCAGGAAGATCAGCGCTGCCTGCGGGCCGAGCAGCACAACCGCCGAGGAGATTGCGCCGACAACGAGCAGGACGATGCCCATGACGGTGTTGGCGGCACCCGTGATCATGGTGCGCCTATCGCCGTCGGCCATGTCTACCAGGTAGGTCTTGCGGCTGACCCGCACTGCGGTGTGGGCGAGGTTGACCAGGAAGAAGCCTAGGGGCATGACCCAGGCGTTGATGGTGTCGTCGACAAGCTGTGCGCTGGCAACGAGCAGGATGAGCACAGTGGACGCGAAACCTGCAGCCCACGCCATCGTGCGTTTCGACGACTTATCCGACAACCGGCCCGAAACCCGCCCGCCAAGCAGTGACGCGCCGCCGGAGGCGACGATGAACGCACCGAGGCCCGTGAGGTCGGCGCCTTCGCGGCTGCCCAACACGACGATAAACGGAGTGGAAAGCGCGGTGACCAGCATGAGCGAGCGCACGATGAGGAATCGTTGCAGGTCGCGGTCGGAGGTGACCAGCTTCCACATGTCGTGGAAGCCTTGGCCGTTGGAGGTGTCGGTGTCGGGAGTGGGCTCGTCGATACGCATGAACACGAGCGAAGCGAGCGCCCACATCGACGCACCGCCGGCGAGCAGCGCGGCGAGTGACCACTGCGGAAGTTCGTTGGGGATAAACGACAGTGCGAGACCGATCGCGAGAGTGAAACCGCCGGCGAGCGCGGTGGCGCGACCGGTGATGTCGCCGCGGTGGCCTTTGGAAATCGTGCGGCCCTGGACATCTTTGCCTGCGATGGAGCAGATGGAGCGAAACACCGCGTGCACCGCAAGCAGGACAATGACTGCGATGCCGAGCGCACTTCCCTCGAGCAACAGCGCGCTAAGCGCAATGCCGGCAGAGGCCAGCGCTTGGCCCCACGAGCCGATCAACCAGACTCGTTTGCGCGAGCTTTGCGACGTCACCCACGGGCTCAAAAACGCCTGCGGCAGCATCGAGCCTGACTCGCGAATTGGCACGAGAAACGACGTGAACGCCGCCGGCACCCCAGCAGCATTGAACAGCCACGGCAGCACCGTTTTCGGGGCGACTACCTGATCGCCAATGTTTTGTAAGCCGTTCGACCAGATGAACCGGCGGGCATTCGCTTCCTCGTTACGCATATATCGGGATAGTAGGATCATTCATGGTTTTCGGCGAGTTTTTGGAGGACGTAATGGCTTTTTCTCGACGCACATTTTTTAAAGGGACCGTTTTCGCCGTTGCAGTCGCAGCCACGGGTGCTGCATTGGCTGGGTGCTCGACATCAAACCAGCCCACCCCGCGTGGTGCCGACGCCGAAGCACGCCCGCTGCCTATCCCGCCGCTGTACGAAGGCACACTCGACGGCAACGTGCGCCGCTTCGAACTGACCGCCCAGGAAGGCGAATCCGAAATCATCCCCGGTGTCATGACCAAGACTTGGGGCTTCAACGGGCCGTTCTTGGGCCCAACGCTGTACATGCGGCGCGGCGAACGCATTGAAATGACCGTGCACAACAACGTGCCGGAGCCGACCGTTGTGCACTGGCACGGCCTGCACCTGCCGGCCGCTGCGGACGGGGGACCGGCGCTGATGTTTGACCCGGGTGAGTCTTGGTCGCCGTCGTGGACCGTCGATCAGCCCGCCGCGACCTGCTGGTACCACCCGCACCCGCACGAGATATCCGCGGTGCACGCCTACCGCGGCCTTGCCGGCGGTCTGATTGTCGACGACGACACCACCGCCATCCCCGGCCTGCCCGCCGACTACGGCGTCGACGACATCCCTGTGATCCTGACCAACGCCCAGTTCACCGAAGACGGCCAGCTCGACGAGGACTACGGGTGGGTCGGCGACACCGTGGTGGTCAACGGCATCACCAAACCGCGTTTCGAGGCCACAACCCGCCGCGTGCGTCTCCGCGTGCTCAACGGTTCCGTGTTGCGCTTCCACCACCTGACGCTGGGTGTGCCGTTCAAGATCGTCGCCACTGACCAGGGGTTCCTCGATTCCCCGGTGGAGGTCGACGGCGTGCTGCTTACCCCGGGCGAGCGCGTGGAAATCGTGGTGGACCTGGAGCCGGGCAAGGACCTGATGTTGCGTAGCGATGGACTCCCGGATCTTGGCGGCTTGCCAGATAAAGAAACCGCCGACCTGTTCGGCGCACGCGACACTTTCGACCTGCTTGAGATCGCCGCCCCGTCTGAAGACGCACCGGCGTCGCCTGCGTTGTCGGAAACGTTGGTGCCGTTGGACGTGCCGTCGTCGGCAAGTGTGGAGCGCGAGTTCCGACTCAATGGCATTGAGATCAATGGCCAAACGATGGACATGTCGCGCGTCGACTTTGTCGTCGACCACGACGGGCCTGAGATCTGGCGCGTGACCAACGAAAACGAGGATATGCTGCACAACTTCCATATCCACAACGCACGCTTCGCCGTGCAAAGTGTTGAGGGTGGGGAAGTGGAGTTCACTGCCGGCTGGCACGACACCATCGACGTGCCACCGCTTTCCACGGTGACGCTGCTTGTGGAGATCGCGTATCACCCCGACCCCACCTTGGCCTACATGTATCACTGCCACATGCTCAACCACGAAGACCAGGGCATGATGGGCCAATTTGTCATCGTTGAGCCTGGCCAAGAACCGGACCTTGCACTCCCGCACGGCCACGAGCATTAGATTGCTTCTCGACGACCCCACGCCCCGGCGCGAATCCCACCGGGGCGTGGTTTTGTTTCGGGTTTCTGTTTCGAGCGTTGCCGCTCGCGGTGGCTATCGGCGCACGTTGTAGCCGATGACCTCCGGCAGCAATAGTGGGGCGTCGCCGAGCAGTGCCTTGAGGTTGCCGTCGCGCTCGACCGCGCTGGTGACTGTCTTGACCTTGGCGGCGGCCTTGTCGGATGCGCGACCGTTTTGGTTGCGCCCGGCCATCATCGGTTGCCCGGCAATGACACCACCGCCGCGGTGTGCGCCTGCCGCATTGTTCGCGGAGTGCGCACCGTTTGCGGCGTGGGCACCGTGTGCGCCGTGTGCACCGTTAGCTGTGCCGGAGCCTGTTGGTGCGTGCCCCGTCGAGCCGTGCGGGGTAGCACCGTGAGCACCCTGCGAACCGGCGCCGAAACCGGTACTTGGACCGACACCAGCACCGGCGCGCACGCCGCCGCCCGTGCTGAAACCCGGACGACCGGCGTGCATGCCGCCACCTGCGTACATGCCAGCCCCTGCTCCGGCGCCTCGGCCAGTGCCGATGCCATTTCCAGCTCCACGGCCGCTAACAGCCTGGGAAGCAGGGGAGCCCCCGCGGGAACCGCCAGGCACTCCAACCCCGGTGCCTGCGCCCATCTGGTTTCCACGAGCAGCGTGCCTTCCAGTGCCTGCAGCGTTGCTGGGCCCACCAGCTATTGGAGCGAATCCACCCGCGCCGCTATTGGTGCCGGCGGATGCCCCGCCCGAGTTCGCCCCACGTGTGGTTGCAGGGGTGATAGCACCGGTGAACGCTGGGCTGTGCGCACCTGGGTGCGCGCCAGCAGAGATCGCACCTGGGGTCGGAGCCATCGCATTTGTGCTTGGCGGTGCCAGCACTGCCGACGCAGCCTGCGTAGGCGTAGCACCTGCCGGAATGGAATCAAGCACGTTTGGCGAGGGCCGCCCCATGTTCTGCAGAACCTCTGACGGTGTTTTCGCGTTTGCGATATCCCCGTAGCCACGGTTGATCAGCGCATTCTGGATTGGTTCCGGCAACTCTGCTGGTTCAAATGCGGGCGCTGCTGGCGAGGGAATGCTATCGACGCTGTAGGAGTCGCCAGACATCTCCTTCAACTCCGGAAGCAGACGGTTAAACGTCGGGATCGCAGCGACCAAGTTTGATGTCATTCGTGCCGGAAAGTTGAGCAAGTACGCCTGCTCGATCGCAAGCTTTTCTTCCGGCGACGGTGCAGCGTCATATGCCATCACGGTGCTGGATGCGATGAGTTTTTCGGCGTCTGCGGCGTCGGCAAGCATTGCGGTGTGCGCTGCGAGGGAGCGCGAGTTAGCCACGTATTCCATACCTGCGTTCTGGACCTGTGTGATGGTGCGCATCGCGTTGTGAATCCAGGATGTCTCTGCCGAGGTACTCAACGCGTGCTGGACTTCGTTGAGCTCCTCCATCGCATCGGCGATCAGTTCTGCATTTGAGTTCCAGAACTCGGAAGCAGACATCGCACGAGAAGTGTCGGTCTCCAACAACTTGGCGTGCAAGGCGTGCAGCGACGAATCACCAGTCGCGACTGCCGCCGGGTTTGCAAACGTGTTGGTTTTCGGATCGACCGAACGCGATTTCTGCAGGAGCTCAATCAGTTGTGGCTGCACCTGGTTAACGCGTCCCTCAAACACCGGACCGAGCGACGCCAACGCACCGGACAACGAATCATCCGTCCGCAGCGTGTTGTTCAGCGCTGTTTCAAGAATGTTCGCCGTACCCAGAAGGTAGGTTGCGACCGCTTGGTTTGCTTCTGGTGCGTTTACATCCCCGATTGGGCTCAGAGTACGCCCTGCATCTGCGAGGCCACTGACCTGTGAGAATGAAGAAAGCGAATTGTATGTGAAGTTAAGGCCTGAAACCCCCAGCGATTCAGCGATCGTTCTTAACTGCGTAATTGCACGTTCAGTTAGAGCTGTATCAAGTTTGATCAATTTTTCCCCCTAGAAAATAGATGTTTAAAACGAAGATAGATGATTGTGGAGATTCACGGAAGAGAATGTCCACTATGTTGGACATCGGCTATTGATTTGCGCGGTAAAGTGCTTCGATCGCAGAGGTAGCCCTTGAACAGGAATCCTCTCTCGTTGTATAGCCCTCAAGTCCCGAAGCCATTGCAACTAGGGCGCCGCGTTTGGTGTCCACCTGTGCGAAGCAAGCCGAACTTAAACCGGAATCCGGACCGAACGTGATTAGCGTCGGAATCAAATCTGAAACAGTTTCATCTAAGTCTGTAAGAGACTCGAAATGTTCGCGGCTTTTGTTGCTATTCATGAATGCCAGTGTGAGCGAGCCGTGACCCGGGTTAATTATGCAGGAACTCCTTCCTTGCGTGATTTCGGGATACTTCTCCAAAACCGGCTCCACATCCTCGAACCCCGCAGCGGCGAATTCTTCCTGCGTGATTTCCGTGCAGGGATCGAAGATGTCGTCGCCGATTGTGTAAGGGTCGAAGTCGCCGATTTCTAGTACGCCGCTTTTGAACACGAATGCCTGTGCTTGAGGCTTATCCGCCGCAGATTCGGGTGGTGTGCCGGATTCGATGTTGGGCGTGGTGTCGTCGTTAAGCGGTTGCTCTGTAGTGCACCCCGAGAGCATCACGCATAGAGCTGTAGAAAGTATTGCGAATCGTTTCATTTCCCCTCCCCATATGAAAAAGCTTCCCCACCAGGACTCGAACCTAGAATGACGGTACCAAAAACCGTAGTGTTGCCGATTACACCATGGGGAATAGCATCGCTGATTGTAGACCACATCCCGTGGCAACCAAAGATGGGGTGTGTCGGAGAGGGATCTAGAGTGGAACATATGGCTCGTAGGCGAATGACTGCACCCCAGCGTAGGGAACAATTATTAGGCGTTGGGCGCGCTGCTTTTGCTGAGCGCGGATACGACGGGATCTCCATGGAGGAGATTGCGGCTCGCGCCGGGGTGACCAAGCCGGTGGTGTATGAGCACTTTGGGGGCAAAGAGGGGTTGTACCAGGCAGTTATTCGTCGGGAGATGGTCCGCCTGGAGGAGACGATTATGGGGTCTATCCAGGAGGGGCGCTGGCGCGATCGCATTGAGCGTGGTGTGTTGGCGTTGCTGACGTACGTGGAGGATGACACCGACGGGTTTGTCATCCTTGCGCATGGTCAGTTGCCGGGGGAGGGGCGGACGTATTCGACGATTCTTAACCGTGTGACCGCTGAGGTTTCCCACCTGCTGGCGGAGGCGTTTAAGCACCGTGGATTAGATGAGGCGATGGCCGGGTTGTACGGTCAGGCGCTGGTTGGCACGGTGTCTAATTCTGCGCTGTGGTGGCTGGATCAGCGGGAGCCAGACAAGCATATTGTGGCGGCGCATATCTCTAACCTGTGTTGGAATGGGTTGCGGGGGATGGAGGCCAAGCCGCATATTGCTGGTGAAGATGTCGCTGGAGATGAGCGCGCTGTGGATCGCGAAGCGAACGAAGAGGAAGCATTGCATGACTGATAACACCCCGCCCGTGCTTGGTGGGCTGCTCACCCAGGCGTTGACGGACCCGAAGTTGAAGGGTTTGGTGACGCATGTGGGGGAAGATTCGCTGCATATTACCGGCATTGACCAGGCACGTTCCTGGGCTGCTGGTGCGATCGCGCGTGAGACCCCGGTGCTGTTGGTGACGGCGACGGGGCACGAGGCGGAAGACCTCACGGCGGAGCTCAAGGCAATGCTTGGCGACGACAAGGTCGCCCAATTCCCCGCCTACGAGACGTTGCCCCATGAGCGCTTGTCGCCAGCTGCGGACATTGTTGGCCGCCGTGCGAAGGTGCTGTGGGATATGCCGCGTGTCATCGTGGCTGCGGCGCGCGCCGTGTGCCAGCCGGTTTTGCCTGCGATTGAGCCGATTCGGGTGGCGGTGGACCAGGAAGCCGACTTTGAGGACCTGACGCAGCAGTTGGTGCATTTCGCCTACAACCACGTGGATATGGTTGCGGGCCGTGGCGAGTTTGCTACCCGCGGCGGCATCATTGACGTTTTCCCGACTACTGCCCAGAACCCTGTACGTATCGAGTTCTGGGGCGACGAAGTCACCGACATCCGCTCCTTTGCGGTTGCGGATCAGCGCACCATCGAAGAGGTTGGTGCCGTCGAACTGTTTCCAGCAAGGCAGTTGCTTATCGACGACACCGTGGCCGCCAAAGCCGACGACCTGGCCCGCAAATTCCCGTCGAACCCCACCTTGTCGTCGCTGCTTGCACGCATTTCCGAAAAGCAGCCGGCGGACGGCATGGAAGCGATCATCCCGGCGCTGACCGATAAGACGTATTCGGTGCTGCCGGAATTGATGCCGGCCGGTTCGGTGGTGTTGGTGACCAACCCGGAGAAGGTTCGCACTCGCATTGCCGACTTGGAAGCGACCGACCGCGAGTTCCTCGAGGCCGGCTGGGAGGCCGCCGCGATGGGCGCCGAAGGCCCGGTGGCGGTGGAAGGCCTGGACGTTTCTGCTTCGTCGTATCGCTCGTTCGAGTCCCTGGAGGTCTCCGCGTCGAAGGCTGGAAACGCCTGGTGGACATTTGCTCCTCCCGGAATGTTTGCTGCGGATGATGCAGAGACGCTGCCGCTCGAGTTCGAGGCAGCACCCGCGCCGAAGGGTGATCCGAAGGAGATTGAGCAGCTCTACGCCACGCTGAAACTGCACGTGACGCAAAATCACGGCAAGGCTGCCTATGTCGCCCCGGCCAAGGGTGCGATCGACCGCATGGCGGAGCGGCTGCGCGAACACGGCGTGTCCGCACGAGTGGCCACACCTGGGCTCGAGCCCGTCGATGGCGCAGTTACGCTCTACCAGGCGTTATCGCACGCAGGCCTCGTTTTCGGCGGGCCGAACTTGGTCGTTATTACTGAAACGGACCTGACCGGCAACCGCGTCGGCGACATCGCCGGCGCTAAGCGACGCGCCCCGCGCCGCCGCAACCGCGTCGACCCGTTGGCTTTGCAGCCGGGTGATTTCGTGGTGCATGACACCCACGGCATCGGCAAGTTTGTGAAGATGGCGGAGCGCACTATCAAGGCCGGCGATGAGGCGTCGCGACGCGAATACATCGTGCTCGAGTACCAGCCCGCCAAGCGCGGACAGCCCGGCGACCAACTCTGGGTGCCCATGGAGTCGCTGGACCTGCTGAGTAAGTACACCGGTGGCGAGAAGCCGTCGCTAAGCAAGATGGGCGGCTCGGACTGGAAGTCCACCAAGCGCAAGGCGCGCGCCGCCGTGCGCGAGATCGCCGGCGAGTTGGTGGAGCTCTACGCCAAGCGCCAAGCCGCGCCGGGCCACGCGTTCGCGCCGGATACCCCCTGGCAGCTCGAGATGGAAGATGCCTTCCCGTTCGTAGAGACGGAAGACCAGCTCAACGCCATCGAAGCGGTCAAGGAAGACATGGAAAAGCCCACGCCGATGGACCGCGTGATCGTGGGCGATGTGGGCTTCGGCAAAACCGAGGTGGCCGTGCGTGCCGCGTTTAAGGCAGTGCAGGACGGTAAACAGGTCGCGGTGCTGGTGCCGACGACGCTGCTTGCCCAGCAGCATTACTCCACCTTCACGCAGCGCATGGATGGTTTTGGGGTGGAGGTTCGCGAGCTGTCGCGTTTCACCTCTACCGCGGATTCGAAGAAGATCCTCGCAGGTCTTGCGGATGGTTCCGTAGACATCGTCATTGGTACCCACCGACTGCTGCAGACTGGCGTGCAGTGGAAGAACCTCGGTCTGATCATCGTGGACGAGGAGCAGCGCTTCGGTGTCGAGCACAAGGAACACATCAAGGCGCTGAAGTCGCACGTTGACGTGCTCACCATGACGGCAACGCCGATTCCGCGCACGCTTGAGATGTCGCTGACCGGCATCCGCGAAATGACATCGATTACCACCGCGCCGGAAGACCGGCACCCGGTGCTCACGTATGTCGGTCCGCAAGAGGATAAGCAGGTGGCGGCGGCGATTCGTCGAGAATTGCTTCGCGACGGCCAAGTCTTCTACATCCACAACAAAGTCTCCGACATCGAAAAGACCGCCCGCCAACTGCGCGAACTCGTTCCCGAGGCCCGCGTGGTGGTCGCCCACGGCCAGATGAGCGAGCAGGTGCTCGAGCAGACCGTGCAGGGTTTTTGGAACCGCGAATACGACGTCATGGTGTGCACCACGATCGTGGAGACCGGCCTGGACATCGCCAACGCCAACACCCTGATCGTGGAAAACGCCCAGAACATGGGCCTGAGCCAGTTGCACCAGCTGCGCGGACGTGTGGGCCGTTCCCGCGAGCGTGCCTACGCGTACTTCCTGTACCCGAAGGACAAGACACTCACCGAGACCTCCTACGACCGCCTGGCCACCATCGCCCAAAACAACGACCTGGGCGCCGGCATGGCCGTGGCGCAGAAGGACCTGGAGATGCGCGGCGCTGGCAACGTGCTCGGCGCGGAACAGTCCGGCCACATCGCCGGCGTGGGCTTCGACATGTACGTCCGCTTGGTCAGCGAGGCCGTGGAAACCTTCAAGGGCCTCATGAGCGGCAAACCCATCGACGCCACCGACAAAGGCCCGAAGGAAATCCGCGTCGATCTGCCCGTGGATGCACACATTCCGGAGACCTACATCAACTCCGAGCGCTTGCGCCTCGAGGTGTACCGCAAGCTCGCAGAAGCGCGTGACGACGACGCCCTAACCGCCGCAGCCGACGACATGATCGACCGCTTTGGCACCTTGCCAATTGAGGTCGAGCGGCTCATGGCCGTAGCCCGACTGCGCAACCAGGCACGTGCAGTTGGCGTTTCCGAGATCCTGACCCAGGGAACGCGCATCAAACTCCACCCAGTCGAGTTGCCTGACTCCAAGCAGGTGCGCCTGAAGCGCTTGTACCCGGGGGCGAACTTCCGGGCTGCGGCAAAGGCGCTGCAGGTGCCGATGCCCAAGGAAGGCGGAGCAAAGCGGGCACTCAACGCTCCAAACCTGCGCGATATGGAATTGCTGCAGTGGGTCGCCGACTTCATGACCGACGTCCTCGACGCTCCCAAGATCGCCGTGGCGGGACCGGGTGCGGAGGAGGCACCGAAGAAGAAGGTGTTCTCGGTCAGCGAGTAGGCGCTACCGCGTCAGTGATCCCCCTTCAGACGAAGAAGGACGCTCGGACCGATCGTCTAGCTCTGTGTTTGTGGAACCAGACGATGAGCTCCGTGTTGACCATGGTGGTCGTTATCACCTGGGGGTT
>QWCJ01000685.1_pt1 | contig 18588 bp, 17 predicted proteins | sample 1972501 | NCBI WGS metagenome assembly QWCJ01 (sample SAMN09866711, study PRJNA288562) | Human vaginal metagenome isolate term2_vaginal, whole genome shotgun... | isolation source: vagina | host: Homo sapiens | place: USA: California
CATCGCTACCGGGAAAGAAAGGCGCCCGCAGGGCGCTTTTTTATTACCGCGCTGAAGGCAGTCCAGGCTGTGCCTAGTTTCGGATTGGAACTATGGCTCTGGTAAGGTCTTCAACGCTTGATGCTGAGGCATCAAGGAATAAAAGAATAGGGGCGTGGCGCAATTGGTAGCGCAACGGTCTCCAAAACCGTAGGTTGCAGGTTCGAGTCCTGTCGCCCCTGCACAGTAAACCCCCGTCATCTGGCATCAGGTGGCGGGGTTTCTTCATGCCCTAATTTCTTCGTGGCGCTTAGCCCACGCACATGTTGTCAAGGCCATGCCTTGCAAATGCCGTGGTCAGCTTTTCATGCTGTGCAAGCTTTGCTAGGGTTGACAAAGTTATGAAGGTGCGCGTTAAGCGCCCTATTAGATTTAGTTCCCAAGGAGGGTTAGCTGTGAGCGATGAGCAGCAGCCGAAGAATTCGGGTGCATCGCGCCCGACCGGTAAGCGTCAGCTCTCTGGTGCGGCTACCACGTCCTCCGCGGACTACGCCGATAAGCACGTCGTCCGCGTAGAGGATAAGAACCACGATGACACCCCAGGTGGCGGCGTAGCCGCTTTCCCTGGCGAGGTTGCATCCGAGATGAAGAAGGTGGTGTGGCCTACCGCTAAGGAGATGCTGCAGTACACCCTCATTACCTTTGCGTTCCTTATCGTGCTGACCATTTTGGTCTGGGGCGTTGACACCCTGGCAGGTCTCGGAGTTGAGCAGGTTCTCTCAGATTAGTAAGATAAGCGCATAATCTTTTATCCCGCTGTTTCCGCTTAAAGGAACGGCGGGATACTTTTTGCCCATACGCGGGCGGGTAGGCTGGTCCTACGCAACGCGCCGAGGAATTTTTTGGAGTAAGAATTATGAGCGACGAGAACAACGTCGAAACCGTAGGCACCTCCCTGGAAGAGGCAATGCAGTCCAACGTGCAAGAGCAGGCGGCAGAGCACGCTAGCTCCGTAGAAGAAGCACAGCAGGAGGACGCTACCCCAGCCGCTCCAGCAGCGGAAGAAGCTGAAGGAACGGCTGAGTCCACCGACACTGCAGGCGAGTCCGCCGAGTCCACCGACGCAGCAGAACCGGCAGCGGCCGAAGCTGAAGCCGAGGGTGCAGCCCCTGAGGCCAGCGAAGACGAGTCCGAGGATGCTGCCTACCGTAAGCGCCTGCGCGCCTTCACCCGCGAGCTGAAGAAGCAGCCGGGCCAGTGGTACATCATCCAGTGCTACTCCGGTTATGAGAACAAGGTGAAGACCAACCTCGATATGCGTGCCCAGACACTCGAGGTGGAGGATTCCATCTTTGAAGTCGTTGTGCCGGTCGAGCAGGCCATTGAAAAGAAGGACGGCAAGAAGAAGGTAGTCAAGCGCAAGCTGCTGCCGGGCTACGTGCTGGTGCGCATGGAGCTTAACGACGCCGCCTGGTCCGTCGTCCGCGATACCCCGGGCGTGACCTCCTTCGTGGGCAATGAGGGCAACGCGACCCCGGTGAAGATCCGCGACGTTGCTAAGTTCCTCATGCCGAACGATCCGACGGTCTCTCCGGAGGACTCCGCAGCAGACTCCGAGGGCGAGCAGGTTGTGGCCATGCCGGAGAAGGAGGCCGCCAAGGCCTACGCGCACGACTTCGAGGTGGGCGAGGCCGTCACCATCCTGTCTGGCCCGCTGGCTTCCGTCTCCGCCACCATCTCCGAGATCGACCCAGAGACCGGCAAGATGCAGGGCCTGGTGTCCATCTTCGGCCGCGAGACCCCGGTGGAGCTGTCCCCGACGGAGATCGAGCGCATCTCCTAAAAAGCGATTTTGAGCTGGGCGCACGGTGTTCTAGACTTGAACGCCGTGCGCTTTTGCGCATCTTGAAACGTTCATCCTCCGGTGGCCCACAATGCGTGAGCATCCGGACGGGGCGCTGTTATTCATCGTGGCGGCACTCCGGTACCACAGGAAAGAGGTAATTCGATGGCTCCCAAGAAGAAGGTCACTGGCCTGATCAAGCTCCAGATCGAGGCAGGCGCTGCTAACCCGGCTCCGCCGGTCGGCCCGGCACTCGGTGCCCACGGCGTCAACATCATGGAGTTCTGCAAGGCTTACAACGCTGCGACCGAGTCCCAGCGCGGCAACGTCGTGCCGGTGGAGATCACCGTGTACGAGGACCGCTCCTTCGACTTCAAGCTGAAGACCCCGCCGGCAGCTAAGCTCCTGCTCAAGGCCGCTGGCATCAAGAAGGGCTCCGGCGTTCCGCACACCGACAAGGTTGGCTCCGTGACCTGGGATCAGTGCAAGGAGATTGCACAGACCAAGTTTGAGGACCTCAACGCTCGTGACATCGAGAACGGCGCCCGCATCATTGCTGGTACCGCTCGCTCCATGGGCATCACCGTTGACGGCGTCCCGGCTAAGTAAAAATTCGATTTAATGCGCGATACGTTCTGTATCGCGCGTGGCAGGGCCAGCTTCGGCCCGCTAACACCACATCAATCCAAGAAAAGGAATTGCACTTATGAGCACCAAGTCCAAGGCATACAAGGCTGCCGCTGAGCTGGTAGACCGCTCCCGCCTGTACCGTCCGATCGAGGCCGCCAAGCTGGCCAAGGAGACCTCCTCCAAGAACTTCGACGCCACCGTTGACGTTGTCTTCCGTCTTGGCGTTGACCCGCGTAAGGCTGACCAGCTGGTTCGCGGCACTGTCTCCCTGCCCCACGGCACCGGTAAGGACGTCCGCGTGGCTGTCTTCGCTGAGGGCGACAACGCTGAGGCTGCGAAGGCTGCTGGCGCCGACATCGTGGGCACCGAAGAGCTGATCGCTGCTATCAACGAGGGCAACATCGACTTCGACGTCGCTATCGCTACCCCGGATCAGATGGCCAAGGTTGGCCGCGTTGCCCGCGTGCTGGGCCCGCGTGGTCTCATGCCGAACCCGAAGACCGGCACCGTGACCGCTGACGTGTCCAAGGCCGTTGCTGACGTCAAGGGCGGTAAGATTTCCTTCCGCGTTGACAAGGCTTCCAACCTGCACGCCATCATCGGCAAGGCTTCCTTCGATGCTGAGAAGCTGGCTGAGAACTACGGCGCGCTGTACGACGAGATCATTCGCCTGAAGCCGGCCTCCGCTAAGGGCATCTACGCCAAGAAGGTCACCATCTCCACCACCTCCGGCCCGGGCATCCCGGTCGACGCTTCCGTGGAGAAGAACTACACCGAGTAAATCGGTCTAGCGCATCGCGCTAAATGGCACAGGGCTTCGAGGTTTACCCTCGGAGCCCTTTTCCTATGCCTGCCAGTCCCGTGGAGATAGCGGCTCGGATCGCTAGGCGTCGATATCGTCTGGCGCCCAGCCCCGGCCGTCTGCGTCTAAGTAGACATTGCGTGCTAACGGAATCTGGTGAGAGGCAGATTCCAAAATATGCATGAAGTAACCGGCGGTGTTGGGGATAGCGAGGGTATCGCCCACCGCTATGCCCTCCGGGAAATCGAGCTCGCGGCGCAGGATGACTTCATCTTCGATGCAATAGGCCCCCACCACGAACCCGGTACGCGGTTCCCGGCTCACCGCACCGCGGTCTCCGGCAGTGGGCACGAGGAGCGGGTCGAGCAAAATGTCATCCGCCGCGGTACGGCACTGGGTGCGGTTCATAGCTGCGCCGATGAGGGGCAGGCCGTCGGAGCGCTCTTTGAGGAAGCTGACCTCAGCGAGAATGATGCCGCAGCCATCGAGCAGGCTGCGCCCTGGCTCCAAATGAAGAGAAATATTCCGCTCGCTCAAGGCACGGCCGGCAGGTCCAAACCCGGCTACCTCACCAGAAAGAAGTTGGTCTAACCACTGGCCGCGGGTGGGTGTTTGCCAGAAGGGGTAGGTATTTGAGAGCGGGTCGGACTTCCAGGTGAAAGGCTCACCGGTGCCGGCGCGCTGGGCTGCGATGCGCTGCTGGTAATACTCCCATTGCTCGCGGGATTCGAGGTAGCTCATGGGAACACCGCCGCCGATATCGATGAAGGAAGCAGGCTGGCCAACTAAGCGGAGGTGCTCGATGAGGGCGATGGCCTCCGCGAGTGCGGTGCGGCGGTCCGATTCGCTATAACCATGCAGGTGTACGTGAACGCCGTCAGTGTGGATGGTTTCGGGCCAGGCATGGCTTTGCCATGCGTGAAGGAGCTCACCGAAGCGCGTCGGCGGAAGGTTATCCGGGTTGGGGGCAAGGCGCGGTGCGACGTGCGCGGTGTGGTTGAGGGCCTTGGCAAGGGCAGCGATGCGCTCGGCTTCCGCTCGCGAATCGCAGGAAATGGTGACTCCGCGGTCGATAGCTAGGCGCAGCAACGCGTCGGTCTTAATAGCCGCGCTGAGGATAATCCGCTCGGGCGCGACTCCACGGTTAAGCACTTGGCGCAGCTCATTTTCACTGGCGACGTCCACGCCTAGGCCAGCCTCGCGGGCGGCATCGACGAAGCACAAGGCTTTATTGGCCTTGCGAGCGAAAAATACCTGGGTGTCCACGCCATGAGAGGCGCCGGCATCGAGGAGCTCTTGGGCGTTGCGGCGCAGCGGCGCGGGGTTGAGCACATTAACGGGCGAGCCATACTCGGAGGTAAGGCGGGAAACTTGCTGTGGGTCGCCCACCAATTCCGTCATCCACTCTTCCCACCGCGCGCGCAGCGCAACGGTGCCATGAACGGGTAACGGGGTGGTGTGGTTGGTCATGGGTTTCCTACTTTCTCCGCCCAACGGGGGATGTCATCGTGCACGGAACGGTTCAACGAGTCATGGCCGGGAAGCTCAAGCTCATTCATGCGGCCGATTTCCACGACGCCGGGGACATCGTGGAAAGGGGTGGGGATGGCTTGGGGAGCTACGGTGGCATCGATAAGCAGATCAATGCCACCCTGCTCGCGCCAGTGGTCTATCTGGTCCGGGGCGGCGAGGTAGCGGGTATCTACCACGCCTGTGCGGATGAGCTCGAGCAGGTGCCGCGCGGTGACCGGTGGTGGGCCAAAGGCCACGCGCTCGAGGGTGCGCGAGAGCTCACGGAAGCCGGGCATGGCGCCATGAGTCTTATGCCATTCAACGCATTCTTGAAAGAGCCCCCGAAACGCCGCGCCTACAGCCGCAGCCGGGGTAAGCGTCCCGGTGCCCTCGGCGGCGCGGAGGGAGGCATCCAGCTCCGCGACGGCATCGCCGGAAAAGTCGTGGCCGTCGAGCACTGCAGCGAGGTCCCCGGTGGAAAACTCACCCATCGATCCGGCGGCCGCCAGAAGGATGTCGCGCAAATCATCGGCATTGTGCACGCCGGCACAGGCGCGCCTTACATTAGCCGGGATCTTGGGCTGCGGCGTGCCCGGCGCGGGTTTGACCTCCATAAAGCGCCCGCTGCGGCTCACCGGGAAGATGACCTCGGCGGCATCGCCGTACAGCAGGCAGACATCGATGAAGCTCAAGGCAGCACCGCGTACCCCAATCCGTCGCGGGGCACTGGGCAAATCGGCGCCGAAGTAGAGTCCGGTGATCGGAACGCGGGAAGGCTCGTGAACTAAGGCACCGGGGTGGAGGTGATCGTGGCCGGTGCAGACGAGGACTTCGTCGAAGGGCGAGCCATCGACGATGAACCCGTCGTCAGCGGCAGACACCGAATGCACACGCTGGGGGAGGTGTCGAATGCGCACGTGCTGCGGGGCGCGGTGCAGGGCAGCAGCCCACGTATCGGCCAGGAATTGCCCTACCTGCGCGCGCGGCGGGAAGGCATCGGTAGTGGATTGCCCGCGGCGGGTACGCCAAGCGTTGAAGCTATCGTGTGCGGTGGTGACGATGGCGCAATTGACGTTAAGGCGCCATTGCGGCGGCTGCTGCGGGCGATACACTGCGCCGGCGCCGGCGGGGTAGGGATCAAAGACGGTGATATCCACGGGGATGCGGGCGCGCTCGATGAGTTCTTCTACGGCCCACAGCCCGCGTGGGCCGCCGCCGATGATGGCGATGCGGCGGGAAGGTTCCTGCGGGCTCACTCTGAATCCCCTTCGACGCGCGCGGCGAGCTCGGGAGGAGAGATGTCGAAGTGCTCGCAGACCCAGGAATCGTTGTAGATGGTATCGAGGTAAGGCTGGCCACCGTCGTGGAGTACGGCCACGACCTCCGCACCGGCCGGAAGGGTAGGCGCGAGACGCTGGAATGCCGCGATGACCGCGCCGCCGGAGGCCCCAGGCAGAAGGCCTTCGGCCTGGGCGAGGCGACGAGCTGCCACAATGGCATCCAGATCGGGCACACGCTCTACTGAGGACGGCGAGAATTTGGTGGATAGATCGGTGACAATGCCAGCACCATAGCCCGGCAGCATGCGGGTGCCGCGCTGGCCCCCAAACAACACGGAGCCTTCGGCATCGACACCGATGGTCTCCGTATCCGCGCCAATCTCAGTGAGCTTTCGCACGCAGCCGCCGAGAGTACCGGTGGTGCTCATAGCGACGAGCAAGTGGGTGGGTGCCTGTCCGAGCTGGTCCACGATTTCCGTCATCGTGCCTTCGGCGTGGGCGTAAAAGGCGGCCTCGTTGGAGTACTGGTTGAGATTGAAAGAATTGGGGATCTCTTCTAGAAGCTCGGCCACGCGGGTGCGGCGAGCGGTGAGCCAGTCGCCGGTTTCCGGGTCCGGGTGATCCAGCAATTCTACGTGGGCGCCGTAGGCCCGCATCGTGGCCACGGTGGAGGAATTGACGCGCGGATCGACCACGCAGTGGAATTTCATACCCGCAAGTGGGGCCTGGCGGGCCAGTGCCATGCCAAGGTTGCCCGAGGAAGACTCCACCAGGGTGGATCCGGGGCTTATGTCGCCGGCGTCAAGCGCGGCTTGGATGAGTGCGCGTGCGGTGCGGTCCTTGGCGGATCCACCCAGGTTGAATTGCTCTAGCTTGAGGTAGAGGTGCACATCGGTACGGGGATTAATGGCGTCCACGCGCATCAGTGGGGTATGGCCAATAGGTGGTTGGGCTTGAGAATGAATCCGTGGGTTCATCATTAGCCCCATGGTAGACCTCTGCCTGCGGCTTTTCCCGTGTCTAGTGCTGGATTTGTGTAGGGTAACGGCACTTTTCTCACTAACAGGCAATTGGCAGGTTGGTGGTATGGGATTACAAGGAACGTGCCGCATAATAATCTCGTGCGTTTGAGAGAGGCGCATGAGAGATAGAGAGAACACCCTGAGTCTTGCAGGGCGGGCGGCGTGAGAAACCGCCTGATAGACAAGACCCCTTACAACGCGGGTCCCAGATTTTACTGGGACCCGCGTTGTACTGTGTGCGGAGACTTTAGGCCCAGCGCGCTTTAGCCCCCAGCGCAGCTGAGGCACCTGACTGGAGGAGGGGAAGGGGGACCAGACTAAAGACACCATATGCAGCGCTGAATCGAGATAAGCCCAGGTGAATGCATGCGCTCCTTTGCATAAGGTGCCATTGCTTTGGTCCCTGTGCCCCAGGCGGCAGGCTCTAGAGGCGAAGACTGCTCTAAGGCCGCGGCCTCCCTTTCATCCAGTACACGGACCAGATGACCTCTTCGCGCGGAACGCCCCAGTCATGCACGGCTAATGAGCGCACAGCTTTTGCGAGATCCCCTTCACCGGCAACCCATACCGAATCTGGTGCGGTATCGGGGGTGAAGCGGGAGCCGAGAAGTTGTCTGGCGCGTGTGCAGTGTTCGTCGTGTGGAGCCAGGACCATGGTGAGTGAGCGGACCTTGCCGCGCCACGTCTCCTCCAAGCCGTCTTCAACTTCATCGTCGTCTGTGATCATGGCAACGACGTCGACTGCATCCAAGATTTCCGGTGAGAAGGCTTCGTAGTGCTCGAGGATGTGCCACAGTGCCGGTAGAGCAGAGGCATCCGCGAGTAACAGTTGTGACTTCCTAGGGGCCTGCCACAGTGCTTGCCCGGTATATATTCCGGCGGTATCCCCGGGTTGGGCATTGAGGATCCAGCGTGAGCCCGGGCCATTATCGCCATGGGTCACCACGTCGACATCGATGGTGCACGCTTCTTGGTTGAGCTTGCGAATGGTGTACCAGCGCAATGCTGGGCGAATGTTGTCGGGCAATCGGGTGACGGCGGCGCGAACATTGGCATCGTCGACCGGGAAGGGCGAAAAATCCTGCTCGTCTTGGGGCATGAGGAGCCCAAAATACTCGTCAGGCCCGGCTAACGGGTAGTCACTAAAAGCCGGCGAGTGAAAAGTTAAACGGTGCAGTCGCGGCTTGAGGCGGGTGTTCCCGGTGAGGGTTACGGGCAGTAGGCGGTGATGCGTCAAGGGAATTGATCCTAGGTAGAGGTCAAATTTGAAACCATCATAACGCGCAGGTTAGGCTAGCCTCAAATAAGTTAGGGGGCGCGTTAATGTGCGTGCTGCTTCCCTGTGAAGGAAAGGTTCATTCCATGGTTGCTATCAACCGGCGCGCGAAAGCAGTGCTCGCTATTGTCTCAGCGGCAGCGATTGCTTTAGCGGGGTGCTCGCGCGGAAGTGGCGAGGGCAGTGCGGGTGCGGACAGTGCTGAGGAGGTGCGCGTTGCCAGCCTGGGGCTCGGTGATGCCGATACCGTGCTGGCACTCGGAATCACTCCGGTTGCCGTAGCGCCCTGGGGTTCGCAAGGCGACGGTGATGGCTCCGGCGTTGGCCCATGGGCGAAGGAACTTTTGGGTGACGCCCAGCCCGAGGTGATTTATAACACCGCTTCCGGTTTCACGGCAGAGGTTCTTGAACAGGTCACGGCCTCGGATCCCACGCAGATCATCGCCGTGAACCAAGCTGTGGATCAGGAGGCGAAGAAATCCCTCGAGGATATCGCCCCGCTGACCGTGAAGCCCGAAGGTTTCGAAGACTGGCAGATTCCCTGGGAGGAGCAAGTTAAGACCATCGCCTCTGCCGTGGATAAGGAAGAGGAGGGGGAGAAGCTCATTGACCAAGCAGAGGACGCCTTTGAGCAGTTCAAGGACTCCCACCCGGAGCTGCAGGGCAAGCGCGCAGCCATCGTCATGCCCTATGACGGGAAGCTGGGCCTCTACACAGCAGAGGACGGCCGCGGACAGTTCATTGAGAACCTCGGCTTTGACATTCCGAAGGAATTGCAGGGTGATGGTTCCAGCTTCTTCGTGGACTATGCCCCGGAAAACTACTCCCAGCTCAACAACGTGGACTACCTGTTCGTCTTGGATTACAACGGCGCGGCCGATGAATTCAAGAAGGATTCCACGTTCCAGGGCCTCGACGTGGTCAAGGATGGCCGTGTTCGCTACCTGGACACGGACACCGGCAATGCGATGAGCATGCCGAACCCGCTGACTATTCCGTGGGCCGTCGACAAGTTCGAAGAGAAGCTCTAAGTGCTCGCACTACCGAGGAAGGCTGAGGCTATCCACGGTGCTGCGGGTGCGCGCCACGGCGGTGAGGCAGCCGCATTGGATTCGCGGGGGAGAAGCCGCGCACTGCTCACCACGGCCCTAGTTGTGTCGACCCTCCTCCTTTTGCTGTGCTCATTGGCGGTGGGCTCGAGGGCTATTCCGCTGCCGGATCTGTTGTCTGCCCTCCTCCGTGGAGGCGAAGCAGATATCGAAAACATCGTGTGGGATTTGCGTATTCCCCGCACGTTCGTGGCCTACTTCGCGGGTGCCGCAATCGCGGTATCGGGTGTTATCGCCCAGTCCTGGACTAGAAACCCCTTGGCTGATCCGGGCTTCATCGGTATTACCGCGGGAGCTTCGTTCCTGGTTGCCCTCGGGACGGCGCTAGGTGTCGCCACCTCAACCGGAATGCGGACCGCGCTCGCCCTCCTCGGCGCTGGCTTAGCCACGGCATTAGTGCTGGGCGTGTCCCGCAGGTTTCAGGATCCCCTGACGCTGGTTCTAGTCGGCGCAGGCGTTGCTGCCGCCTTGAGCTCTGGCGCCATGCTGATCGGCCTGTACTCCACGGATGTTCTCGACAGCATGCGCCGGTGGACCATTGGCTCCACGTTCGGGCGCGGCCCAGAGGATGTCGCCATCGCAGGTGCCGGATTGCTCATCGGGTTTATCATCGCCGCACGTGTCGCGCGCCCGCTCGATCTTCTGGCAATGGGGGAGGAATCCTCGGTTGCTTTAGGTGGCTCGCCCACGCTGACGCGGCGCGGTGCTGTCTTGAGCATCGTTGTCCTAGCAGGATGCGCTACCGCGGCGACGGGGCCCATTGCTTTCGTCGGATTCGCTATCCCCCATCTGCTGCGGCGGTTCACGGGGCCAGAAGTTACCGCGATGATTGCTCCTGCCGCATTGCTCGGTGGTTGCTCCGTACTCGCTGCAGATATTCTCGGCCGCCTCATCGCGGGTCCCTCTGAGCTGGAGATGTCCATCGTCTTGGCCTTTGTGGGCGCACCATTTCTCATCTGGGCCGTACACCGCGGGGAGCACAAGCTATGAGGGGGTTGCAGAAGGGGGACGTCGCCAAGCAACTGCGTTCCCAAGAGCGGCAGCGCCGGACATGGATATGGGCAGCGACCTGCTTCTTTGTTCTGGTCGCAGCAAGCTCCTATGTCCTCCTTTTGGGCCAGGGGCCTGTGGCCTTGAGTCCGGGGCGGGTCCTGGAGATTCTCAACGGCGGGGGAAGCCGTACCTTCTCCGCACGACGAGTCAATGTCACGCAATCCGCTGGCCTCGCCTGACATTCTTGGCGTGACTGGTGGCGCGTCCGTCATGGTGGTCCTCGGAACGGTAGTCTCCCGGCCGCTGCTTGCCGACGGGCTCTCCATGTTCTGGTGGAGGGCCGGACTCGCGCTGTTGGGTGCCGTGCTAGCAGCCATCCTGCTGGTGGCACTTGGGGGAATCGGCACGAGCAACCGCATCGTCATCGTCGGAATCGCGCTCTCCCTGCTGTTTCAAGCGCTGGTGGCGTATCTCTTGCGCGCAGCCGAGCTCCTTCGCGCGGCGCAATCCCAGCTGTGGCTGGCGGGAACCACGGGCTTCGTGCGGATGGAAGTCATTCTTCCTTTGCTCGTGGGGTTGACTCCTTTTGTGGTGCTTGGCCTGTGGTGTGCTCGGGAGTTGCCGCTTCTTGCGCATGATGATCTCTCGGCCCTTTCCCTCGGGGTTAACATCACGCGAACACGGGCGCTGCTGCTGGTCGCAGCTACGGGCATCTGCGCGGTGACCGTATCCGTGGCCGGCCCCATTGGTTTCATCGCGCTCCTGGCCCCGCATGTGGGGCGCATTGTTGCCCGAACGCCCACGCCGGTGCCCCTAGTCTCCTGCGCTGCCGGCGCCGCCTTGTTGAGCGCGTGCGCTGTCATTGCTGGAATGCTGCCGATAGACGCTCCAGTGGGTGCTGTCTCCTCCATCATCGGAGGTTGTGCCCTGGTCATCTTGGTGTGGAATGCCGCACGGCGGAGAGGATAAAAAACTTGTGAAAGACAGAGAAATTACAGCTACCGGTATTCATGCCGGTTATAAGGACGGGGAAGACATCCTGTCCGGCGTTGACTTGGTGGCCCGCCCGGGTGAAATCACCACGCTTATTGGACCGAATGGTTGCGGCAAGTCCACGCTGTTGAAGACCTTGTCTAAGATTCTTCGCCCGCGACAGGGGAGCGTGCACATCGGCGAGCTAGACGTGCACGCTATGAGCCCGAAAGAAGCAGCTGCCCACGTGGCGCTTCTTCCGCAGCAGCCGATGGCACCGGACGGGCTGCGTGTGGGCGAGCTCGTAGCGCGCGGCCGCTACCCGCACCTGGGCCGCGGGCGGGGACTGTCCGCGAAGGACCGCGACGTCATCGCACAGGCCTGCGTGGAGACTGGTATTGCTGACTTCATCGACCGTGACATCGCGGCGCTCTCGGGCGGCCAGCGCCAGCGCGTGTGGCTGGCGCTTGCTTTGGCGCAGGACACGCCAGTGCTGCTTCTCGACGAACCCACCACCTTCCTCGATCCAGCCCACGCCATTAGCGTTTTAGAGCTCGTGCGCAAACAAGCCGACTCGGGGAAGACAGTCGTCGTCGTGTTGCACGATCTCATGCTGGCCGGCCAGTACTCCGACACCATGGTGGTCATGAACAACGGCGAGGTCATCGCGCAGGGAACTCCCCGCCAGGCGTTGCGGAAAGACGTGCTGGCAGCCGCGTATGGCATCGATGTGGAAATCTGGGATGACCCGCGAGGCGACTCTCCGGTTATCGTTCCGCGTGGGGTGCTCGGTGACTAGACATGCTCATACACGAGCTCGAGCAGGAAACTCCCAGCGGAGCGATTTGGAGTTGTGGCAGGTCGGGTTGTAAAGTACCTAGCGAAGTTTGAACGGCCCGCTGAGGCCGAGTCAAAGTTCACCGAAGACCGTCGGTCATCCGGATACCCGGATCGAAGGTTCCTCATCCTAGAGGGCGGCCCACGCAGGAGACACTTTGCGAATGAGCGCGGATTTCCGCGCGCGCCCTGTGCTCTTGCACGGGGCTTTTGTTATTTCGGTTGTCCATCGGGCAAGCGGAGTAGGGAAGGCCCCGGCGGAAAACACAAGAGATGTTTCGAAAGGAGGCGAAGTAGAAAATGGCAAACCCGAAGAACACCGCAGACCTGGCGGCACTGAAGGAGAAGCTCGAGGGTGCAAACTCCATCGTGCTTACCGAGTACCGTGGCCTGACCGTGGGTCAGCTCCAGGAGCTGCGTACCAACCTCGGCTTTGACGTTGAGTACTCCGTCGCCAAGAACACCCTTTTCAAGATCGCTGCCAACGAAGCTGGCATCGAGGGTCTTGACGAGCACCTGACCGGCCCGACCGCTATTGCGTTCATCAAGGGTGAGGCAGTGGATGCTGCGAAGGTCATCACCAAGTTTGCTGATGACAACAAGGCACTCGTTATCAAGGGTGGCTACATGGACGGCAACGCTCTGTCTGCCGACCAGGTTGAGGCCATCGCCAAGCTGGACAACCGCGAGACCACCCTCGCAAAGCTGGCTGGCGCCATGAAGGGTTCTATGGCAAAGGCTGCCGCCGTATTCAACGCTCCTGCAACCAAGATGGTCCGCACCGCTGCGGCCCTGCAGGACAAGAAGGCTGCGGAAGCTTAAGACGCCACTTACAGGCGCACAACTTAAACACACACACTTATCTGGCTGCCTAGCGCGGCCAGGAACAATGAGAAAGGATGCCAATCATGGCTAAGCTCACCAAGGACGAGCTCATTGAAGCTTTCAAGGAAATGACCCTCATCGAGCTCTCCGAGTTCGTTAAGGAGTTCGAGGAGGTCTTCGACGTTGAGGCCGCTGCTCCGGTTGCTGCTGTTGCTGCTGGTGCCCCGGCTGCCGGCGGTGCCGCTGAGGAAGAGAAGACCGAGTTCGACGTCGTTCTGACCGACGCTGGCGCTAAGAAGATCGGCGTTATTAAGGCTGTCCGCGAGATCGTCTCCGGCCTGGGCCTGAAGGAAGCTAAGGAGCTCGTTGAGGGTGCTCCGAAGGCTATCCTCGAGGGTGCTTCCAAGGACGACGCTGACGCTGCTAAGGCTAAGCTCGAAGAGGCTGGCGCTTCCGTCGAGCTCAAGTAATTCACCTGAATTACTCAGCTTTCCTGCGCAGCACACTCGCTGCGCGCCAACAACCCCGTTCCGCTTTCCTGCGGTGCGGGGTTGTTCCCGTTTTGCCGGAACCCCGATGGCCCGGCGGATTCTAAACATTTCGTGTCACGTCTTGACACTAGGGTCAAAAAGAGACACTATTGGAGTGTGCAATTTCGGCGTAGAAGTCTCGAGCGGTTCCATCAGGATGGTGTGCCGCCGCGATATATTCCATCGGAATTGCGCTCGGTAGTGCGCCGCAAGTTACTTATGATTGGGCGGTCTGTAAATGTCACGGACCTTCGGATTCCACCAGCAAACCGGTTGGAGCGGCTCAAGGGTGACCTTGGTGGTTACTACTCAATTCGCGTCAACTCGCAGTGGCGCATCATATTCAAGTGGACACCCGAAGGAGCTGTTGACGTTGACTTTATCGACTACCACTGACGCGCATACTCATGTTGATGTTGTTCCCGTTCCGCATCCTGGAGAAGTCCTTCTCCTAGAATTCCTCAAACCCTGCGGTATCACCCAGTATCGCCTGGCCAACGACATTGGCACTACTCGTTCCCAAGTTTCCAAAATCACTCGCGGTGCGCTCGGTATCAGTGCCGATATGGCTTTGCGTTTGTCGGCCTACTTTGGGAATTCCGCGGAGTTCTGGCTCGGGCTTCAAGAGGAATACGATCTGTGGAAAGCTCGCCAGACTACGGATGTCAGCGCCATCGTCCCGTGGAATCACAAAGAAGAAGCCGACTCTCACTCATAGAAACAGATAACTTGCGCTCAATGCGAGGTAAGGGTCGCCCCGCAGCGCCCCATAAATCTGAAACGCACCCTCCAGGGAAATGTGTTTTGAACAAACGAGTCGGTAGGATAAGCCACCATGCTGCCCAAGTCCCGCATCTTCTCCGTCCTCCTGCTCGGCCTTGGCGTTGCGCTGATCGCAGCTGGCCTAGCGGCTTCGAGCTTCTTGAGCTTTAGCCCGCGCCTGCCGCTGGATATCAAGGACACTACGTGGACGATGCAGGATGAGAATGCCACTGGGCAGGCACTGTCCGCAGAGGGTGTTACGCAATACGAGGAGCCGATGACCTATCAGCTCAACCTGGACATCCAGGACCCGGCGGACAAGGACACGGCGACGCTGCGGGTGGGGGAGTCAGCCATCCGTGGCGGCACCGGCAATGTGGAGGACTTAAGCTTTGCGCGCGTGTGGAATTATCCCGTCGACCGCCTCAGCGGTGAGGCCACGGGTCCGGCGGCGCTCTCCCACACCATGGGCTCGCCCACGGCGGAGGTCCCAATCGAGGGCTACTGGCTGAAGCTGCCTGCTGATGCCGAGCAGACCACCTACCCGGTCTTTGACCCGGTCCTGCGCAAGGCTGCCGACGCCGTCTTCGAGGAATCCCTCGACATCGATGGTCGCACGGTCTACCGCTACCACCAGGAGATTGAACCCACCAACGTGGCTACCCTTTATGCCGGGAACACGACTACCACGCTGAGCAATGAAGATGGCTCCACCGAGCAGGGCTACCTCTTCCACGCCGCAACACGGGACCTCTTTGTAGACCAAGCCACCGGACTCGTCGTGGGCATGGACGTCGATATCAAGGACTACTGGGCCGACCGCGAGGGCAACGAGCGCGAGGTGCAGTTCGCCTTCAACGGTGCCACTGATGAGGAATCCCGCGCGGAGCTGCTCCAGCAAGCAGAGCGCTTCCCGCGGAGTGCTGTGGGGCAGTGGGTGCGCTGGGGTGGCGTCGGCATCGGCGCCCTTCTGGTGCTGCTCGGCGCGCTGGGCGCTTTCCGCCGTCCCGCCAGCCGTCACTCTCGCTAGCCGCGCGTGCGAATCTCCGCAGCGACACGCCGACGGCACGTTTCGCCTTTACAAGGCTGCCATTATGCTATAGGCTATTTCGTTGCGCTGGAATCTGGATCTTTAGTGCACATTTAGCCTTTCGAGCGGTGATGGTAAAACCGACTTGACAAGGTGATTTTGTGCATTCTAAACCCAGTCATTCCACAGCAGACCGAATGCTAAATCTACCAGCGGTTTTGCACCTCACCGGCCAGGGTGGGGCCGCAATCCGCCAGAGGTACTGGAAGGACCCATCTTGGCAGTCTCCCGCCAGACCAAGTCAGTGGCCAACATCCCTGGAGCCCCGAAGCGATACTCCTTCGCTAAAATCAGCGAGCCTATCGCTGTCCCGGGCCTCCTCGATCTACAACTCGATTCTTACGCGTGGCTCATCGGCACCCCCGAGTGGCGCGAGCGCGAGCAGGCAGAGCGCGGCGAAGACGCACGCGTGACGAGCGGCCTTGAGGATATCCTCGAGGAGCTTTCTCCGATCCAGGATTACTCGGGCAACATGTCCCTGTCCCTGTCGGAGCCTCGCTTCGAGCCGGTGAAGAACACCGTGGACGAGTGCAAAGAGAAGGACATCAACTACTCGGCGCCACTGTATGTCACCGCAGAATTCATCAATAACGACACCCAGGAGATTAAGTCCCAGACCGTCTTCATCGGCGATTTCCCGATGATGACCGATAAGGGCACCTTCATCGTCAACGGCACCGAGCGCGTTATCGTTTCGCAGCTCGTGCGTTCCCCGGGTGTCTACTTCGACCAGACCATCGACAAGTCCACCGAGCGCCCGCTGCACTCCGTGAAGGTGATTCCTTCCCGCGGTGCATGGTTGGAGTTTGACGTCGACAAGCGCGACACCGTCGGCGTTCGTATCGACCGCAAGCGCCGCCAGCCGGTCACCGTGTTGCTCAAGGCCCTGGGGTGGAGCGAAGAGCAGATCAAGGAGCGCTTCGGCTTCTCCGAGCTCATGATGTCCACCCTTGAGTCCGATGGCGTGGCCAACACCGATGAGGCTCTGCTGGAGATCTACCGCAAGCAGCGCCCAGGCGAGCAGCCCACGCGTGACCTCGCACAGGCACTGCTGGATAACTCCTTCTTCCGCGCCAAGCGCTATGACCTGGCCAAGGTGGGCCGCTACAAGGTCAACCGCAAGCTCGGCCTGGGCGGAGACCACGATGGTCTGATGACCCTGACCGAGGAAGACATCGCCGTCACCCTCGAGTACCTCGTGCGCCTGCACGCCGGCGAGCGTGAGATGAAGGCCCCGAACGGTGAGATGATCTCCATCCACACCGACGACATCGACCACTTTGGTAACCGTCGTCTGCGTACCGTCGGCGAGCTCATCCAGAACCAGGTCCGCGTGGGCCTGTCCCGCATGGAGCGCGTCGTCCGCGAGCGCATGACCACCCAGGACGCCGAGTCGATTACCCCGACTTCCCTGATCAACGTCCGTCCGGTTTCTGCTGCCATCCGCGAGTTCTTCGGTACCTCCCAGCTCTCGCAGTTCATGGACCAGAACAACTCCCTGTCCGGCCTGACCCACAAGCGCCGCCTGTCCGCGCTGGGCCCGGGCGGTCTGTCCCGTGAGCGCGCCGGCATTGAGGTGCGAGACGTTCACGCTTCGCACTACGGCCGCATGTGCCCGATTGAGACGCCGGAAGGCCCGAACATTGGCCTGATCGGTTCGCTGGCTTCCTACGCCCGTGTCAACGCTTTCGGCTTCATCGAGACCCCGTACCGCAAGGTGGTGGACGGCAAGGTCACCGACCAGGTGGAGTACCTCACCGCCGATGAAGAGGATCGCTTCGCTATCGCGCAGGCTGAGGTTGAGAAGGATGCCGACGGCACCCTGACCGGCGACCGCATCGAGGTCCGCCTCAAGGATGGCGATATCGGTGTGACCGACGCCTCCGGCGTGGACTACGTTGACGTGTCCCCGCGCCAGATGGTCTCCGTGGCAACCGCCATGATTCCGTTCCTCGAGCACGACGATGCTAACCGTGCGCTCATGGGCGCGAACATGCAGCGCCAGGCCGTGCCGCTGGTGCGTTCCGAGGCCCCGTACGTGGGCACCGGTATGGAGCAGCGCGCTGCCTACGATGCCGGTGACCTCATCATCACCCCGAAGGCGGGCGTGGTGGAGAACGTCACCGCTGACCTCATCACCATCATGGATGATGAGGGCCAGCGTGATACCTACATGCTGCGCAAGTTCGAGCGCACCAACCAGAACACCAACTACAACCAGACTCCGCTGGTCTCCCTGGGTGACCGTGTGGAGGCAGGCCAGGTGCTTGCCGACGGCCCCGGTACCCACAACGGTGAGATGTCCCTCGGCCGCAACCTGCTGGTTGCCTTCATGCCGTGGGAAGGCCACAACTACGAGGACGCCATCATCCTCAACCAGCGCATCGTGGAGGAAGACATCCTCACCTCGATCCACATCGAGGAGCACGAGATCGATGCTCGCGATACCAAGCTGGGCCCGGAGGAGATCACCCGCGAGATCCCGAACGTCTCCGATGACGTTCTGCGTGACCTCGACGAGCGCGGCATCGTCCGCATCGGTGCTGACGTCCGCGCGGGCGACATCCTGGTAGGTAAGGTCACCCCGAAGGGTGAGACCGAGCTGACCCCGGAGGAGCGCCTCCTGCGCGCCATCTTCGGTGAGAAGGCCCGCGAGGTGCGCGATACCTCCATGAAGGTGCCGCACGGTGAGACCGGTAAGGTCATCGGCGTCTCCCGCTTCTCCCGCGAGGATGATGACGATCTGGCCCCGGGCGTCAACGAAATGATCCGCGTCTACGTGGCTCAGAAGCGCAAGATCCAGGACGGCGATAAGCTCGCCGGCCGCCACGGTAACAAGGGCGTTGTGGGCAAGATTCTCCCGCCGGAGGATATGCCGTTCATGGAGGATGGCACCCCGGTGGACATCATCCTCAACACCCACGGTGTGCCTCGTCGTATGAACATCGGTCAGGTTCTCGAGGTTCACCTCGGCTGGCTGGCACACGCCGGTTGGAAGATCGACACCGAGGACCCGGCCAACGCCGAGCTGCTCAAGACCCTTCCGGAAGAGCTGTACGACGTCCCGCCGGAGTCGCTCACCGCAACCCCGGTCTTCGACGGTGCCACCAACGAGGAGATCTCTCG
>QWCJ01000305.1_pt1 | contig 18561 bp, 15 predicted proteins | sample 1972501 | NCBI WGS metagenome assembly QWCJ01 (sample SAMN09866711, study PRJNA288562) | Human vaginal metagenome isolate term2_vaginal, whole genome shotgun... | isolation source: vagina | host: Homo sapiens | place: USA: California
TGTCCCTAGCGGCGCAAATGATTTTCGGTCCGGTCGGTCAAAGCCTGTTCTCGATTATCGTGTTCCTGGCCTGCCTGACCACCGCCACCGGTCTGATGGGCGCCTCGACCCAATACTTCTGCGACCTGTTCCCGAAGGTACATCGGTCGGCCATGCTGGGGATTCACGTAGTGGTTTCCCTGCTGGTGGCCAACCTGGGCTTAGAGAACATCCTCGCCATCGTGGTGACGATTGGTCTGGCGACCTATCCTCCGGCTATCTGCCTGATTCTCATCGCCCTGCTGGATTACACCATGAAGCGCCAGCTGTTCTGGACCTACCGACTGTCTGCGTGGGTGGCCGGTGTCATCGGGATTTTTGAGGCTATCTCGACTTTCAAGCTGCCGGCTTGGGAGGACGTCAGCGGCTGGCAGCAGGCTTTGCAAAACGTTTTGCATGTCCTGCCGTTGGGCAGTGTCCAGATGGGCTGGCTGACCCCCGCTCTGGCCGGGGTCGCGGTGGGTATCGCCATTGACCTGCTCCACCCCATCGATGTGGCCAAGCTACCGATTTCCCAGACCCCAACCGGGATTCCTGACCGGGACTCGGAGACCGACAAACTGCCGGTTGAGAGCTAACCTCCGGCACCGAATACCTAAAAATCCGTTGGGCACTGCATCTGCAGTGCCCAACGGATTTAAACCAATAAAGCGAAAAAGCTAATAAACTCCTCACTGCTACCGATAGGTAACGTGGGTGGAATTTGCCCACCCACGGATTTCTTTATGGAAGTGGTCAGCATGGATGCTATTGGACTGAGTAATTACGCGGCGATGAACGGAATCAAGCCGCAGGAGAAGCCTTCGAATTCCGCCCCCGCCGCGGGAGCGTCGACACCAGCAACCGGCCTGGGAAAGCCCATTGTTGATACGGTTGAAATTAGTTCCGCAGCCCCCCAGCAGGCTCCTCAGAAAGCCGTGTTCGATCCGACCGCAACCAACGGAACTTATGCCCAAAAGCACGTTTGCGGCGAACTCGCCACCTCTTCTGCCATTGACGGCTACGACGGCTGGGCCGCCATGCTGAGGCACTGTTTTGGTATGACCGAGAATCTCGATCGCACTGACATTCCGGTTATTCCTCGCTTTAGCAGTTTGGATAGGTCGGTTGACGGCTACGGTCTCGCCGCTGGCTACATTCCCGCCAACGCTTTGACTAACGAGCAGCGCAATCTCATTGCTAATCTCTTTGTTTATGCCCATGACCACGGCATGAGCGAAGACGGCGCAGTTCATTCCCTCGCTTCGGCAATGGTTGACATCGCGACGCGAGGTTCCTGGTCGACAGGTCTGCAGGAATACGATGAAGTGATGGGTCTCGCCCAACAGGCGGCGGATACCCGCGAGGACATTCACGGAGTTTCCAATCGGGATTACTTGGTGGATTCCATACGTCGCTACGGATTTACCACCCGGAATAACTCCGCCAGAGATGATGCGGAAGCTTTGCAGCGCGATGAGGTCGCCCTGCGAACCCTGTCCTCAGCGGCCATAAAGGACAACCTCATCTCCGAACACGCCATCAACTGGAGCTTCGTTACGGACTGGGGCGGAGAGAACACCCGCAGCCTGGCTCAGTTCCAAGACCTCGAAAAACTCGTGCACGCCTATTCGCGCACGCCGAACACTGATGACGGCAAGACTGCGGAGATGTCTCCCCTGGCCCAGCGCTACCTGAACTGGCGTAAAGGCGAGGTCGCCGCCCGGCATTCCTTGGAGGCAGAGGCGAAAGAGCCACCGAAGAAAGACCTTGTCGAGATTCGGGCTCGCAGCATGATTGACGGCGTGTTTTCTATGGATGGCGGACCGTACCGTAAGGTTCGTGACGTGGCTGAGGGAATGGTGCGCTTCTACGAAGGGCGGGTCGGAAAGTATCCGCATCTGCAAGAGGATCAGCAGCTGGAAGTGTGGAAACGCATCGTCGAAATCAAACACGAAGAAGCCAGGGCGGAAGCCAGTAACCCCCAGGCTGCTTTTGACAAGTACTCCTCACGCATTTCCGGTCTGACGTCCTCGCTGAGCGGCGACCAAAAGAGCGTGCTGACCCATATGCATAAACTCGCTGAGGAAAAGGGCGACGAAGCCTCCCTGCGGAAGGTCGACGCCCTCGCCAACGCCTTCGCTGCCAACAACACCCTGTCGATTTTGTTCACGCCCGGTAAGGACAAGGACGGAAAACCGACAACGAACCTGTTGGATATGATGCGGATTGACCCGGAGAATAAGGAGAAACCGCAGGTCCAGGCCGAAATTCTGACCAAGAAATACAACGAGGCCTTGGCTGCGATTCAAAACAGGCTGTTCAAGCCGCTAAACCCGGCTAAGCCCGAAACTAAACCCGGAATCAAGCCGCCGACTCAAGGCTAAACGAATTTAATAACCAAGGATTCGTCATTACCGGCTCAACAGCCGCTTATGACGAATCCGAATTGTCCCAGGTTTTGTTCCATTTTTTATACGGGGGTCACTTGTTTGAACCGGTGTTCATTAAAACTTGCGATGACCTCCTCGGGTATGGCGTAGCCCAGGGATTCATGGAGACGGATATTGTCCCACCAGCGCACCCAGTTCAGGGACACCCATTCGACTTCTTTGCCTAATCTCCGGGTTCGGGGGTAGATTGACTCGGCTTTGTAAAGGCAGTCAACAGTTTCGGTTAGCGCGTTTCGTAGGAATTCACCAACAGTTCCGGTCGATGAATTGATACCGGCTACTGCCAGCCGTTCACTGTATTTAATGCTTGCGTACTGCGATTCGCGGTCAGCCTGATGGACTAGACCATCAAGATTGTATTTAGCGCAACTCATTGCCTGCCAAATGGTGCAAGACCCATCCGCCTCCAGCCGGTCACCCACCATCCAAACCGGGCGATCCTTGAAATCGATCAAATACCTCTTAGATATGTTCCCAATTCTCTCAAAAACGGGTAGGAACAAACCCAGTACGCTTCACTCCTAATCTGGCAGAAGTGCTCAATTTTTAAAATGCCAAAACTGCTCAAATATCAGATACCACTAACAACAATCTATTTTCGCGCTCAAACTATGTGAGGCACCACACCGCCCTCGCGCTCAAAATATGTAAGGAACGCCAGACTCTTGACCATCGAGAAACCGTATAGTAGCATACTGGTGTAACGTGGCCTTATCGAAGGAGATAAAAAATGTACACATCTGCTATAAAACACAGGTTAGCTTTCGTATTTACAGGCGTGTTATCTGCTTGCTTGCTCGCCTTCAGCCCTTTCATCCCCTACGGTAATGCTACCGCGCTGTCCGGGGATTCAGAGCTGCATCAACTTCAAGAAAAAGCGCGCAGCGGTGTACAGCTGAGTAACGCCGAATTACAAATCCTGGCTGACCCTCAGCGTATTCCTGAGTTTGCCAACCTCAGCGACTCAGAAAAAGCATTGATAGCGGAGCACAACTCCGACTTTTCACAACCTATAACGATTTCATTTGACCCAAGCACAGGAATGGCTGTTTCTGTCAAAGAAACGTCAGCATCGGCAGAATTGCAATCAGTTACGATACATAATCCGTGCCGTACCGGAGACACTTGCTTGCTAACTACTAAAGTACCTTACGCGATCTTCGGACTGTCTGGGGTAGGTGTGGCGACCAGCCCGTACTGGCAATACAGGTCATCAATATACACAGGAAATCACTGGGTGTCAGATATTTGCTGGATAGGAGCAAGCTGCGTTAAAGGCGCACTCGCGCCCGGAGCCTCTTTCGACTGGGGTGGCAGACTTGTCACCATGACCTCTATACGACTGCTGTCATAGAACAGCATGCCAGCTAGCAGTAACTAACTGGGGTTGCCCGCAAAATTACCTTCAGCTCTAGCCCTGTCCTTTAGCCCCCCCCAAAAAAATGTTGCTTATTAAAACACTTGGGGCGGGGTGCCCCCAGGCAACCCACCCCAAGTGATGAAACGAAGACTACTTCAGGGTAACCTCGGCGCCGGCCTCTTCGAGGTCCGCCTTGGCCTTCTCAGCGTCTTCCTTCTTGGCGCCTTCGAGGATGGCCTTGGGAGCGCCATCAACCAGGTCCTTGGCTTCCTTCAAGCCCAGGCCGGTCAGGGCCTTGACGACCTTGATAACCGGCACCTTGGAGGAGCCAGCGCTCTCGAGCACTACGTCAAACTCGGTCTTTTCTTCGCCACCAGCAGCTTCGCCACCAGCAGCCGGAGCAGCCGCCACGGCCACCGCGGCCGGAGCAGCAGCGGTCACGTCAAAGATCTCTTCGAACTTCTTAACGAAGTCAGAGATCTCAATCAGGGTCATATCCTTGAACACGTCGATCAGTTCATCAACAGTCATTTTCGCCATTTTCGGCATCCTTTCGGTTTATCCGCCTGGTGGTTCCTATCGCACCGGGCGTCGCTCTCGCTAGGACGAGCGCATTTCTTTTTGAATCTAGGTCTAAAGTAAAGCGCCTCAGGCCGCGAGTTTTTCGCGGTAGGCGTCGATGGTGCGAACCGTCTTGGAGGCGGAAGCCTGGAACAGCCCGGCAGCGCGAGTTTGCAGCGCCTTGAGCAATCCAGCGGACTTCGCCAGCAAAACTTCGCGGGATTCCAGGGAAGCGAGTTTCTTAACAGCGTCAGCATCGAGGAATTCTCCGTCCATGATGCCCGCCTTTAGAACCAGCGCCTTGTTATCCTTCGCAAAGGTATCCAGAGCCTTGGCGACGCTAACAACATCACCATCGGCCGGGACAAAAGCAATAGCGGTCGGTCCCACGAGATATTCGTCGAGACCCTCCAGCCCTGCTTCCTTCATAGCCAGCTTCGCGAGCTTGTTCTTCGCTACGGAGTAACGTACTCCTACCCCAAGCGAGGTACGCAGCTCTTTCATCTGCTTTACGGTCAGACCACGGTATTCGGTCAAAATAACAGCGGTGGAATCCTTCGCGGATGCCGCGAGAGACTGCACATCTGTGACTTTATCAGGCCTTGCCATGAGCCCTCCTTCCGTTTTCAGCCGGCGTCACGGAGTTTTTGGCAATAGAAAAGCCCCGGGCGCAAGATCCGGGGCGTACAGTTACGGTTTCCACACTCTGTGGGGTTTTGTCCCTGCACAAGGTCGGTGGGTCACCGTTCGTGATTCGCTTATCGTTTCCTGCGCAGGCTCAGCTATCGCTGAATTATCCAATCGGACCGGCGGTCTTAGGCTCGTATAGACTAGCACATTGCCTATCTGGAGCCAAATCGAGCCAACCTAGGTTTTGCCAATCGAAGCCATCGCCTGCTCTCAAATTGGGTTTTGGGGTGCCGCCGCGGCACCCCAAAACCCAACTCACGCTACGTTACCCAAATTGCAATGCACCGGTGGACACCAAGCGTACGCTCTGGCGATCGAACAGCAGCACCCGATTTCCTCGGAAACTCAAACGCTGCACCTGTCCGAGCTGATACACACTGGATCCAAACATCACCCCGGTCAACAGAAACTCCCCTACACGCAGCTTCAACGTGGTTTCCATCCCGGTCGGCATGGCACCGTAAATCTCGGTTTCGATATCGCCCTGTTCCCCGATTTCCAAGTATTCCGGGCGGACACCTAACACAAAATCCTCGTCTGTGGGGACATGTTCCTCCGGTTCAAACACGGTTTCATCAACCTTGGCGATGTGATAATCAAACATCTTGTCTTTATTGGATTTTTCCACTGCTTTACGATCTTTCATTTCTAAGGCATGAGCTTCTCGTTTGGCAATGTCTTGGGCGTCACGTTCATTTTGCCACTGTCCCAAATCCAACGCTTCGCTGGGGATAAAGCGGGCTTTCAATCCATCCAACAGTTCCAGCTCTATCTCACCCTGCTGGTTTTGACTCCCTTGAGCCTCAATAAAGTTGATGGAGGGACTACCCACAAAGTCTGCGGAAAACAAATTATTCGGCCGATGGTAAACGTCCAGGGGTGCGTCATATTGTTGCAATACCCCGTTGTTCAACAAACAGATTTTCGTCGCTAATGTCATAGCTTCCATCTGATCATGGGTCACATAGACAAAAGTTGAACCGGTCTCTACATGCAAACGCTGGAGTTCATAACGCATTTCCAGGCGTAACTTGGCATCCAGGTTTGACAACGGCTCGTCCATAAACAGCACGTGCGGTTCTGGAGCCAAGGTACGGGCGATTGCCACACGCTGCTGCTGACCACCCGAAAGTTCCGCCGGATAACGATCCATGAACATCCCGATTTTCACCACGCGCGAAACACGGCGGATAATCATGTCGATTTCTTCCTTGTTGTATTTGCGCACACTGGTGAGGGTGGTGCCGTTTCTGACGATTTCTAGGTCCTTGCCCAAGGTTTCCCCGCAAGCCTTATGCTTGGCGACGATGTCATCCAACTGGGTCTGCAGAGCTTGGCAACGTGCCTGTAATACCGAAACATCCTGTTTCTCATAGTGTTTGTCGAACAGTCGTTTCGCCGTGAATTTTGAAACGGTGAATGCATCAATGATGGCCAGCATCGCCCGTTTTTCGTCCAATTCACCCATCTTGTTACGGCATTCCGCCAACAGCTCCAGGTACTTTTTCGGGTTAGACAATGCCCGGATTTCATCCAGACACAATTTGGCATCCATGTCCTTGGTGGGCATTTCTTCCTTAACATTGCTCAAGCCAAAGGAGATATTCTGTTCCACCGTCATGTTTGGCCACAGAGCGTAGTTTTGGAACAGGAACCCCACTTTACGTTTGTTGGCAGGGACGTTGATGCCAGCTTTGGAATCAAATACCACCCGATCGCCAATTTTGATTTGCCCGGATGTAGGTGTTTCCAACCCGGCAATCATGCGCAAAATTGTGGTTTTCCCACATCCTGAAGGCCCCAGCAACGTGATGAAAGCGTTGTCTTCTATATGCAAATCCAAATGGTCAACAGCAAAGAAATTTCCCCACCGTTTAGTGATGTTTGTTAGCGTAATTTCAGGCATGTTATTTTCCTCCAATGCCATCGTCAAGACTGACCCCGGTGAGTTTATTAACCAGGGTATTAAAGAACAGAATGGTGACAATCAGAATCAGGTTGATAGCGCTCGAGAACGCGTACAGACCCATTTCGTCAAAGTAATCCAGAGTGGTTGCCAGGATGAACCCTTGTGTACACAACAGCAAGAACAGCGGCAATTCTCGCAGACATGTCATAAACGGCAACATATACCCGCTGATGATGGACGATTTCTGGATGGGAATGATGATTTTGAACATCCGCTTGTGCCAGGGAATATTTTGAATAATTGCCGCTTCTTCAATCTCGTTGCTCAGCTGCAACATCGAGTTAAGCGACGCCCTGGAAGCAAAGGGGATGTACTTGATAACACCGGCAATAATCAACAACCAGTAGGTATTGAACAAGTTAATTGTTTCGGTTGAAAACAGTACGAACAGTGCCGCACCTACCGCAATGGACGGCATCAGGTAAGGCAGGAAGGCGACCCCATTTACATAGTTTGCCCACCGACTCTTGCGGTTCTTGGATACTGCGTATCCAACTAAAGTACCGATAGTACCGGCAATCAACATACATGACAGCGCCACCAGCAAGGTTCCCTTGAATGCCGACCAAATCGTGTCGTTAAACAGGATGCCATGTTGACCATACAGCCCGTTTTCCGTGATGTTTTCATTAGTCAGCCACCATTTTGTGGTCAGGTTCGACACATCCATCGTGTACAGGAAGGAATAGTCGCCCGGGTTGGGTAACAAGGTTTCCAGAGCGAAGGACAGAATCGGAAAGATTGAGGTAAAGAACGTGATGACGATAAAGACCATCCCCATTACCCAAGACCCAATCCGCCCTAGGCTAATCTTGGAAAGTTGACCGGACTTGCCGGTCACGGTGGTGTAATTCTTGCGGCTCTTCATCGCTTGATTGTTTACCAGCAAAATCGCTACCCCGAACAGCATCATGATGATTGCCAAGATAGAAGCCTGTCCGGTGTACTTGGAGTTTAGCGAAATGTACTTGGTCGCCAAGGTCGTCAAGTTCAAGTAGTGGGGTACCGGATAGGAGCCCATTGCGGAACCGAACACCAATAACACAGTGGACAAAATGGCAGGTTTAATCATCGGCAAGGTAATCCGAAACATTGTCTTCCACCGAGGGGTATCCAGGATGGTAGCGGCCTCTTCTAAGTTAGAGTCCATGTTTTTAAAGATGCCGCCAATCAGGATGTAAGCGAAGGGCGCATAGTGCAACCCCAACACAATAGAGCTGGGTACCAAACCTTGACACCACCACAATGGAGCATGAATCCCGAACAGGGAAGCCAACAGCCCGTTAGAAGTGCCGGTGACCTGGTTTGAATAGAACACATTACGCCACACGACCGAGAGCGTCCACTGGGGCATGATGTAGGGGAAGATAAAAATTGAACTGAGGTAGCGCTTAAATCGCAAGTTCGTGCGCGTCACCAGGAAGGCAAAGAACCCACCGTAGACGATAGAAATCGTGCAGGTAAAGATGGCTAACAACACGGTGTTGAACAGCGGTATCCACAAGTTTGTTTTCGCCAAGTTAGAGGTGAACAAGTCGGTATAGTTCACCACCGTGTAGCCTTCATTTCGCCCGGTGAGGTGCTCATCAATCGTGCCGGGGTGAATCATTATCGTGTCTTGGATAATCGAAACAACTGGCAAGAAAGTTGAAAACGTTAGGACGATGCCAAACAGCAGCAAGATAACGTTTTGGGGCTTGGAAAAATATGTTCTGATTTTGTTCAGACGTACAGCCCGTTTATTTTCCGGGGTTGACCAGCTGGTAGACGCGCCGGGCGGAGCCTCGCTGGGGGTTGTAGGTACTGTTTCATTCATGATGCCTTCTTAAAAATCGCAGACTCGTCAACAGAAAACACTATTGCTTGATTTTTGAGGCACCTTCGCCTCAAAAATAGAGTGCATGAGGACAGTGAAAGCCAGCCGTGGGGTGGCGTGTGACTGACACGTCACCCCACGAACTTGCCATGCTTACTTGGCTTTAGAACCGGCCTTATCCAGCAGGTCAACCCAAGAACCCACGGTAAAGGACACTTCAGAGCAGTAATCCGGATCTTCCAAGACCATCTTGCCGTTCTTTACCCACCAGTCGTATCCACGGTCGTTGAGGGCATCATGAACATTGTTACCAGCTTCGTCGTATCCACCTTTAGAGTGATTAAAGTTGGCTTCCGTTTCCGCTGCCACCTTTGGGTTCATCGAGTATCCGCCAATGTCCTTGCCCCAAGCACTAAAGCCGTCAGCGGTGGTAGTCATGTAGGCGATGAAAGCTGCGGCTGTCCACGGCAACGGTGAGTTATCAGTCAGGAACAAGTAGTGCTGGTATCCGAAACCACCAAAGCCTTCAAAACCATCCTGGTAGGCGGCAACCTTCACGTTATCCACGGACACTTCGGGTGATTCCTCGACGGAACGCAGTTTTGAATACACCAGCAAACCGGATTTATCCGTGGCGGAAGCGCTCACCAGTGTGTTACAGATGGGGCCGTCATCGGTTTGTTCGTTGTATCCCCCGACCCACAGTTTGATCCAAGCCAGCGCGTAAGCCCCGTTCTTGCCGAGGTTCAAATCCTTTGCGTCAGCTTCGAGGGATTTGATGACCGGCTCGAATTCGGCTTTACCCGCCGCGTCCAACTTATCGAACGCATCCTTGAGAACCTTGGCGTTTTCTTCCTTTGTCAGCATGTAGAGGAAGTTTTTGCCTACCAGTTCAGAGTCGATATCCATGTAGAGCGAATGGTTGTCAGACTTTACAAAATCCCAGACATTTGTGAAGGTCTTGGAACCTGTAGAGTTGTACATAAAAATTTTGTTCAAGGTTTGCAGCGGCAAGAAGCCCTGGTACTTTTCCGCAGTAGTGTCATTAGCTTCCGCCCATTCCTTGGGGATAAAGGTTTTCAGGATGCCGGTATCCGTCATCTTGGTTTTAATTTGGTTGCCGTCTTGAATCAGGGTCATCGCAAAGGTACCCGTTTTCTTGAGGGAGTCAGCCTGAAGCTGTTCAAAAATCTTGTTATTCTTCGGTTGCTGCCATTCAAAGTTCACACTGTAACTGGAGTCAATGCTCTGGAGGTATTCCACGAACAGGGGGAATGCCGTCTTGCCACGGCTCGAGTTACCTAAACCATAGAACATCTTCCCGTTGGATTCGGCGATGGCTTTCTTTGCAAGTTCCTCCAAAGACATCCCCTGGGCTTCGGTGATGATCTTGTCCACTGCGGACACGTCTTTACCACCACCCGCCGCCGGGTTCTGACTGGCGTCTGAACCGCCGCAACCGGTCAGAGTAATAGCCAGAGCAGTGCCAGCAACTACTGCTGCTATTTTTTTGAAATTCATGATTTCTCCTTTGAATTCAGGCTGTTTTAGTGATTAATTTCCCATCTTTGGGTCGCGTTTCTTTCGTTGAACCGCTAAATCCATTATGTAAAGCTGGCGGGCAACAAAGCCAGCTTTCTCAGTGTTAGATGGTGATAGTGTTGTTACCATCCATGCTATAGAATGACTGAAAAAGGATTACCCCCTTCTGCGTTTTTGTGTCATCACCGGCATCATCACGGGACGCAACAGGCGCACATGACCACAGGAAGGAACCGAAATGTCGTGGGTTATCGCCGGTATTTGCGCACTTCTCAGCGGAATTGCTGGCGGCTACGCCCTCTATTGGCGCCGTGAAACCCGCAAACGAAAAACCGAACTTCAATGGCTCCAAGAAGCTCACCAGAACTACACTCGCAACCCCTCCATCCTGGCACACGAAATCCGCTCACCTCTAACCGTTTTGATTGGGAACTCCGAACTGCTACGCGATGAGACTTTCGGGGAATTAAACGAGCGTCAGGCAGAACTCGTGTCTCGCATCGAAACGAATGCAAAATTGTTACGCGACATGGCGGAAGACTTTTTAACCGCATCGCGAATTGACGCGGAACTATTTGAACTGAAATTAGAAACCTTCGATGCGGTGAGCCTCATCCGTCAAATCACCACCGATTTACTCTCGGTACAAAACGCCTCCATCAGCACCAACCGAAAATTGCTCCCTATCTGGATTGAAGCCGACAAGCGCCTGATTCGCCAAGCGCTGACCAACCTCATCAATAACGCCATCAAGCATGCTGGAACTGATGCACATATCAAGGTGAAACCCTATCGAAATGCAGAGGGTTGCGTTATCGACATCATTGACAACGGGGCTGGCATGACTGAGATTGAACTCGCCAGGATTTTCCACCCCTACGTCACCGGCAGCAGCACCCAGCCCGGAGCGGGATTGGGGATGATGATTACCCAAAAAATCATCGCCCTGCATCAAGGTAGAATTCAAGTGGACTCAGTGGCCGAACATGGCACCAGGATGCGCGTAATCTTGCCTGACATTGATGCAAAGGAGGAAACTGACGATGACCTCTGAAGCCTGGAAAGCCCTGGTACTCGATGACGACCCTCACATCGCCTCGGTCATAACGTTTTCCCTGGAGACTCGCGGGTTTAGCTGGGAAGTTGCGGGTACCGGGCGGGAAGCCTGGCAGTTGCTGCGCAAGAAGCATTTCGATTTGGCGGTGCTGGATGTGATGCTGCCTGATATTTCAGGGGTGGATTTGACGCGCCGTATTCGTGCCGCTTTTTCCATCCCGATTATCCTGGTTTCCGCCCTTGGGGAAGAATCTGAACGCATAGCTGGTCTGGAAGCTGGGGCGGATGACTATATCGTCAAGCCTTTTTCGCCTCGGGAGCTAGCATTGCGAGCCGAACTGGCAGTGAAACACGGGGTGGGGGGCAGTTCCAGTGCCCAGGTAGTCACCAACGGACCTCTATCCCTCGATTTGCAAACCAATACCGCAACTTTAGACGGGCAACGACTCAATTTAACCGACATCGAATTTCGTTTTTTGGTGGCTTTGGCTACCCGAATCGGTAACGTAGTGACTATCTCTAGCTTGCTAAACGAGGTGTGGCAGACCCAGGAAACCGCTGGGGGACGCGACATGATCAAATCTACGGTTTACCGACTGCGTAAAGGAGCGCTGGCAGAATTGGCACGCCCGGATTTGATTGTAAATGTACGCGGTCTGGGTTATTCCATGCAAAAGTTGTGACTGGTTAGGGAAAACTCACTGATACCGTTAGAAATGACGGGTCGGCACCAGGAGCTGTTCGATAGCGTGGCGGCGGCGGTTCAGAGTGGCGCCGGGCTGGTCAAACTTGGTGAACTGCCAGGGCGCCGCCAGGCTCATGAACGTGTTGATGGCGACTTCCGGGCTGGTTTTCATTTCGTTTTGCAGCCAGGAACGAATAATTACGAAAGTGTTTTGCACCTGCTGTTCGGCAGCCATGGCAACCCACAGGTCGCCGTTGTCTTCCCCGGAATAGGTCACGTAATCCAGGACGTAGCGGCGCAGATACTGGTGAAAGTAGTCGCTGAAATAGCCCCGTGTTTCCGACGAGGGTACGTCAAGGAAAATATGGCGGTACACCTCAGCGTGACTGGCGATGTGTTCCAGCAGTTCGATATAAATCTGACGCCAGCGCAGCAGGTAGTTTTCCCGACTGGCGCTGAGTAACTGGCCGATGGCGGGGAAAAAATCGTGGATTTCCGCCAGCAGACACTTGGCCAACAGTTCGGCGGGACTGGAGGCGTGGGCGTAAAACGTGCCCCGAGACACCCCCGCTGCTTTCGTCAGTTCCGACACTGACACGTCTTCCGGAGCCCGGGTGGCGCAGAGACGCAAAATGGCGTCATTCAGGCTGTCCCGCGCGCGGGCATAGCGCGGATCCATCGCCACCTCACCGGTCGGAAAACTCACAGGCTCGTTTCTTGCCACAAATTTATTGTGACACAACCCGCGGACAAGCCGAAACATTAATAAAGAATTACGCAACATTCTATTGAACACCTGTGCAATAGGGCGTAATATAAATCCCGGAGCAAAGTGGCTTCATTTGAACTGCGGAAAAGGAACACTTATGGCACAACAGAGCGAAAAGACCTCGGGAATCTCCCGACGGTCATTTTTACAATGGTCCGGTGTGGCTGCTGGAACCGCAACCTTGCTGAGTGTGGAAGGCTCGCTGCCGGGCTCTTTGGCGGCCAACGCCGCCGCACCTGACGACACGAAGCTGGTGTGGTCGGCTTGTACCGTGAACTGTGGTTCGCGCTGCCCGCTGCAGCTGCAGGTCAAGAACGGTCGGGTGGTGCGGGTCCTGCCTGACGACACCGGCACAAACGAACTCGGTTCGCAATCCGTGCGCGCCTGCGTGCGTGGTCGCTCCATCCGGCACCGGATATACAATCCCGACCGGCTAAAGAAGCCGCTGAAGCGCAAACCCGGCACGAAACGCGGCGCCGGTGAATGGGTGGAAATCAGCTGGGAGCAAGCCCTGGATGAAATCGCCTCAAAGATGAAAGAAATCAAGTCCAAGTACGGCAACGAAGCCTTTTACATCAACTACGGTACCGGCACCCTTGGATCTGTTGTTTCGACCTCGTGGCCCCCGGATGCGACCGCTTTTGCCCGCCTCATGAACTGCTGGGGCGGCTACCTCGATCACTATTCCGATTACTCCACCACGGAAATCACCACCGCCTACCCGTACTTTTACGGGACTTGGTTTGGATCGAACTCGCTCGATGACGCGGCGCACTCAAAGCTGCAGGTCATGTTTGGTAACAACCCGCTAGAAACTCGCATGAGCGGGGGCGGGCTGACCTTCACCACCCTGGAGACGAAAAAGGCTTCCGGGGTGCGCACCATCATCATCGACCCGCGCTATTCCGAAACTGCGGTGGATTTGGCGGACGAGTGGGTGGCGTTGCGTCCGGGAACAGATGCGGCTCTCGTTGCGGGCATGATTCACGTCATGCTCCAGGAAAACCTGCATGATCAAGCCTTCCTGGACACCTATTGCGTGGGCTTCGACGAAGCCCACATGCCGCCCGGCGCTCCCGCGAACGCGTCGTACCGTGCCTACATCGAAGGCAAGAAGGACGGCATTGAGAAGACCCCTCAGTGGGCCAGCGCAGTCACCGGCGTGCCGGAACAAACCATCCGCCAGCTGGCTCGTGAGATTGCCACCGCGAAACCCTGCGCGATTACCCAGGGATGGGGTCCGCAACGCCACGCCAACGGAGAAAACACGGCCCGCGCTATCTTCCTGCTGGCTTGCGTGACCGGCAACGTGGGCATCCCCGGCGGCGGCAACGGCGCCCGGGAATCCTCCCCCGCCCTCGGGGTCGGCAAGAACCTGACCACCTCGAAACCGAACCCGTCGATGAAGATTATCTCGGTGTTCTCGTGGCTGGACGCGATTGAGCACGGCGAAAAGATGGACACGTTCAACTCGGGTGTGATGGAAAAACCCGAGCTGGGGGTGCGCGACTTTAAAGTCCCGGTCGATGAGAGCGGCACCCCAACCAACACGAAGTTGGAAGTCCCCATTAAGATGGTGTGGCAATACGGCGGGAACTCGCTGGTCAACCAAACCGGAGATAACGCCGCTTCCGTGAAAATCCTCCAGGACGAATCAAAGTGCGAACTCATCGTCGACTGCGACATTCAGATGACGGTGTCTTGCCGTTACGCCGATTACGTCCTGCCCGGCACTTCTGCCGCCGAGGAATCCGACTATCATGCTGGGGAAAACGGCGCGCCGATGGCGTACGGGATTGTTTCCTCCCAGGCCATCAAACCCCTGTATCAGTGCAAGGACGTTTACACGATCTGCACCGAACTGGCAGACCGCCTGGGCATAAAGGACGACTTCACCGAAGGCAAGACCCGCGAGGGCTGGCTAAAAGAGGCGATTGACACCGCACGCGCTGACGACCCCGAACTGCCCACCTTTGAGGAATGGAAAAAGATGGGGGTCTACCGCCGCTACGAAGGGCCGGTCGTCTCGATGGAGGACTTCCGCACGGATCCGCAGGCCAACCCCCTGCCCACCCCCAGCGGAAAGATTGAAATCTATTCCCAGCGCATCGAACAGATAGCCACCAAGTGGACTTTTGACGACTTCCGCGAAAAGGCCGAGGGTGACCGGCTGGTGCCGCTGCCCGAATATGTTGAGACTTGGGACGGACCGGCCGCTGCCATGACCGGCAGATACCCGTTGCAATGTATCGGCCACCACTTCAAAGGCCGGACCCACTCGACCTACGGAAACGTGGACTGGCTGCGGGAGGCTCACCAGCAAACCATCTGGATTAACCCGATTGACGCCAAGGCTCGCGGGATTAAGAACGGCGACCTGGTGTTTGCCTACAACGACCGCGGCACCGTTAGGATTGCAGCGAAAGTCACTCCCCGCATTGCTCCCGGAGTCGTTTCCCTGCCTCAAGGTGCGTGGTACCATCCGGTCGACGCCTCCGAGGTGAAACCCCCGGCCGGTGCCAACCGAGATATTCCGGTGGACATTGGTGGAAACACCAACACTTTGTCCTCGCTACGTCCCTCGCCCTTGGCGCACGGCAACGCGGTACACACCATCACCGTGGAAATTGAGAAGGCTTAGGAGGACACATCATGGCTGAAAACTTCACGAAAGCTGGCGCCAAGTACGGGTTCTATTTCAACCAGACCCGCTGCAACGGCTGCAAAGCCTGCCAGATTGCCTGTATCGACAAACACGACCTACCGCTGGGCGTACACTGGCGCAAAGTCGCGGAATACTCCGGGGGCACCTGGAAAGTCCAAGGCAACACTTTCCAACCGAAAGTGTTTGCCTACTATGTCTCTATCTCTTGCAACCACTGCGAATACCCGATCTGCATGGAGGTTTGCCCCACTACCGCGATGAGCCGCCGCGAGGACGGCACCGTGTACGTGGACGAATCGAAGTGCGTGGGCTGCCGCTACTGCCAGTGGGCCTGTCCCTACGGCGCGCCCCAGCTCAACCCGGAGACTGGTCACATGTCGAAGTGTGACCTGTGCTACGACTACCGTTCGGAGGGCAAGGATCCGGCCTGTGTGGCGGCCTGCCCCTCGCGCGCTTTGGAATGGGGACCCATCGAGGAACTCCGTAAGAAACACGGCAACCTCAACGGTATCGCCCCCCTGCCCGACCCGTCCTTGACGGAACCGCACCTGGTCATCGAAGCACACCGGGACGCGGAACCGTGGGACCAACCCACCGGCGAAATCACCAACCCGAAGGAGATCTGAAAATGGAAGAACTCCCTATGATTCTGTTTACCGTCATCGCCCAGATGGCAATCGGGGCTTTTTGGGCTCTGGGATTTGTCCAACTGCTGGGACGGCTGCGCAAACTACCTGGTGAAGCCATAGATCGGGTGACCGACACGTCCTTGTTCGCGGTCGGACCGCTGCTGATTCTCGGTTTCTTCGCGGCGTTTTTCCACCTGAACGACCCGTTCCACGCCCCGTTCACGCTGCTGCACGTCGGCTCCTCGTGGCTCAGCCGCGAACTGTTGAGCGGGGTGCTGTTCGGCGGTTTCGGTTTCGTTTTCGCCGCTTGCCAGTGGAATAAGTGGCTGAGCCGCACCGTCCGCGATGTGCTGGCGGTCCTCACCGCCCTGAGCGGCCTGGCTCTGCTGACCTCGATGAGCGGAGTGTACTGCACCGTCAGGACCATTCCGGCGTGGCACACCCCCGCGGTTCCCGTGTTCTTCTTTGCTTCGGCTCTGTTGACCGGCCCCCTCGCGGTGGCGCTGAGCCTGCTGCTGGTGTGGAAAAAGGCGCTGTCCGCAACCGAAGCCACCCCCGAAGCAAAGGGATGGCGGTCGCGTCTGGCGGTAGGCCAAATTAGCGACGACCTGAAGTCGCTGGTGCACTCCGTGATGCAAATCCTCACCATTGTGAGCGCGGCCAGCGGCATCGTCATCATGATTACCTACCCGGCTTACCTCTTGGGTCTGCATCAGCAGGACGGGGCGGCGGCACAAGTCGCGGACGTCATCTCGGGTGGTTTCCTGACCTGCCGTCTGATTCTGTTGGGTATCGCGGTCATCGGCGCTGGCGTGTTTGCTTTCACCCAGATTCGTTTGCATACGCAACCCACAACTACCCTGACCGTGTTGCTGTGCGGTTCCTTGCTGCTGGCTTTCTTCAGCGAACTGATGGGCCGAGCCGTCCACTACGAGGGCTTGTGGCATGTAGGCTTGAATACAGTGCAAAACGTTATCGCACCCTAACCGGGGTCCTAGAGAAAACTCGGTGGCTCCCGGCGCATTACCGGGAGCCACGCTTTATGACAGAAGGAAGATACCCATGAGTCAGCACGTCGACACCCCCTATCTCGATGTTTTTGCGGCGTCTTTTCTGGTTTGGGCCGGCTGCACCTAGGCCACGCGACCACGGACACCCGCCGCGACATCTACTCGAAACTCTCCGACTGGCCTTCGTGGTGCGAACCCTCCCCCCTCCCTGAACTCGCTGACCTCCATACCGAAGCCCACGCCGCCCACACCCGCGGCACCGACCTGCTGCAACACTCTTGGGAAAGTCGCGAGGACGACCAGACGATTCGCATGGATCAAGACTTCCTCTACGGGGTTTCGGCGAGCGCCCGAGTTTCGCCTTTCGAGTCGGTTCATGTTGGCGAGGAGCAGCTGGTTTTCGACACCGAGACGATTCAAGTCCGGCGCTATTATGCCCGCCTGGGTTTGCAGGCTCCCCGGCTGCACACCGAACCGGACGACCACCTGGGGCTGGAGTTCGCCTTTCTATCTCAGGGCTGTCAGCAAATGATGGCGGCGTTGGAACAGGACCGGACGGAGGATTACACCCGCGTGCGCGACATCGTGGCGGCTTTCACGGCCGAACACCCCTTGCGCTGGGTTCCCGCGACTTTGCGCGAGGCCGAGGCGCAGTCTCAAACCGCCTGGATGCAGGGGGTGGAGGCCCTGAGCTACGCCACTTTCGCATCTTGGTGCGTGGCTTTCTCGACGCGGGGTCTGATTCCACCCCAGGCTGTTGTGGATGGGTTCGCCGCTCCCTACCGAGGCGTTACGCAACGTCACAAGGGTGTTACGGCGGGTAAGTTTGGCGACCCGGGCGTCCCGGGGGCGTCTCGCGACGCGGGGGACACTGCCGCTCCTACCACCGACAAACCCGGCGAACCTAGTGAACCCGGACACCCCGGCGACCACACTTCGGAAAACTCCACGCGATGAAAGACTCCCTGCGTGAACTGCTGCGCTTTCTGAGCGCGGGGGAAGTTCCCGAAACCCTCATTCTGGCGTGCGACCACAGCCCCCGGCCGCGCGTTCCCCGCCGGGCATGCGCGCTGCATTACGATGCCTGCTGGGGCGAGGCGCCTTTGGGTTCGCTCGCGCAGATTCTGGCACTAGGGGTGGGGCGTATTGCTTTCGTGCCGTGTTCGAGGGACGGTGGCTTGCGTCGGCTGCTACAGCTCGGCGAGGAAGTTTTTCCTGGCCGCTTGCGCTTGTGGGAGACACCTCACCAGGGCGGGTTTGCCGGAAAGTGGGTCGAGGTTTCGCGTCTCGGGGTGTCGCGGCGGTCTTTTTTGGGGCTATCCACCACGTGCGCCCTGG
>QWCJ01000370.1_pt1 | contig 18549 bp, 16 predicted proteins | sample 1972501 | NCBI WGS metagenome assembly QWCJ01 (sample SAMN09866711, study PRJNA288562) | Human vaginal metagenome isolate term2_vaginal, whole genome shotgun... | isolation source: vagina | host: Homo sapiens | place: USA: California
GGTCTGCTGCCGGTTTCCTGGGAGGAGTCGCTGCAGGAGGACGGTCAGTATCACCGCCGGTGGATGGTGCATGGCACCTCTCATCACTTGGGCATTGATGTTCATGACTGCGCCCAAGCGCGCCGTGAAATGTACAACGGGGCCAGGCTGGAACCCGGCATGATTTTCACGATTGAGCCCGGACTGTACTTCCGTAAGGACGACTTGGCGGTTCCCCCGGAATACCGGGGCATTTCCGTGCGCATCGAGGACGACATTCTGGTCGGACCGGGCGGCAAATGCGAGCGTATCTCGCAGCATATCCCCCGCACCGTGGCAGACGTGGAAGCCTGGATTGCCCGCGTGCAGGCGGAATAGCGCCGCGGCTGTCCCGATTTCGGGCGGTTCCGGCTCCCCTGCAGTAATTTCTGGTGACTCGAAACGTCACAGCCTGAACCGCCAGCGAATCATAAGGATGTGGATATGGCCTTAAAAATCGACCCCCACGTGCATTCCGCGCTTTCCGATGGCACGGACTCTCCGCGTGATTTGCTAAAAAAGGCACGGGCCGCCGGGCTGGACGTGATCGGGGCGGTGGACCACGATACGTTCGAGCACTGGGAGCCGTTTCGCGCCGCCCATGCCGCGTTGACAGCCGAAGGGACTCGTCCCCCCGCCATTATTTTCGGTACGGAAATCTCCACAAGCGTGGAGCGCTGCCCTGTTCACCTGCTGAACTATCTGCCAGATCCGCGCCGCGGCGCGGTGAGGGAAATTTTAAAGAACGCTCACCGCGACCGCCTAGAGAGGATGCAGCGCATGGTCGCAAAGATCAACCAGGATTATCCACTGACGTGGTCAGATGTCCAGGCAGAGATTACCGGATTGACCCCGGGTCGCCCGCATATCGGCGACGCCCTGGTGCGAAAAGGCTATTTTCAGACCCGCTCTGAGGCATTCGAAAAGGTCCTCAATCCCGGCTCCCCCTATTACGTGTCGCGCCCGATTGTGGACAGTTTCGCCGTCCTCGAGGCTATCCTGGCTGATGGCGGGGTTCCCGTGCTGGCTCACCCGTTCTCGGTGACCCGCAGCAAACGGAGGCTGGACCCTGCCGTGGTGCGCAAATTCGCTCAGAACGGCCTGCGGGGCATCGAGGTCAACCACCGCGAACATGACGCTCCCGCCCGCCAACTGGCCGCGGATTTGGCTCGGGAACTCGACCTGTTTGTCTCTGGGGCTTCGGATTATCACGGGGCGGGTAAACCTAATCAGCTGGGGGAAAACACTATGCCCGAAGCCAGCCTGCGCCAGATTCTCGCCGCGGGCGCCAGCCCGCTTCTAGGCGAGCTGCCGCTGAGTTAGGAACGACCGGCCGGTTTAGTAGCGAACTGCTGCAGTGCGTCGTGGACGGTCGCGGCATAGATGTCCTGCCCAGCTGGACCGGGGTGGACTTCGTCGCTGGCTAACAGATCCACGTGCCCGGCAATGGCGCTGTCCCAGCTGGCGACTTTCACCCGGTCAGGATGGGCACCAGCCAGGGCATACATGGTTTGGTTCGAGATTTGAATCCACTCCTGTGAGGCCCGACCGTGACCGGTCACAAACACAAATTTTGTCTGAGGGAACTCGGCGAGCAGGGCTTCGCCGTCTCGCGCTCGAAACGTCGAATTCGTAGCGAGGGCAAACACTACGTAGGGGCGTAGCGTGCCTTGGGCTTGGCGAGCCCGCATGATGCCCACACCTGCCGCTGAACTGCGTGATACCGCCGCGTCTATGGTGGCACCGGGCAGCGTCTCGGCGAGCTTCGGCGCTGCGGCGAGGGTTACCGAGTCTCCGATAATGTCGACTTGGTCCCCGGTGATTGGCGCAGTAGTTTCAGAAGGAGTGGTTGACGTGGTTGGCTTATTTTGGGGGGTTGGCACGGGTGGTTTCGCCTCCGCTCCAGTTTTCGGGTGGTGGCTGTCCCCCGGCTTTTCGTTATGAAGAAAGTTTGCCCCGGCTTCGACAAGTTGTTCGGCAGCGGTTTTTTCCGGGGCTATAGAGATAGAGATGACCAGCGGCAGTACCGCCACCACGGCCGCCATCCAAACCAGGGAGCGCCGCCACCACGGCACCCGCAGCCGGGAGGAAACCGCCGGGCTCACGGCCTTCTGCGGGCGGGGCGCAAACCAACGTTTCCAGGTGACGATTAAACCGTTGCGCCGCATGGGATTTTCTACATATTTGTAGCTCACAGATGCCGCCAAACTCACCCCGGCCACTTCCTCCAAACAAGCCTGCATAATCCCAATGGTCAGCACGCTAACCGCCAGCACACCCCACGGATAGGTGAAGGGGTCGCTGTCACGAAGCATCAGGAAACTTACGAACACTCCGACCATGCCGACCCAAGCCGCCAAACCGCGCAACCGGGCTGTGGAACGATCCAGGTAATGCGGCGTGTTTTCCAACGCCAAGGGGAACAGCAACGCCAAAGTCGCCCCCAGCATCAGCCCGAACGCGTGCGTGTCGGTGCCTTCGTAGATGCGGGTCAGGTTCCCGCCTCCAGCTTTCAGCACCGCCATTTCGCTCACGGAAGCCAGTGCCAGCAGCGTGGGCACCAGCCACCGGTGCCGGGCGGGAATCAGGAAAGCCAGCAGCAAAATCAGGGGCCACACCAGGTAAAACTGCTGCTCCACCGCCAGGGTCCACATATTGGCGAGGAACTGGGGGTTGGTTCGGTCAAAATAGGAGCCCCCAAAAGCCACGTTGACCCAGTTATAGGTGTAGGTCAGGGTTCCCAGGACTTGATACCAGATGCCCACTAGGAAATCTCGGTTGACCACGGCTGCCAGCGGCACGGTCACCAAAACAGTCAAAGTTACGGCGGGAACCAGTCGCCGGACTCTCCGCAGCCAAAACGCGGCGATGTTGATGCGCCCGGCGAGGCGCTGTTCGCGCGCCAACAGGGCCGTAATCAGGAATCCCGACAGCACAAAGAATACGTCTACCCCCAGGAATCCTCCCGGCAGCCAGTTCGGAGCCACGTGGTAAACCAGCACCGCCAACGCTGCCAAAGCACGAATCCCGTCCAGGCCGCGCAGCTGGTAGCGCGGCATTTTCCGGTCTTTCGAAGCGGGGTCTGTAGGGGATGGCACAGTGTTGTGGGCCGGTGCGGGCGCGGCGCTCTGCAGAGCCGCGCGGTGCGTCAGCTCGCTGGCTCCAGAGCCGGTAACGGGGGTTTCACCCGGTGTGGCGGGCTGCTGCGGGCGAGGTTTTTGCAGCGCAGGCGGCGGGACAGGGCGGGTACGTCCACTCGACCAAGCCTTGCCAAAACCGAAAACCACCGTACTCCCTCATGACCGCCGCGAATATAACAAGAGTTAAGCCTAACGCCCTAGTGTGAAAAAACCCAGCGCTGGCATTAGCATGAAGGTATGACATTACCCACTACAGATGAACTGATGAAAGCCCTGGAAAAGGTCATTGACCCTGAGATTCGCCGGTCAATCACCGATTTGGATATGGTCCAAGAACTGAAAATTGACGAATCGGGCCACGTTTTTGCCCGCATCGCCCTGACTATAGCGGGATGCCCCCTGCAGGCTCAGATTGAGCAAGACGCCAAGGCGCGCCTGGCGGAAGTTCCCGGCGTGACTTCCGTGGAAGTGGAAATGGGCGTCATGAGCCGCGAGGAACTCGACCGGGTGAAGGAAAAGCTGCTGGGGGCTCGGCCGGTCATTCCTTTTACTCAGCCGGACTCCCTGACCCGCGTTTATGCGATTACTTCTGGAAAAGGCGGGGTCGGCAAGTCCTCGGTCACCGCTAACCTGGCGGCCGCGATGGCGGATTCTGGACTGAAGGTAGCCGTGCTGGACTGCGATATTTACGGGTTCTCGATTCCGCGTATGCTCGGCCTGGATGACGCGGCCCCCACCCCGGTGGGAGACATGATGATGCCGCCCACCGCTCACGGGGTGAAAGTTATTTCGATGGGTATGTTCGTCCCTGACGGACAGCCGGTGGTATGGCGCGGCCCGATGCTGCACCGGGCTTTGGAACAGTTCCTGTCCGAAACTTTCTGGGGAGACTTGGATGTGTTGCTGCTCGACCTGCCCCCCGGTACCGGCGACGTGGCGATTTCGGTGGCACAGTTGCTGCCGAACTCGGAAATTATCGTCGTAACCACCCCGCAGCTGGCCGCGGCCGAAGTCGCCGAACGTGCCGGTTCGATTGCTTCGAGCACGAACCAAAAGGTCGTGGGTGTGATCGAGAATATGAGTTACCTAACCGGACCGGACGGCTCTCGGATCGAGGTCTTTGGGACGGGTGGCGGCGAGCAGGTAGCCTCTCGGCTGTCCCAGATTCTGGGCTACGAAGTTCCGCTTTTGGCTCAGATCCCGCTGGAAGTCGCCTATCGGGAAGCCTCCGATGGCGGTGAGCCCCTGTCTATCAGCGAGGCCGCCAAGAACGGACAATCCGTCGCCGGGGCGGCTTTGCGTTCCGCTGCCACGACTTTGAGTAAGCGGGCGCACAGCCTGAAGGGTCATCGTTTGAACGTCACCGTAAAATAGCGCCCCGCACCCCCACGGTTCGCGGGAAAATATAGCTTTTCGACCAGATGGTGCGGCGGTTGAAATGTTCCTAGCGGTTCTTGATTGCCACCAGTAACCCGTCGCCGACCGGCAGCAGGTTCTCAGTCCATTCTGGGGATTCCTGAATGTAGCGCAAGACCTCGCGCATCGCCACGGTGTCAGGCTCACGCCGGGCGGGGTCCGCCACCGAATCATTCCACATGGCGTGGACCAGAACCAGCAGTCCTCCCGGGCGCAGAGCCGGGTTTAACAGTTCGACATAGGCTTGGGTTTCGCCAGGGTCCCCATCCACCACGGCCATATCGTAGGCTCCCCGGCTGAGGCGTGTGAGGACTTGCAGGGCACGTCCCGTAATCATGCGCACCCGCGTGAGCGAGATACCCGCTCCCGTCAGGATTTCTTTGGCGACCGCGTGTAGCTTTGGCTCGACATCAATGGTGGTCAAGACCCCATCCGCGGGCATCCCGGCCAGCGTCCACAGGGCGGACACTCCGGTTCCGGTCCCAATTTCCAGCACGGAACGAGCTCCAGAAGCCCCGGCCAACATCCGCAGCGCCGCCCCTACTCCGGGGGACACCGGCACGGAACCGAGTTCCCGACCCCGCTGCCTGGCGATGGCGATAGTTTCGGATTCCGGTAAAAATTCTTCCGCATAGGACCAGCTAGCGGTCTTATCGATGGAAATTTTAGATTCGTTGAAATGCGGCACTATTTCAAAAACTTCTCTAGTTCCTTAGCTAGGGTAGCGACTTCCTCATCGTTGAGTTCAATCACCAGACGACCGCCCCCATCAGCAGGAATACGCATCACGTTACAGCGCGGTTCTTTAGTGACTTCCAGGGGTCCGTCCCCGGTGCGGGGTTTCATGGCTGCCATTTGTCCCTCTTTTCGAAAACGGCTTTACCACTCTATTATACGGGAAGTTCCGGCGTTGATAAGGAATTCCTATTTTATCCAAGTATCGGTGGGCGCCGGGACGGGAAATCAGCTTTGATTAAAGCGTCTTTGGTAGGGTGTTCTCTACCACATAGAGAGCTTCTTCGGCGGTATCTACCACCTGAATGATGGAGGCATCCGCGGAGCTAACCATACCTTCCTCAACCAGGCGCTTGCGGACCCACTTCATCAGTCCGTCCCAATATTCGTGCCCGACCAACACTATGGGATATTGCTGGATTTTGTTGGTTTGACGTAGCGTAACGCATTCAAAAAGTTCGTCCAAGGTTCCGAAACCACCCGGCAGAGCCACGAAAGCTTGGGCGTATTTCACGAACATGGTTTTGCGCACAAAGAAGTACCGAAAGTCAATCCCCAAATCGACGTACTCGTTGATTCCTTGCTCATGCGGCAACTCGATTCCCAGGCCGATGGTCAGTCCATCGTTGCGGCGGGCTCCTTTGCTGACGGCCTCCATCAGCCCCGGACCGCCACCGGTAATGATGGAGAACCCGGCTTGAGCAAAAACTTTACCGATTTCTTCGCCCAGCTGATAGTACTTCGTGCCGGGTTCGACCCGCGCGGAACCGAACACGGTAATGGCTTTACCGACATCGGCCAGAGACTCGAAACCGTCGACGAACTCCCCCATGATTCTAAGGACTCGCCACGGATCCTCTTCGGTCCACTTCGGATCGACTTTCGAGCGCAGCAGGGCCTGGTCCGCCAGTTCCTGGTGCAGCACCCCGCCCCGGGGACGCCGGTTAAAAAAAGTCTTCATGAGTAAATCCTTGTTTCGGTTCTTTCACCCGTGGCCTCCGGCCCTGGCTTTTCTGCCGATTTTTCCTTGCTTGGCAACCGTATCACCAATTATCAGCAGCGTTGGAAGCAACTTTAACGTTTTGGGCAAACTTTCGGGTTGTCACCAGCAGCTGACCTGCGGATTCCACCACCACCGCGCCGGGGATGCCGATAATCGCGACACCTCTGAGGTTTTCCGCCCTCACTAGGGCGGCAGGGGCGGCATCGGTATAGACCGGGATTTCTGGGCTCAGATTCGCCAGTTCAGAGGCGTTGCTGACGACGTGACGCACCGCTTCCCAGTCCCCCACATCTGACCATCCCAAGTCCGGTCGGGCCGGCACCACCGCAACTCGCCCCCCTTGTGCTAACGGTTCAGCCAAAACGGTATCAATCGGCGCCGCAACGACACCCTCCCACAGCGCGGTTTTCGCATCTGGACTCAACGTTTCCCATCCCGCAGCCAGTTTTCGCACCGCCGTGCCTGACCCCGGCACTCGCGCCTCCAGGGCATCGAGCAAGACGTCACTGCGCACCACAAACATACCCGCGTTCCACAGATAGTTACCGGTTGCCAGCCAAGCGCTGGCGGTGGCCGCATCCGGTTTTTCCGTAAATGACTGCGCCCGATGTACCCCGCTAAGCTCCCCATCCAAGGCAGGACCCACCTCGATATAACCAAACCCGGTCGCCGGTTCGGTCGGCGCAATCCCGATGGTCGTGAGCCATCCGGCGGCGGCAGCCGGGACAGCCTGGGCCAGGGCTTCACAAAACGCGGCGGGGTTTGCGATGAGATGATCCGCCGCAAAAGACCCGACCACGCAGATCCCGTCACGTTGCTCTATCAGGGCGGCCCCCAGGGCTATGGCCGCCATCGAATCTCGCGGGCTAGGTTCCGCCACGCAACGCACCGGAACCGACAAGCCTAGGGCGCTGACTTGTGCGTCTAAAGCCTCGCGGTGGGGCGCACCGGTTACGAAAGTCAGGGACTGGCAGAGTGGCGCCAAACGTGCCGCGGTTTGCTGCACCAGGCTTTGCGTCCCGTTGATGTTGAGCAAGAACTTTGGCTTCGCCGCCGTCGACCAGGGCCACAGTCGCCGCCCGTACCCCCCGGCAGGCACTATCGCATGAATTTCCACGACACAAATTCTACCGGAGGCTAGGCGTGAGTTTTTACGTTGAACAGAGTAGGCTTGGCCTCGTGTATTTACCTCCTCGTAAAGAAGGCCAGGTTTATTTGGGCATGATTATTCCCGTGCCCGAACCCTATGCTGGCGAGCTGCAGAAAGTCACGAAAACTGACGGCGTACCCCCGCACGTCACCATCGTGGAACCGCGTGCGGTGGACCGCGAACAGGTCCCGGACATCCAGGCGCAGGCTGCCGAAATCTGCCGGTCCTTTTCACCCTTTGTCATTAGTTTCGGCAACATCGGTGATTTCCGACCCGTGTCCCCGGTCGTCTTTATCGAGGTGCAGCGCGGGCACGAGGCCTGCAAAGAACTGGCAAAACGGCTCCGCTTTGGACCCCTGGATACTGAATCACGCTTCCCCTACTATCCGCACATCACTTTGGGGACGAACGTCACCAATGAGGACCTGGATCGGGTTGCGGCCCTATCGAAGCGTTCGCACGGCTTTTTTATGGTTGACGGCGTTGACTGTTCCCTGCTTGAACCGAATCATGTCGAACAGTTGGCTATCCTCCAGCTGGGGTCGGGGGTGCCCGAAAGCGTCACCGGGGAAATACCCGAAATTTTCGCCCACCCTCAGTTGCACACTCGAAAATGCTGAGGCCCCGTGATGAAACAACCTGATTCCCAACCAGCCGAGCCCGCTGCCCCCGCGGGGGTGGTGGAACTCAGCAAGGCTTTCCTGGAGTGGCTCAACACCACGCGATTTATGCGGGCTTACCTGCGTTATCAAAACGCCTCCTCGAACCTTTTGGCTGGCGGCATCGCCTATACCGCCCTGTTTTCTATGGCGGGGATAGTGACCCTGATTATCATGACCGCACAAGTCATGATTTTTGCTTTCCCCATGGCCAGTCACACGATTTTCCAGGACGTCAATCAATGGATTCCCGGAGCTATCCAGGTCGACGGGCAGCCGGGTCTGATTGACCCCGCCGCGATTGCGACTCCCAGCTTTACCTGGGGAACTTTGGTGGTTTTGGTTGTGTCCATCATGGCGGGAATCCGGGTCGTCGCGGCTTTGCGTGTCTGTATCCAAACTGTTTTCGGACTGCCGCAACGCCCCGGAGCGGGATGGAAAAACGCGCTGCGAGACGTGTGTATGTTTCTGGTTTTGTTCCTCAGCGGAATTTTGGCTTCGGTTTTGGGTTCGGGTTCCATCGTTGCGGTGCGTGCTTTGCACAGTCAGCTGCCGCTGGCTCTGCCGGTTCCTCCCGGGCTGATCAATATCGGAGCTTTCGTCCTGACCAGCATCTTGGCAACTTTGATTCTGGCTTTCACGCTGCGCTACCTGGCTTTGGTGCGGGCTCCGCGCCGCGATCTGTGGATTGGGACGGGGGCATTGGGATTTTTGTCCACGGCTCTGCAGATGTCAGGAGCCTACCTGGCCTCCAACGTGCCCCCCGCCTACGCCCCGTTTACTCTAATTTTGACGATTATCTTGTGGGTTAACGTGTTGGGTCGCCTGTTCCTGTATATGTCGTGCTGGATTGCGAACCCCCCGGCGGCTCCGGCGCCGGTGGCGGACTTCCCGCATTTTTCCGAGCGTCCGAACTTTGTGACCGTTTCGGCTCCCGCTAGTTTGTCCTGGCCCCACGATCCGCTTTCCGGCCGGATTTGGTCCCCCGCCCAGGAAGAAGCCGCTTGGCGGCTGTCTCAGCAGGTCATTTGGGGCAGCCGAGACCGCCGGGAAACCGCGGCCAACAAACCCCTGTCGGGTCATCCGGTGGCTCCCAGCGCTGCGTCTCGGAAACTGAATCGGAGGTAATCCATGAAAGTGACCACTGTCAATGTCAACGGCGTTCGGGCGGCGTTCCGCAAAGGGTTTGGGGACTGGCTGGATAATGACGACTCGGATTTATTGTGCCTGCAAGAGGTGCGGGCCACCCCAGCAGACACCCAGGACTTGTTCGGTCCGGCTTGGGACGTACAAGTGTGGCCTTGCCGGGTGAAAGGGCGCGCCGGGGTGGCGCTGGGGGCTCGGCGCGATTCCGGCTGGGAGATTGGTCAGGTTACCGAGGGACTGCCTCCGGAGTGTTATGCAGAGATTGGCGGGGAACCGGACGTGGATTCCGGGCGCTGGCTGGAGGCCACCATTCACGGACCCCACGGAGCGACGTTTACCCTGGTCAGCGCCTATCTGCATTCCGGAGAGCTGCACACGGAAAAGCAGGAACAAAAGCTGGCTTACCTCGATCGAGTGGGCAAACGCGTGGACCAGTTGGGCGCGCGCGCTGTGGCGGGTGCGGGCTCTGATGCTCCGCAAGAGGCCCTGATTTGCGGGGATTTCAACATTGTGCGCACCGCCCGCGATATTAAGAACTGGAAGCCTAATCACAATAAGACTTCCGGGGTCATGGACGAAGAGATTGCGTTCCTGGACGCATGGATGGCCGACACACTGTCTGGGAGTGACGGGGTGCCTTGCGTAGACGTGGGACGAGCCTTGGCAGGAGACGTGGATGGTCCCTACACTTGGTGGTCATGGCGCGGTAAGGCTTATGACAATAACGCCGGCTGGCGCCTGGATTACCACATGGCTACCCCCGGACTGGCGGGGCAGGCTCACTCGGCCGCGGTGTATCGCGCACCGGCTTACGATGCCCGTTTCACGGATCATGCTCCCCTCACGGTAGCCTACGATTTCCCCGAGTAAACCCGTAGATTCGGCTGTTTTTAAGAAATGTCCGGTCAATTCTTAGAAATTCCTAAGAACTCGGGAAAACTGACGATTATAATGAGAGAACGTGGTGTGAATCGTCTGGGAAATGTCTGAAAATGCCCAGTTGAACTAAGAAAAAGGAAATACAACAAATATGAATACTACTCACTGTGACCCCGGTTGTTGACTCGTTTCACCAACCGTGCTCTGGTTATCGGCTCCTCAGCCGCTTTGACTCTGGGACTGGGCATGACCGGTTTTGTCCCGGCTGCTTTCGCAACCGAAACCCCCACTCCTGAGGTTCCCTCCCAGGAATCCCCTGCTGAACTAACCCCGGTTACCGACTCGGCTCCCAGCGATGCTGATGCTCAAAATCAACCGGCTCCTGACCCTGCTGCAAACGACCCGGCCGCTTCCGTGAAACTGGCGACTCCGGTTAAGGCTCCGCCTGCTCCGGCCGAGCCGGCGGATCCAGCGGTTCCGAGTGGCTCCAACTTCGCACACCCAGAAGAGGTCAAAACCGTTGAGGACAGTGAAATTCATCGTACTTGGTGGTTAATCAATCCTATTGATAGTATGAAAGGCGATGCCCTGGTTAAACGCACAGCGGACGAAGAATACGATACCCAGCACAACGACACCTTTAAGGTAAATCCCGGGGACACCCTGGATATTAAAAGCAATCTGGATGTCAGCGTGGGATTTAATGAAATGAAAGAAATGCAGGAAAAGGCTATAGAAGCAATGAAGAAATCCTCATTGATTAGCCGGATTGGGAAAGCTACAGCCGACAATCTTATATATGATGAAGCTGAATCCGTCATTGAGACTTTCATTTCAATTCCGGATTACCTGGAGATACCCGATGACCCAGAGTCTTACACGCTGGAAACCCACAACGGAGACAATCCGCTCTACCGGATTGCCAGCGTGATGCGTTCGACAAAACGGCTGGCTATAAAATTGACTTTAAATGAGTCGTACGAAAAAGGAAATTATAAAAGAGGCTCATACCCGCGCCTGAGGGACAGCTTTGCTGCGTACGTGAACAAACCGCTCAGCTTGGTTATCTCTGGGGTTAAGGTTAAGGACAACATTCCCCCCGAGGGAGCCCGTGCCAAGCTGAAATTCAAGACCCTAGGATACCTGAGACTCAAGAGTTTTGGTAGCGGCGCCAAATGGGAAAGCTATGCTTTAAGTAATTTTTCGGAACTCTACAGGCATTGGTCTGACGTTCAAGACCCTGAAGGCTTGGATTCCGAACCCATATATTATCACGTTGTTTCCTTGACTATGGACATCAAGCCGAAACCCACTCCGGCAGACCCCGTGGTTCCGACTCCGAATCAGCCGGTCATCCCGGACACGCCGAGTGTCGTCCCCGGTCCCGTTCCGGGAGGGACTGTGGTTCCTCCCAGCGAGCCCGTGCCTCCGGTCGCGGGTGTTACTACTACCCCGGCAGCTCCCGAGCCCCCGGTAGCGGGCGTTACTACCACCCCGACAGCTCCCGAGCCCCCGGTCGCGGGAGTCTTTACCCCGGCAGCTCCCCGGATTCCGGTGGCACAAGGGCCGGATAAGGCTTTGGCAGCTACCGGTTCGTCTGCCGAAACGCTGGCTGGCGGAGCTATGATTGTGTTCCTCGCCGGCGGAGCCATGATGGTCGCGTCTCGCCGCCGGGCTCGCCGCTAACCACAGACCCTACAAAATAGTGTTCCCGGTCGGAAAACCGATCGGGAACACTATTGAATTATGGGAATAACTAGGCCAGTCCGGCCGCGCGTTCCGCGGCTTCGACCACGTTGACCAGCAACAACGCCCGGGTCATGGGACCGACCCCGCCGGGATTCGGCGTCAACCAGGCTGCCACCCGGTCGACCCCGTCCGCCACGTCACCGTGCAATCGAGACTTGCCGGTATCCGGGTCGATAACCCGAGACACGCCCACGTCGAACACGGCAGCACCGGGCTTGACCATGTCCGCGGTGATAATGCCCGCGACCCCGGAGGCCGCCACGATGACGTCCGCCTGGCGACATTTCGCGGCCAAATCCTGGGTTCCGGTATGGCACGAAGTCACGGTGGCGTTGACATCTTTACGTCCCAGCAGCAGCCCGATGGAACGACCCACCGTAGTGCCGCGGCCGACCACGCACACGTCTTTACCGTTGAAATCCAGACCGAAACGACGACCCAGTTCGATGACAGCCCGGGGAGTGCAGGGCAAAGGCGAAGTTATCGGCTCTGACACCCGCAACACCAGACGACCCAGGTTCATGGGATGCAGCCCGTCGGCATCTTTATCCGGGTCGATAGCTTCCAAAATCCGGTTCGTGTCCATACCCTGAGGTAACGGTAGCTGCACGATATATCCCGTACAGGCCGAATCCTGGTTCAACCGTTGCACCGCCGCCATGACTTCGTCTTGGCTGGCGGTGGCAGGCAAATCGACCCGAATGGACTCGATGCCGACCTCCGCGCAGTCCCGATGTTTACCAGCCACGTAGGTTACGGAACCGGGATCCTCACCGACCAGGATAGTGCCCAGCCCGGGAATGACCCCGCGCTCACGTACCGCGGCAACACGCGCCTGTAATTCGGCTTTGATAGCGCCAGCGGTGGCTTTGCCGTCCAGGACCTGAGCTGGTCCCTCCCAGGGCGCCCTCATTGCACCAGTCCCGGATAGAGCGGGAAGGCTTCGGTCAGTTTCGCCACCCGAGCCCGATACTTGGCCACGTCCACCGCAGATTCGCCCGCGGCACCGTCCACCAGCACGGAAGCGATGATGTCGGCAACCTCGCGGAACTCCGCCTCGCCAAAGCCGCGAGTAGCCAGAGCCGGGGTGCCGATACGCAGACCGGAAGTGACCGCCGGGGGACGCGGATCGAACGGCACTGCGTTACGGTTCACGGTAATGCCCGCTTCATGCAGCAGGTTCTCGGCCTGTTGCCCGTCCAGGTTGGAGTGAACCAGGTCAACCAGTACCAAGTGAACATCGGTGCCGCCGGTCAACAGGTCGATGCCCGCCGCCTGGCAATCGGGCGCCATCAGGCGTTCGGCCAAAATTTGGGCGCCTTGAATGACGCGCTGCATGCGCTCTTTAAACTCAGGGGTGCCGGCAATCTTGAGCGCCACCGCTTTCGCCGCGACCACGTGCATCAGGGGACCGCCCTGCTGACCGGGGAAAACGGAACTGTTGATCTTCTTGCCAAACTTTTCCCCATAACGGGACAGAATCAGACCCGAACGCGGCCCGCCAATGGTCTTGTGAATAGTCGTGGAAACCACGTCCGCATAAGGCACCGGGGAGGGGTGCAAACCGGCGGCGACCAGACCCGCAAAGTGCGCCATATCGGTCCACAGATAGGCCCCGACCTCGTCCGCGATAGAACGGAAAGCCGCAAAATCCAGGTGTCGCGGATAGGCAGACCAGCCAGAAATAATCACGTCAGGGCGCTCGGCCAACGCGAGTTCACGCACCCGATCCATGTCGATACGCTTGGTATCCTGTTCCACCCCGTAGGCCGCGACCTGGTAGAGCCGACCGCTGAAGTTGATCTTCATGCCGTGGGTGAGGTGACCGCCGTGCGCCAAGCTTAGGCCCATAATCTTGGCCCCGGGCTTAATCAGCGCGGAAAGCACCGCCGCGTTCGCCTGGGCGCCAGAGTGGGGCTGGACGTTCGCAAAATCGGCTCCGAACAGCGCCTTGACCCGCTCAATGGCCAGGGTCTCGGCGACGTCCACGTTTTCACAGCCGCCGTAATAGCGTTTGCCCGGATAGCCTTCGGCGTATTTGTTGGTCAAGACGCTGCCCTGGCATTGCAATACGGCGCGGGGCACAAAGTTTTCCGACGCAATCATTTCCAGGGTGTCGCGCTGACGGTTCAGTTCAGCATCCAGCACGGCCTGAATTTCCGGATCAACCTCAGAAAGGGGCTGGTTCATGACTTCAGTCATAGTTCCTCCATAGTTTTGCGAGCACAACCCAGGCGTCCGATTGTGTAAATGCGCTCCCCGGAGGGTTATTCCTCCTGCCCACTGTCCCCGCGAAACAATCCGGGGTCGGGTAGACATCGCCAGTCGCTGCCTTTACAGGTTATCAAAAAATTTATCTCTCCCCACACCTCGTAAATTCCGTCGGTTCGAGCGAAAACTGGGGTTTCCGGGGCAAACCGGGTCCGCCGGCAGTGCAAGGAGGCGAAAGTTTGTTAAAATCCAGTCATGAGTTCGTTGCCGGCGCCGTTTTGGGTCATGATGGTACCCGTTCGGGTCATTCCCCAAGACAAGTGGACCGCCACCCAAAACCTGGTCTATTTCCTGATCGTGGTCGGCACTATCGCGCTGACCTTGGGTGTCGTGTGGCTGATTCGCCACTTCCACGGCGACACCGTCATTCCAGAAGCAGTCCCCCGTCACGACGCAATCAAACTCATTTATGAAGAGACCCTCTCTGCCGCGGACCGTGTCATCGTACGGGATAACCAAGTCATTGAGGCGGTGCGCTACATCCCGAGGGATCCGAACCTAGCGGCACCGCTGCAACTGTGGCGTGACAAGCGGCGCGAATGGGCTGGTGAAATGGCTTTCCTGGAGTCCTTGGGGAAAAATCCCGCACCGGAAACGCTGACGGACGCCGGTAACGCGGAAACGCTGCGCCGCCTGCACGGCTTAGCGCAGGAACTCGAAACCTCCCAGCGCGGCCTGCTACGCGCCATTCGCCAATCCATCGCCACCGGGACCGAAAACCTGCCCCTGGGTACGGACGCGAATTCCTAAGCGCGCCGGCCTATTTTTCCAGCAAACCCTGTCCCCAGTAGGTTTCCGCGCTGGTTCCCGGAACAATCCAGTAAACCGCCGAACCGATGTGGGAAATAAACTTGTTCAACAAGTCGTGCATATCCAGGCGCTTTTGAATAGCCGTGAACTGGAGTTCCGGGTTTCGTTGGAAAGACACCCACACCAGACCGCTGTTGGTCAGGTCAGACTGTCCCGGTTCCGGAGCGTCGTCGTAGGCAAAAGCCCGGCGACGCAGCTTATCGGAACCATCGTCTTCATGTTCGCGGGACAGCGCCAGGTGAGAACGCCGATCAATGATGAAGTTACCGGCCTCGTCCACCGCGTCCATGTCCTCTTCATCGAACTCGCCGCCGCCGCTCAACGGACCACCATCGGAAAGTTTGCGGCCGATGACGCGCTCGCGGGCGGGACGATCCAGCAACTCCCACGGATCGAGGAAGTTTTGAATCCGGCGCAACACCATAATGGTAGAACCATCCAGGTAGGCCTGGTCTCCAGCACCGTCCAGCCACACCTGCTCGGAGAATTCCTCCGCGCTGGACGGGTTCACGGTGCCGTCTACCTGGCCGAACGGATTTCGCGGGGTCGTGCCGCGCGGGGCGGAACCGTAGGCGTAAGTAAAGCCCTTTTGCATCCAGAACAACGTGGCCTTGCCCTGACACTTGGCCAGTAACAGGCGACCCGCCGCGAACAAGGTGCCCGGGTCGTCACAGCAAATCTGGAACACCAAATCGGTCTGGCCCCAGCGTTCCTGCAGCTGGTCGAGTTTGAAAGCGGGAATGTCATGCAAGCCCTCGGGCTTCAGTTCCGGCTTACCTAGGAAATCAAAAATTCGTTCCCCGAAACCGCAGGTGATGGTCAGGTTGGCGGTGACCGCGACCATTTCCGGAGCCAAGAAGTTCGGGATTGGGTTGCCCTGGGTCAGCTGGCGGGCCGTGGCAGTCAGGTCTTTTAGCAGCTCAATGAACGCCGCTTTGTCCAAGCTGGGTTCCAGGTTCATCCCCAAAACTTCCAGATGCGCCTGCGGGGGCTGTTCCACCCCGGACTGCACCCGGCCATCGAAAGGAATAGTAGCTTTTTGCAACGCGGTTTCACACATTTTCCATAACTCCTCGGTAAATCTAAGCAGTAACTCTCATCTTAGCCTCTCGTCATCTCCCGGTTGAACCAAAACGGAACCCCAGCCCGACCGGCCTGGTGCCCGGAGCTACGCAATCTCTGCGGACAACCCGCCGACCGCGCTTGGGAAGACTAATCACCGAGCGGCTCCCCACGAAAACGGTCGCCGCGGCGTGAGGCCTCAACCGGCCATGCTCACCTGGGGCTCACCCGTTTCCAAGCCCATTTCCTGGCCCAATCGATTCGCTTCGGCTATCAGGGTCGGCACAATCTCAGCTTCCGGCACGGTTTTGATGACCTGGCCTTTGATGAAGATCTGGCCTTTGCCGTTGCCGGAGGCCACGCCCAAATCGGCTTCCCGCGCTTCGCCCGGACCGTTGACGATACAGCCCATCACCGCGACCCGCAGCGGGTAGGTGATGTCTTTCAGCCCAGCGGTAACCTCATTAGCCAACGTGTAAACGTCGACTTGAGAACGTCCGCAGGACGGGCAGGACACGATTTCGAAGTTGCGTTTCCGCAGGCCCAGAGAACGCAAAATCTCTAACCCGACCTTGACCTCCTCAACCGGCGGGGCCGAAAGCGAAACCCGAATCGTGTCGCCAATCCCTTCGGACAGCAACGCCCCGAAAGCGGTTGCGGATTTGATAGTGCCTTGGAAAGTCGGGCCGGCCTCCGTCACCCCCAGGTGCAACGGCCAATCCCCGTGCTGGGCCAACAGGCGGTAGGCCTGAATCATCGTCACCGGGTTGTGGTGTTTCACCGAGATGGCAAAGTCATGGAAATCCACGTCCTCGAACAGCGACGCCTCCCACATGGCGGACTCGGCGAGCGCCTCTGCGGTGGCTCCCCCAAATTTTTCATACAGCCGCTTGTCCAGAGACCCCGCGTTGACCCCGATGCGCAGCGCGGTGCCGTGGTCGGTGGCGGCTCGGGCGATTTCGCGCACTTGGTCGTCAAAAGCCCGAATGTTGCCGGGGTTCACCCGCACCGCCCCGCAGCCGGCCTCGATGGCTTGGAACACATACTTGGGCTGGAAGTGAATGTCCGCCACCACCGGGATGGTAGCGCGTTTACAGATTTCGGGCAGCGCCGCGGCGTCGTCGGCGGAAGGGCAGGCCACTCGGATGATGTCGCAGCCCGCTGCCGTTAGTTCGGCGATTTGCTGCAGGGTTGCCTCCACGTCAGAAGTCAGGGTGGTGGTCATGGACTGGACGCTCACCGGGGCGTCTCCGCCCACGGCGACGCTGCCGACCTGGATTTGGCGGGTTTTGTGGCGCGGTGCCAACGGTTCGCGGGCGGACAGAGACTTGGTGGGCATCCCCAGGTTTACTTCACTCACGTCCTCGATTATTCCACCTTTGCGTGGCGCTCGCACCAGGCGGGTCACTAGCGGGATCGCCGGCGGGGTCGCCGGAAGTTGCGGTTTCGCGTGTCCCTCAGCGTTGGCAGCGCGGACACCAGTAGAGTTTTCGTCCCCCCACGATTTTGAGCTTGATGCTGGCGCGGCAGCGCAGACAAGGGCGGTCTTGGCGCTGGTAGACATAATATCGGGAGTCAATAGCCTGGGGCTCACGCCTCGCGGCCAGCTCGCGTTCCACGAAGGTCGCGTAATCGTCAGGGTCCGCGGTGGTGATTCGTCCCGATTCCACGCCGAGCGGTAGGTATTCTTCCAGCCAGTTCCAGATTCGGCGCAGTTTGCGCGGGGTTACTTCACGAGCCGGTGTAAACGGGTTCAGACGTGCCGCGTAAAGCACTTCGGCGCGGTAAATATTGCCGACCCCGGCGATAACGGACTGGTCCATAAGAGCCTCCCCAATACCCTTCTGACGGGTGGAGCAACGTTTCACAAACTCCCTAAAGTCGCTGTCGGGACGCAGCGGGTCGGGCCCCAGTCGCGCCAAGACCGCGGCTACGCCCTCCTCATCCAGCAGTTCACAGGTGTTTGGCCCGGACAGGTCGGCCGCCCCGTGTGCGGTGACCAGGCGCAGACGCACCGTCCCGTAAGGCGGGGGTGCCTGGAAAGGTGCGGGCGTCCAAAACCAGCGATCCGCGAAATGTTCGTGGGGCGCAAAAGCGGAATCATCGCGGTGAGTATGCACCGGAATCTCTACGATTTCCGCGGGTGGCTCCGCAGTATCGGCTAGGTCTAGCGCCGTGTCGGTGTGCCGGGCGATGAACTGAGAATCCCCGTAAAAACGCCAGGAGCCGTAAATCCCCAAGTGGATATGCAGCCAGGTCAGGGACGGTTTAGAGGCGGGACTTGGCGCGGCAGGTTTGGTCTGAGACGGAGCAAAGCCGAGAAACATATGTTTCCCATAGGCTTGCACGTCGACCAGACGCTGGGCGTCTAACTCGGCGGCGCCCGCGGCGAAACGCCCCTGCGGAGAGGACGCCGCGACGACCTCGCCACTCATGACCTGGGCAAACTGAGCGGCCAGCCGATGAATAGCATGGCCTTCAGGCACGGTGTGCGGCTTCCTTAACCGCCCC
>QWCJ01000314.1_pt1 | contig 18297 bp, 17 predicted proteins | sample 1972501 | NCBI WGS metagenome assembly QWCJ01 (sample SAMN09866711, study PRJNA288562) | Human vaginal metagenome isolate term2_vaginal, whole genome shotgun... | isolation source: vagina | host: Homo sapiens | place: USA: California
CTTGAAATCGTCTGCCCCGCACTCGCGGGGATGAGCCGAGGCTACTCGGCTGGCAGTTGGAAGATCGTCAGTCTGCCCCGCACTCGCGGGGATGAGCCCTTTGTGCTTGCCGCTAACCCGATCGGTCTTATGTCTGCCCCGCACTCGCGGGGATGAGCCCCGGATTAGACATAATTTGTCTCCTTCAACTTCGTCTGCCCCGCACTCGCGGGGATGAGCCCGCGTACTATGAGAACCGTTTTGGTAGCACGGAGTCTGCCCCGCACTCGCGGGGATGAGCCCGCGATCCTGCCGGGGTCGGCGTAGGTGATCGAGTCTGCCCCGCACTCGCGGGGATGAGCCCTGCCTGCGCAGGATCTCACTGTGCTTCGCAGCGTCTGCCCCGCACTCGCGGGGATGAGCCGTAGAGGAGAGTTTGCATGAAGGAAACGGATAAGTCTGCCCCGCACTCGCGGGGATGAGCCCAAGCCGACATGATCGGCATGTGGGCCGAGTACGTCTGCCCCGCACTCGCGGGGATGAGCCCCGATTAACGAAGGTGGCACTGCGTCTGTGGAGGTCTGCCCCGCACTCGCGGGGATGAGCCCTCGCCAGGCGGTGGCAGCGGTGGAGGAAGTGCGTCTGCCCCGCACTCGCGGGGATGAGCCCATCACCCGTGGCCGGTGACGAGCAAGCAGCGGGTCTGCCCCGCACTCGCGGGGATGAGCCTTGAAGGCTTTTAACACCCTGTGCAATTTGCACGTCTGCCCCGCACTCGCGGGGATGAGCCCTGTGAAGTGGGCGGATCATAAGTCGCGGCGAGGTCTGCCCCGCACTCGCGGGGATGAGCCCCCGGAGCCCAAAACTGCTGCAACTACTACGACGTCTGCCCCGCACTCGCGGGGATGAGCCCGCGACGGAGATAAGACCAACCACACCCACAACGTCTGCCCCGCACTCGCGGGGATGAGCCCGCTCACATTGGGCGATGGGTGACTAACCCGGAGTCTGCCCCGCTCTCGCGGGGATGAGCCGGGTGGATGCCAGACCAGCCCGTAATCGATCAAGTCTGCCCCGCACTCGCGGGGATGAGCCCATTCATCCCCACCGGCCAGCGATTCGCAGCCAGTCTGCCCCGCACTCGCGGGGATGAGCCCTCATCATTCGAGCGCTGCAACTCCGCCAGATCGTCTGCCCCGCACTCGCGGGGATGAGCCCAGGCCCACCCATTGACCTTCTGTGTCAATGACGTCTGCCCCGCACTCGCGGGGATGAGCCCCACATTATGGCATGCGCAGACTAAGCATGTCAGTCTGCCCCGCACTCGCGGGGATGAGCCCGGTGAAGCCTTGGCACGCTTGTACAAGGATAAGTCTGCCCCGCACTCGCGGGGATGAGCCCTTCCCGCCGGAAACTTAAATGTCGCCCGTGCGGTCTGCCCCGCACTCGCGGGGATGAGCCCGTCAGGCCGGCGTTTTGGCGGGTGAATCCCCAGTCTGCCCCGCACTCGCGGGGATGAGCCCGTGTGCGACAAGATGGACAAGCCCCGCGCCGTGTCTGCCCCGCACTCGCGGGGATGAGCCTGGTGTGGCGGTGCACCTTCTCGGCCTTGCGGTGTCTGCCCCGCACTCGCGGGGATGAGCCCGGGCTACAGACCGCCCTCGACGGCAAAGCCGTGTCTGCCCCGCACTCGCGGGGATGAGCCCTTCGAGAATCTGCTGAGGTTCGAGGAGTTTGGGTCTGCCCCGCACTCGCGGGGATGAGCCCCATCGACCTGGGGAAACGTTACCTAATGTCACGTCTGCCCCGCACTCGCGAGGATGAGCCTTTGGCGACGGCGCTGGTTTTTGGCGGCTCGATGTCTGCCCCGCACTCGCGGGGATGAGCCTATCCGAGTCGTCCTTCATCGTCGGGGTGGTCTGTCTGCCCCGCACTCGCGGGGATGAGCCCGACACGTCGAACTCCCAACCGTCGATGTTCTGGTCTGCCCCGCACTCGCGGGGATGAGCCGGTGTGCGTATCTGGGTACGCAGCGCCCGTGTAGTCTGCCCCGCACTCGCGGGGATGAGCCGCATGTCCTTTTGGTCCTGGACGATTGCGCTGCGTCTGCCCCGCACTCGCGGGGATGAGCCCCTACGGTCGATGAGCTCATTCGGCGTGCTCGTGTCTGCCCCGCACTCGCGGGGATGAGCCCGGGCTCACCAGGGCGGACACGTTCGGTATCCGGTCTGCCCCGCACTCGCGGGGATGAGCCGTCAGCGCCGAAAGCACCATCGCAGTAGCAGCAAGTCTGCCCCGCACTCGCGGGGATGAGCCCGACGGCGACATGATCATTCTCGCCCGGCACCAGTCTGCCCCGCACTCGCGGGGATGAGCCCACGCAGGCCACACCATTACCCCAGGCCAATAGGTCTGCCCCGCTCTCGCGGGGATGAGCCCACGCAGGCCACACCATTACCCCAGGCCAATAGGTCTGCCCCGCACTCGCGGGGATGAGCCCTGTGGGAAGCAATTCTCAATGGTGCTGGACTGGTCTGCCCCGCACTCGCGGGGATGAGCCCTTTTCGCCGATCGCGCCGAGCGCGTCCACGACGTCTGCCCCGCACTCGCGGGGATGAGCCCTGCAACAGCAGGTGGTCGCCTTCCGTGAACGAGTCTGCCCCGCACTCGCGGGGATGAGCCCGGCCATTGCCCTTCTTCGTGTAAGGGAACTTGGTCTGCCCCGCACTCGCGGGGATGAGCCGTTCCTCCATGAGTTCGTTCAGGAATGTTCGGCGTCTGCCCCGCACTCGCGGGGATGAGCCCGCTGGGCATGTGGGGCTGTCGGTAGGTAGGCGGTCTGCCCCGCACTCGCGGGGATGAGCCCTGGAGGAGGCAGATAAGAAGTTCAAAGAAGCAGTCTGCCCCGCACTCGCGGGGATGAGCCGCGCAGCCTGCTTACGGGCCACTTGCACACCCCGTCTGCCCCGCACTCGCGGGGATGAGCCCTCTGCGATCAAAACGCGCAGGCCAACGCCTCAGTCTGCCCCGCACTCGCGGGGATGAGCCCACTGGGTGCGTGGACACCAGTGATGGAAACCAGTCTGCCCCGCACTCGCGGGGATGAGCCGTGTGCTGTCGCGATTGGTTCTGGTGCGGTCGCGTCTGCCCCGCACTCGCGGGGATGAGCCCGCTACAGCGCGCTGTGCCCCGTCGTACATGCCGTCTGCCCCGCACTCGCGGGGATGAGCCCGCGGGCACCGCAGCAATCCTGCCGCTCCTGCTGGTCTGCCCCGCACTCGCGGGGATGAGCCCCACCTCGACGCCCACCTTTGGCCACACGCCAGGTCTGCCCTGCACTCGCGGGGATGAGCCCCAGATCACCCGCGCTAACGGGGGTGGCACCGTGTCTGCCCCGCACTCGCGGGGATGAGCCCTCGCAGTCGATTGCGTACCGGCAGGGCGTTCTGTCTGCCCCGCACCTGCGGGGATGAGCCCGTGCCCGCCCGGTATTCGTAATCAATCACCTCGTCTGCCCCGCACTCGCGGGGATGAGCCCCGCAACGTGCTAGGCCATCTCCGGGACGATCCGGTCTGCCCCGCACTCGCGGGGATGAGCCCCCGCCACGGGCGAAGACGGCGGCGAAGTCGAGATCTGCCCCGCACTCGCGGGGATGAGCCCTCGCCACCGGGGAGCACAAGGGCCTGGTCGCGGTCTGCCCCGCACCTGCGGGGATGAGCCGTAGTGGGCAAGACGAGTTAGCACAAGCCTGTCGTTGCCTCGCAGGTGCGGGGTAGAGCCGGTGAGGCAGTTGTTGTTGGGGTGTGGCGTCGTCGAGAAGCAGCGCCCTGCAGAGAACTAACTCCCTGGTGCGCTCAACACCCCCAATGAGCGCAAACGACAAAACCGGAAGCAGCCTCCCCCGCTTCCGGTTTCGCACTCAGATCAGCTCAACCCAACCCACCCAGCCCGACGCAAACTACGACAGTTCCATCCAGATGGTCTTCAGGTTGGTGTACTGCTCCATCGCTTCGAAGCCGTTGTCCTTGCCACCGAAGCCGGAGTGCTTGTAGCCGCCGAACGGCGTGCGGATGTCCCCCTCACTGTAACCATTGACGGCGATGGTGCCGGCCTGGAATGCACGCGACATGCGCATGACCTGGCTGAGGTCCTTCGACCAGACGGTGCCGGCGAGACCGTACTTGGTGCCGTTGGCTAGGTGGATTGCCTCGTCTTCGTCGTCAAACTCGAGCACCACCGTGACTGGGCCGAAGATCTCTTCCTGCGCGACTGCAGAGGTAGCTGGGAGGTCGGTGATCACGGTCGGGGCGACGAACCAGCCACCGGTCTCCTCGAGAACGGCCTTGCCGCCGGTGACAATGGTTCCGCCATCCTCGCGTGCCTTCTCGATGTAACCCAGCACGCGCTTGTAAGCAGCCTCCTCAATGAGGGCGCCGAGCTCGGTGTCCGGATCCATCGGGTCGCCGACCTTCTTGGATTCGGTGACGGTCTTCAAACGCTCGACCAGTTCGTTCTTAATAGACGAGTGCACCAAGACCAACGAGCCTGCCGTGCAGTTCTGTCCGTTGTTGCCAAAGGCTGCTTCGGCGAGGTCTTCGGAAACACGGTCGAGGTCGTCTGCCCAGCTTGGCATGACAATCTGGGCACTCTTACCGCCGAGTTCAAGGGTGACGTTCTTCAGGTTCGACGCGGCGGAGTACTCGAGGAATTTCCGCCCGACCGGCTCGGAGCCGGTGAAGGACAGCACATCCACATCCATGTGCGTGCCCAGTGCCTGGCCGGCGACCTCACCACGGCCGGGGACGACGTTGAACACGCCAGCGGGGATGCCTGCTTCGATTGCCAGCTCTGCCAGGGCCAGGGTGGTCAGGCTTGCTAGTTCTGGCGGCTTGACCACCACGGAGTTACCAGTGGCGAGGGCGGGTGCGAGCTTCCATGCGAGCATCGCAGCCGGGAAGTTCCAGGGCAGTACGGCTGCAACGACGCCTGCAGGTTCGCGGACGAGCAGGCCCAGGTTCTCCGGTCCGGTCGGCACAACCTGGCCGAAGAACTTGTCGGCTGCCTCTGCGTAGAACTTGAACGTGCCAACGACATCCGGGAAGTCGAAGGTTTGGCAGTCGGTGATCGGCTTGCCGGCGTCGAGTGCTTCGAGGTAGGCAAGTTCTTCGGTGCGTTCTTCGATCAGCTGGGCGAACTTGGCCAAAACCGAGCCGCGCTCGCCGGGTGCGAGGGCGGACCAGACGCCGGAGTTGAACGTCTCACGCGCGTTTGCCACGGCGCGGTCAACGTCTGCTTCGTTGGCAGAGGCGACCGTGGTGAGCTCTTCGCCCGTGGCGGGGTTCGGCGTGCTGAAGCGTTCGCCGGACGAAGATTCAACAAATTCGCCACCGATGAACAAGTCGCGCTTGACGTTGTCGGGGAGTTGAACAGCCATGGGGCCTCCTGAAGTCGAAAAGATTGTCAGACGAAACACGACTGTAGCTGTGGTCCTACATACCGTCAAGCATTTTTGTGGCAGCGATCACGGTGTGGTCATAAAACGCCTGTCGGATCTCGTCAAGATTGCGCTCCCGGAGCTTGGCTACAAGGAGTTCGTGCGAGGCCACATCGTGGGTGCGATCGTTGTGGGCACGAGACTCAATAGCGATCGCCAGAGAGATGTGCGATGCGGTGAGTGGCCAGTGTTGGAGCAGTACTTCACTGTCGGAGGCTGCCCAAATTTCGCGGTGGAAAGCAAGGTGTGCTTGAAGTCGATCGCTCTCATCTAGCGAGGTCATAGCCTTGCGGTAAGTTACCAGCCCCTCCTCGACTTGGTTGAGGCGACCGTTCGAGGCATCCTCGATAATCCGCGTCGCGGCCAGCATGTCAAGGGTGTGGCGTACTCGCATGGCGTCGAGGATTTCGTCGGCTGAAAGTTCTTTGACGAGCACCCCAACGTTCGGAATTTGGGTAAGCAGCCCTTCGGAAGCAAGGGTTCCTAGGGCCTCGCGCACGGTCGGCCGGGACGCGCCATATTCCTCAGCAAGCGCCTGTTCTTTGAGGCGAGTGCCCGGCGGGAGCCCTCCGCCTGCGATGGCGGATCGCAGGCTTTCTGCGAGGCTAAACCGCTTGCTGGTCTCCATTTGTGCCTCCTTAACTGGGCAAATATTAAAAATGTGATTGACATCAAATTAAAAGCAGGATATCGTCCGCACCACAATAGATTGTGTGACAATCTAGGCCAAAATTCAGACTCTGGAAGGGTATGTCATGGGCAAGATCAATTATGAAGGTGTTATTGCAGCGATGACGACGCCGTTCTCTGCGGACGGCGAGAACATCCAAAAGGACACCATCGAAGAGATGACTAAGTTCGTTGCTGACAACGGCGTGATTGGCATCATCCCGGGTGGCACGACTGGTGAGTTCGGTGCGATGACGGTCGAAGAGCGCATCGAGGTCAACCGCCTGTACTGCGAAGCTGGCAAGAAGCATGGCCTTTCCGTGATCGCAGGCGTCGGCTCCCTGAGTACCAAGGAAGCAGCGCTGCTGGCACGCGAGGCCGCTGACGCGGGCGCAGACGGGCTGATGGTTGTTGCGCCGTTTTACACCCCGCCGAGCTTCGAAGAGCTGGTGCGCCACCTCGACGAGATTTCCAAGGCGGCTGACCTGCCGATTCTTTACTACCACCTGCCTGACACGACCGGCCTGCAGCTCACTGCGGAGGAGCTGGTCGAGCTCGGCGCCCGCACCAATGTCGACTCCGTGAAGTTCACCGAGGGCGACATGGTGAAGTTCAACACCATCATCCAGATGGACCAGCAGGACATCGTTCCCCTGTGCGGTTTCGATGGCCTGAACCTGTCGGCTCTTGCTGCTGGCGCACCTGGTTCGGTGTGGGGAATGGCTGCCTTCCTGCCGGATCTCGCCGTGAAGTTCTTCAACGCCTTGGCGGTGGACAAGGACCTGGATACGGCTCGTGACCTCTGGCGTTACTTGTTGCCGATCTGCGACGCGTTGGAGTCGGGTAACTACGCGGCCGGTGTGAAGGCTGGTCTGAAGATCCGTGACATCGATGCCGGTCCGATTCGTCTGCCAGCATCCGCGATTGACGACGACGCCACCGCCTTGCTCAAGGACCTCATCGACCGCGCCCTCGACGCAGCAGACGGTAAGGCCTAGGAGTCGTCATGGCAAAGATGCGAACCATCACGGTGATCGACGCCCACGCTGAGGGCGAGTCCGGACGCGTGGTCATCGACCAGCACCTTCGTCTCAAGGGTCAAACGATGTTGGAACGTTTGATCAACGCCGAGACCCAGCTTGAAGACCTGCGTCGCATTGTGCTTCACGAGCCCCGCGGCTTCCCCTCCCTCTGTGCTCCCGTGATCACCCCGCCGGTGGAACCGGATTCTGATTTCGGGCTGATCGTCATGGAACAGGGTGGCTTCAGGCCGATGTCTGGGTCGAACTTGATCTGTGCGGTGACTGCGCTCGTCAATAGTGAGCTTGTGCGAGTCACCGAACCCGAAACCAAGCTGAAGGTCGACACCGCCGCTGGCACAGTCGAGGTTGTGGCGGTGGTGGAAGACGGTGTGCTGCAGGCCGTGAGGTTCGCAAACGTTGCCTCGTTCCCGGTTGGGCTCGACGTTCCGTTGGAACTTCCCGGCTACGGAACGATCAAGGCAGACATCGCGTTCGGTGGACAGTTCTACGTCCAGGCCAACGTGGATCAATTCCCATTTGAGCTCGAGCGCAGCGCGGAAAAGCAGATCCTCCGCGCAGCATCTGCGCTGTGTGCAGCGGCGCGCGAGCAGTTCCCGGTGGAGCACCCGCTCTTCCCGGACCTCAACGAGGTCCACCTGCCAATGATCTACCGGACCGCCCAGCCTGGCCGCAGCGCCAGGAATGCGGTGGTGCTGCCAAACGGGACGCTCAAGCTTGACGATCCGGATACCTGGACCGGAACCTTCGATCGGTCCCCGTGCGGCACCGGTACCTCGGCACGAGTCGCTTGCATGTACGCGCGCGGCGAGATCGGCATCAACGACGAATTCCTGCACGAATCGATGCTGGGCACCTACTTCAAGGCCCGAGTACTCGAGGAACAGGAAGTAGGCGGTTTCAAGGGAATCACCCCTGAGATCACAGGACGTGGATGGATCACCGGAATCAACAAACTCGTCGTTGATCCAACTGATCCGTTTCAGCAAGGCTTCACAATCGGTGACATCTGGGGTGCTGACTAGCCACTCCCCCAACAGCAGAGAAGAGGTTCTCCATGCTTGCAACAATCAATGATCTCATCTGGAACCCCATGGCGTACTTCGCGCTATTGGTGGGACTCTGGTTCACAACCCTGACGCGTGGCATCCAGTTCCGTCGCATTCCCCAAATGCTCAAGGAGATTACGGCCCAGCCCGCCGAAGACGGCGGCGTGCGTCCGCTTCAGGCCCTGATGCTTTCGCTATCCAGCCGTATCGGCGTGGGCAACATCGCCGGTGTGGCGACCGCGATCTACGCTGGCGGCCCGGGCGCAATGTTCTGGATGGTTGTCGTCGCCCTGTTGGGCTCCGCGTCGGCGTACGCCGAGGTGGTACTCGCGCAGACCTTTAAGAAGCGGATCAACGGTGAAGACCGTGGTGGCGCTCCGTTCTACGTGGAACTCGGCCTGAAGCTTCGCTGGCTCGCCGTGATTATCGCGGTGTGCTACCTGGTCTGCTACGGATTCCTGACCACAGGTGTTCAGGCCAACACGATCACCACCTCGATGGATAACGCGTTCAGCATCCCAGCTTGGGTGACGGCGATCGTGCTGACCTCCATGATGGGCATCACCATCTTCGGTGGCACTAACCGCATTATGAAGGTCGCACAGGTCATGGTTCCAGTCATGGCTGCCGCGTATGTGCTGGCACTACTGGTGCTGCTGGGCATGAACTCGGATCAGATCTTCCCGTCGATCTCTCTCGTGCTTGGCTCCGCTTTCGGCACTGACCAGATCTTCGGTGGCCTTGCAGGCGCTGCGATTGCGTGGGGCGTGCGAAGGGCAACGTTCTCCAACGTTGCCGGCGTCGGCGAAGGAACCTTCGCTGCCGCTGCGGCGTCGAACTCGCACCCGTCCAAGCAGGGCCTGATCCAGTCGTTCTCCATCTTCATTGACACCGTGGTGGTGTGCCAGGCAACCGGCATCATGATCCTGATCACCAACTCCTACAACGTCACCGATGGAAGCCGTCTCCTGGTTGAGCACCTCCCGAACGTTGACGCTGGTGTTGCCTACACGCAAGAAGCTGTTAACTCCGGCCTGCCCGGCTTCGGGCCAGCGTTCATCGCTCTTGGCATCTTCTTCTTCGCGTTCACTTCGATGGTGGCCTACTACTACATCGCAGAGACCAACCTGATCTTCATCATGGGACGCTCCGATGGTGTTGCTCGCCTGCTGCTGCGCATCGGTGCACTGGGTATCACTGTCTTCGGATGTGTCGGTTCCGGCGACGTCATGTGGGCGCTCGGCGATATCTCCTTCGGTCTGCTTGGCTGGATCAACATGCTGGTCATCCTGAGCATGTCCAGGCTGGTCCGCAAGATTACAAAGGATTACGACGAGCAACTCAAGCAGGGCCTCGACCCGGTCTTCGATCCGCGACGCGTTGGCATCGAGAACGCTCAGTGGTGGGAAGACTTCAACGCCCGCCGCAATGCAACCCCCGACGCCACTGCAGCAAAGGCCTAAACACCAAGGCGTACATACCAAGGAGGACGGACATGGCTGAGACGTTCGACGTCGTCGTAGTCGGCGCAGGCATCATCGGTGCCGCCACCGCCTACTACTGTGCGGAGGCGGGCCTGCGGGTGGCAGTCGTCGAAAAGCACACTGCTGCATCGCAGACCTCCTCACACTGCGAAGGAAACCTCCTCGTTTCCGACAAAGAAAACGGTCCGGAACTGGAGTTGGCAAAGTACTCCCTCGGGTTATGGCGAGGGGAATTGTCACAGTTCGCGGAGGAGATTGAATTCGAGCCGAAGGGTGGGTTGGTCGTCGCAACGAATGACCAAACCATGGAGTCGCTCCAACGCGCACTCGCAGCCCAGCGCGAATACGGCATCGACGTCGAAGAGCTCAGCCCGCAGGAACTTCGCGACAAAGAGCCGTTTATTACCGACGACGCCGTCGGGGCCGCCTGGTACCCACAGGACTCCCAGCTCATGCCCATGGCCACCGTGAACTGCTTCCTCGCCAACGCCGTCCGTCTCGGCGCGCGGATGTACGAGCACAACCCGGTCCAAGAACTGATCACCAACGGAACCACCGTGGTCGGCGTGCGCTGCCCCGCGGGAGACTTCCACGCGAAAACGGTAGTGAACTGCACCGGACCATTCGCCGCTGGAGTCTCCGAACAATGGGGCGCAATGCCACTGCCGGTGGAGCCACGTCGCGGGTACGTGCTGGTCACGCAGCGTGCCGACATGACGGTCAACCACAAGGTTTACTCCGCGTCCTACCTGGACAACGTGGTCAGCTCGGACGGTGGCCTGCAGACATCCCCAGTGGTTGAGAGCACCCAAGCTGGCACGATCCTGATCGGTTCGAGCCGCGAACGCGTCGGGTTTTCCAACGAGGTCAGCCAGGACGCTTTGAAGGGAATCGCGCAGAACGCCATCGCGCTCTTCCCCGGCCTGTCCAAGGTGAACGTGCTGCGGTTCTACCACGGCTTCCGGCCCTACTGTGCAGACCACGTCCCAATCATCGGCCCCGACACACGCCTGGATGGCCTGTGGCACGCCACCGGGCATGAAGGTGCCGGCATCGGACTCAGCGCAGGCACGGGCAAGCTGATCTCCCAAGCCCTCACCGGTGGAATCGGTAGCACTGATGTACCGCTCGATGACTTCCTCCCATCCCGATTCGAAACAGCCAGGTAAGGAGCAGCACCAATGACGATCCGGTTTGTGCTCGACGGCGCCCAGCACGAGGTGCCACGACCGATGAAAATCCCGGCGGCGATCTACTCGGCCCGGGAAACCCTGACCAACCGTAAATCCGAAGTCGCCGAATCGCCCCGCGGCATGTTCTGCGGCATCGGCTGCTGCTTCGAATGCCTGGTCACCGTCAACGGGACACCGAAGGTTCGCGGCTGTCTTGTGCAGGTGGAGGACGGCATGGTCATTGAAACGGGAACAGGAACCGCCGGAACAGGAACCGCCGCTTCGAACGGGAGGAACGAATAGTGAGTGTTTACGACGCAGTCATCGTCGGCGGCGGCCCCGCAGGCCTGTCCAGCGCATGCGTATTCCGCGGAAACGGAAAGAAAGTTCTGCTCATCGACCAGAACCCAGCCGTCGGTGGCCAGTTCTGGAAGCATGCCGAGATCGCGCCTCGTCTCGAGTCCAAGCACTCGAAGTGGCACCACCACTGGCAGCAGTTCCGCGACCTCAAGCGCGACTTCCTCGAAGGCGTCGAGGCCGGCGAGCTCGAATACGTACCCAACGCCTCGATCTCCAGGATCGACCATGCCCAGGAGTCTGGCCCGGCACGGTTTACGCTTCGCCTGAGCGGGCCGTTGGGTTCGCCGGAAGTGTTCCCCGAGGGGCACGTCTCCGCTGCGAACGTGTTCTACTGCGCCGGCACCTACGACCGTCAGTTGCCCGTCGAAGGCTGGACGCTCCCAGGCGTGATGGCCGCCGGCGGCATGCAAACCTTTATCAAAGAAAACGGCTTCGCCCCTGGCCAGCGCTTTGTCATCGCAGGCACCGGTCCGTTCCTAATGGCCGCGGCCGCGACTGTCATCAAAGCAGGCGCCAAGGTCGAAGCAATTATCGACGCCTCCAACCCCACCGCATGGTTCCCCCGCGGCCTCTCCGCCGTCCTTGTCCCTTCGAAGATCAAGGAAGCGTTGGGTTACTCGGCCTTGCTTGCGCGCCATGGGGTGAAGTTCCACTTCAACTCGGTGGTGAGCAAGATCGAATCCACTGCGAGTGGGGACGGGGTGAGCGCTGTCCTGGTGCGTAAGATCGGTGCGGATAGCGATGCGCAGGACAAGCGCTACGGTGTGGACGCAGTGGGGTTGAACTGGGGATTTATCCCGCAGCTCGACCTGTTGCTGCAGCTGCGCGGCGAAACACACCTCAGCGCAGATAACGCGCTGGTGGCCACGGTGGATAAGAACTTTGAATCCTCCGTCGAAGGCTTCTACGTCGTCGGCGAAGGCAACGGAGTCAGCGGTGTGCTCGGTGCTGTTGCTGAAGGCAGCGTAGCCGTCCGCAAGTTCCTCGGCGAACCGGTGTCGCTTCGGGATCGCTACACCGTCACCGCAAACAACATCTTCGCCCAAGCCTTCCAGCGCGCCGGGCGCATCCCGGAGAACTATATGTCGGATCTCTCACCCGACACAGTGGTGTGTCGCTGCGAAGACGTGACAAGCGATGCGCTGCAGCACTACTTCGCCGAAGACACATCACCGGACGCACGTGCCGCGAAGGGCGTCACCCGGGTTGGCATGGGCAACTGCCAGGGCAGAATGTGCGGCTTCGGACTCTGTCATGCCGCCGATGAACAGCGCGGAAAGAAACCGAGCGCCTGCAGCGTATCGACGACCGACCTTCTCCACCGCGACCTTCACGCCATGAGCGTGCGTCCCCTGGCCAACCCGGTGTCGCTGGAGTCGCTGGCCCAGGACACGGAGTAGGCGCAGGCGAACAAGCTCTCGAGCGACCCTGGTGAGCAGGGCATACACTCGGGTTTATGAGTACACAGGATATGAACACGCAGTTGCAGGGTCAGGTCGCCGTGGTCACCGGCGGCGCAGCAGGTATCGGCGGGGCAATCTCGCGCACACTCGTCGCACGTGGAGCGAAGGTAGTGGCCGTCGACATTAACGACGCCTCCGGCGCCACCCTCGAGAACGACCTCGGCGACAATGTTGTCTTCCTCAACGGCGACGTGAGCAAACCGGAGACCTCAAAGAAGGCCATGGAGCTTGCGGTGGAGAAGTTCGGCAAGCTCACCGGCGTGGTCAACAACGCCCACGCGTCGCACCAGAAGCCGTTCACGGATTTGGAACAGGAGGACTGGGACCTGTCCTTCGGCACCGGCTTCGAGGCCACCAAGAACTTCATGCTTGCTGCCTATCCGCACCTCAAAGACAACGGTGGCGCGATCGTGAACTTCGCCTCCGGCGCCGGCATCATCGGCCAGCCAACCCAGGCGGCGTACGCGTCGGCCAAGGAAGCGATCCGTGGCCTGTCACGCGTGGTGGCCAACGAGTGGGCGAAGGACGACATCCGCGTCAACGTCGTCGGTCCGATGGCGCTAACCGAGGGCGTGCAGAAGTGGTCCGAGGCATTCCCGGAGCTCTACCAGCAGTCTCTGCAGCGCATCCCGCTCGGTCGTTTCGGCGACCCAGAGACAGACGTCGCCCCGGTCGTCGCATTCTTGCTTAGCCGCGACGCCCGCTACATCACCGGCCAAACACTCATGGTGGATGGCGGAACCAACAAGGTCTACTAGACGTAGCTGCGCGGGACGAGATGATTACGGGTCAGCGTCACGAGGAGTAGCAATGGCTGGTTATCTTCCATATGGTCTTGTCTCGGGGGCTGGTGAGGTTGCGGTTATCGAGTCGCCCAACGGTGGATGGAACGTTATCTACTCCGACCGCAGAACAGCGGGCGGCGGAGCAACCGTGGAGGGGCACGACCAAGAGTTCGCCAACCGTCTTGCCCACCTGTTCGTGGCCAAAAGCAAAGAAGGCGTGAACCCTGGCGACCTATTCGGCACGTTGTGCTGGAAGTTCAAGGCGGAACGTATCGAGATCTACAACAACCTTTCGAAACTCTGCCTTCTCACCGGATACGGTGAGCCACTGCCAGACGAGGAGTAACTGACCCCTCGCATCCGCCCCCTACACTCGGTGCTGTCCGTCTTCGCCGCTGTCCCGGAAGGTGCCCATGAACGTCACGCAGCTCCGCGACGTCATCTTCACCGCGGGTGTCGTGTTCGACAATCTGTCCACCAGCTGGCTCGCGACAGGTCGGTTCCTCCAGTCGAGCGAGGTCGCCAGCATCGGCGCGTCTTGCGTGTGAACCCCCAAGCGCTGCTTGTTTAGCACTTTATTCGTTTGGTGCGGTTTTCCGCGGGGAAGTGTTCACTCAAATGAGCAGTCAGAGGCTATGCAGACCGTAGATCGCTCTCTACACTTCTTCTCATGGGGAGAAAAGGGTGGGCAAGCGGGCCAACGCGTAATTTAGGCAAGTTCTCAAACGGCCGGTGTTTTCACCAGACGGAGTCATGGTCTGCGTGAGAATTCGTTTCGAAGACAAGATCCTTAAACGCCTTGCCGAAGATTCCACGTTCCAGCCAAAGCGTTGGTCTCCCGAGCTGGTGCGAGCCTTTCGTCGCAAGATTCAGGTACTTGCAAATGTCAGTGACGAAAGAGATTTGCGAGCGCTGAAGTCCTTAAGACTCGAGCAACTTCGAGGCGATCGAGTCGGTACCTCATCGATTCGATTAAACAGGCAATTTCGCCTTGTCATTCGGTTTGAGACAGATGAAGATAGACGCATCGTAGTTGTGATCGAGATGGTCGACTACCACTAATGGGAGGTGAACTATGACTACTCAACCACTGGCTGAAGCTTTTCCGGTCGGAGACTACCTGGCCGAAGAATTGGAAGCGCGCGGCTGGAGTGAAGAAGACTTTGCAGAAATTCTGGGCCAGCCAACGACGTTTGTGGAAGCGTTGATTTCAGGGCAACACGAGCTCACGAGAGAATCAGCAGCCCTCGTCGGTGCGGCGCTGGGAACTTCGGCAGAGCTGTGGCTGAACCTGCAGGACACGTACCTGCGGCGCACTCAGTAGTTCGCGGACTAACGGAACGAATTCGGCGTGATCGCTCCGCAAAGACAAACATTTGGCAAGAGGAAGTGACACGTGGACATTGAGGCGCTCGGCGCTCCTGTAAGTGCCCAACGTAAGGGGCGGAGGCTGACTCAGCTTGAGTACCGAGGATCTTGTTGCAGAGCTTGTAGCTGCAGACCGAGATAGGCATCCGCCCCTACACTCGGTGCTGTCCGTCTTCGCCGCTGTCCCGGAAGGTGCCCATGAACGTCACGCAGTTACTCAGCGTCATCTTCACCGCGGGTGTTGTCTTCGACAACCTGTCCACCAGCAGGCCCGCCACGGGCCGTTTCCTCGAAACCGGCGACACCACCGGCGTGCGCGGACGCAGCGACCTCGCGTTGCTTGAAGACCTCAAATCCGCCGGTGAATTCATCCTTAACACCCCCGCCACCAGCGTCGACGCGTCGTATCTGAAGCGCATCAACGCAAAACTCACGCGGAGCGCGGCGCTCAACCCGGGCAGTTTGCGTACCGACGACCAGGGTATTGGCGTGCGCACTCGCTACGGGCGTCACGAACCGCCGGCGCTCTCCGACTCAGAGCTCGACACTCTTATCGACGACGCCCTCAACCACCCCGACCCAAAACACGCCTCCGTCGACCTATTCCTCCAGGTCGCCCGCGCGCAACCGTTCGAGGATGGTAACAAGCGAACTGCGATCTTCGCCGCGAATGGCTATCTTCTCGCCCAGCAGTCGCCCTTCCTGCTCACCGCGCCCTTCGACGAGGACGACCCGTCCGTCACCGAGCACTTCAACGACCTGCTCGCCCGGTTCTACATGTTCGGCGAGGATGGGCCGGTGAGAGAGTTGTTGTTGGGGCGTGGGGTCGTCGCAAAGCAATGCCCGTAGACCGAACCCAAGAACCGGAACGAGCGCACCGAAACGAACAAAACTGCGCTAAACTCACGACCTAACGGAACGAATTCGGTGCGAACGCTCTGCAAAGGTATACGTTCGGCAAGGGGAAGTGACACGTGGACATTGAGACGCTTGGCGCTTTTGTACGTGCCCAACGTAAGGAGCGCAGGCTGACGCAGCTTGAAGTCGCAGAGCTTGCCGACGTCTCAGACCGGTTCCTCAGGGAACTCGAGCACGGCAAGCCGACTGCGGAAATCGGGAAGGTCATGGAGGTGCTCGCGGTGCTGGGGTACGACCTTGAACCTGTGGTGCATAGGGGTGATCTGTTGTGAGTTCCGCGGATCCCTCTCGGCTCCGGTCGGTGACTACCTAGCCGAAGAATCGGAGGCGTTGATTCCGGGCAGCGCGAACCCCTACCCCTGCCTGACCCGCGCGGCGGCCTCCAGCGCCGCGAACATCAGCGCTGCAAATGCGGCGCCGAGCAACGTGTGCGGCTTCTTCACGCCCCGGCGCTCGAGTGCGCGGGCGAGCTTCGTCTGGACGACAACGTGCAGGCGCAGGCCCAGCGCATTCAGCGCGATCCCACCGGCGAGCAGCCCCCACGTGACCTTCGGGTTCGTGGTGTCGGGCTTCTCCTCCACCTTGGCGGTGACGTCGTGGTCGGTGTCCTCGTAGACGGTGTCGAACTTCGCCACCGCCGTCGCGTACGCGCCGAGGATCGCCGTCCACGCGAAGATGCGACCCGGGGTGGAGCGGACGTAGTCGGGTACCGCGATCAGGGTGCCGGCGATGGCGGATTGGGTGAGGCGGTCGGCGGTGGTGTCGTCGTGAAGCGATGCGCTGCGGGTTGACTGAGTCATGGGGCCGAGCGTACCGGCTCCCGTGCTGCCTTTCCAGGCTTCATATGCAGGTCTCGATATGCGTAACCCCTGGTCACGGCGTTTCTGGGAAAATCGGCCGAAACTTCGGAAAACGCTCTGACCGGCACTTACGCATATCGAGCCCTGCATATGAACGGAAACGGGCGGTTCGGCGAGGCCACCGAAACGGACGATTCGGCGAGGCCACCGAAACCTTGGCGGTCCGCGAAAACCACCAAACTTAAGGCCAAAAGTTTGGTGGTAGCGTCAAAATCATGACTTGGCCCAAGGTTGGTAGTGAGACGCTGCCGTGGACACCGTCGCCTGCTGCGTACTCGCGGCGGGCGATTCGGAATGCGCCGCGTCAATACGCAGCGGCCGTGGTGCCACTCATTGCCAACGAACGCGTTGCACTGTCGCAGGAGACGCAGACGGTCCTGGACGCAGCAACGATTGAGACGGTTCGTTTCGACGCCACCGAGGCACACCGGGTCGTACCGTTTACGCCGTTGTTGTTGCGGAGCGAGTCGGTGGCGTCGAGTCGGATTGAGAAGCTGACGTCGTCGGCAAGGAAAGTGCTGGAGGCCGAGGTGACTGGACGAGGCAGCGCCAACGCGAACCTCATCGTGGCCAACACACGGCAGATGGCGGCGGCGGTGGAGAACGCGCGGGCGGACGTCCAGGGGATCGTGGAGATGCACCGGATTCTGCTGGGGCAGTCTTCGCCGAACATCGCAGGGCGGCTGCGTGACCAGCAGGTTTGGATCGGCGGTAGCGACCACTCCCCCGCCGGCGCTCTGTTTGTTCCACCGCACCACCGCCACCTCGAGGCGTTGATGAAGGACCTCGGCGCGTTCATGCAGCGCGACGACATGCCGGCGCTGGCGCAGGCGGCGATTGCGCATGCGCAGTTTGAAACGATCCACCCGTTCGCCGACGGCAACGGCCGCACAGGGCGAGCGCTCGTCCACGTGTTGCTGCGGAGCCGTTGCTTAGCGACGACCACCGCACTGCCCATCTCCGCTAGCCTCCTCACCGACACCACACGATATTTCGCAGCACTGGACGCGTACCGCGCTGGTGATGTCGATAGCATCGTCCAACTGTTCGCCCGGGCATCGATCGAAGCCGCACGGCGCGGAGCGTGGTTGGCAGAAGAGCTCACGCAGATCCGCAACGAGTGGAACGGCCTGCTCACCGCACGTGCTGATGCCCTCGCCTGGCGAGTCCTCGACCTCCTCGTGCAGCGCCCCGTACTGACAACCGCCGCCGTGTCCGCAGAGTGCAGCGTGTCAGCGGAGACCGCCCGCAACGCACTCGAGCGCCTGGAAGCCGACGGGATCGCCGTGTCCGCGCAGTTAGATAAGCGCCAACGCGGGTGGCGCTCCCCCGACGTGCTCGAACTTCTCGACGAGTTCGCCGACCGCGCCGGCCGCCGAACCTAGCGCTGGCCGCGGTTGCGTCGTTACCAGTTTCCGTTTCGGCTCTCACGCTGCCCCTCCAGGCTTCATATGCAGGTCTCGATATGCGTAACCCCTGGTCACGGCGTTTCTGGGAAAATCGGCCGAAATTTCGGAAAACGCTCTGACCGGCACTTACGCATATCGAGCCCTGCATATGAACGGAAACGGGCGGTTCGGCGAGGCCACCGAAACCTTGGCGTTCCGCACGAACCACCGACAACCCCACCGCACAAAAACACGCAGCGTGCCGGA